>Ga0164294_10002443_pt1 | contig 16767 bp, 15 predicted proteins | sample GEODES005metaG_FD_111479 | JGI IMG/M metagenome (GOLD analysis project Ga0164294, IMG submission 111479) | Oligotrophic lake water microbial communities from Sparkling Lake, Wisconsin, USA - GEODES005 metaG | ecosystem: Environmental > Aquatic > Freshwater > Lake | place: USA: Sparkling Lake...
CTGGCACACCGGCAACAGCCGTACAAGCACGCAACGCAGCATAGGCCGCGGGGAAGTCGTTCAGGGAAAAGCCCAGCCGATGCATTCCAGTGTCGAGCTTGATCCACACCCGAAAGCGATGCATACCCTGCCAGGCTTGCAGCAAGGCCAACTGTGCCGCGGAATGGACGACAATCTCGAAGCCGTGGCGTGCTGCTGCCGCCAACTGGTCTGCGTTGAAAACGCCCTCCAACAACAGCATCGGATGCGCGAGGCCCGCCTGGCGTAACTGAATGCCTTCCTCCAAACGGGCCACCGCAAAGGCGTCGGCATCAGCCAGCGCCTTGGCCGCTACCACACTGCCGTGCCCGTACGCGTTCGCCTTCACCACCGCCAGCACACGTGAGTGTGGTGCTTGTCTGCGTACCACCGCGAGGTTATAGCGCAGCGCAGCGGTCTCAACCACCGCGCGGATGAGCGCCGACATCAGTAGTCTCTCCCGCCACCCGCCCAGTTTTCGGTCGCCAGATTTTCGAACTTGGTGTACTCGCCCATGAATGCCAACTGCACTTCACCTACCGGGCCGTTACGCTGCTTGGTGATGATGATGTCGGCAATGCCCTTGCGCGGGGTGTTCTGGTCATACACCTCTTCGCGGTAGATCATCATGATGATGTCGGCATCCTGCTCGATAGCGCCCGACTCGCGCAGGTCCGACATGACCGGCTTCTTTTCTGCGCGCTGTTCAACGGCACGGTTCAGCTGCGACAAAGCGATGACCGGACAATGCATTTCTTTGGCCAATGCCTTCAAGCCACGCGAAATCTCGGAAATTTCCGCCGTACGGTTTTCCACAGTGCCCCCCACCTGCATGAGCTGCATGTAGTCGATAACGATGAGGCCGAGACCCTTCTCCCGCTTCAGTCGACGCGCACGCGCACGTACCTCGGTCGGCGTCAAAGCCGGCGTCTCGTCAATGAAGATAGGCGCCTCCGACATCTGCGCCACGGCAGCATTAATGCGTGTCCAGTCCTCGTCATTGAAGTTACCGGTACGCAAGCTGCCCTGATGGACGCGGCCAAGCGAGCTGATCATGCGCATGCTCAGTTGTTCGGCCGACATTTCCATGGAGAAGATGGCGACCGGCACGCCCTTACCCACCGCCGCGTTCTCCGCGATATTGATGGCGAGCGTGGTCTTGCCCATCGAAGGACGGCCGGCAATGATGATCAAGTCACCAGGCTGCAAGCCCGCCGTCATGCGATCCAGTTCAGTGAAGCCGGTAGAAACACCCGTTAGTTTGCCGGGGTTCTGATGCAGCATATCGAGGCGGTCGATGGTGCCCGGCAACACGTCTTTGACCGACTGGAACCCGGCACGGCCCCTGGCACCCTTTTCGGCGATGGCGAAGACCGCACGCTCGGCTTCGTCCACCAGTTCCGCAGCCGTGCGACCGCTGGCTTCCAATGCGGAACCTGCAATCTCCCCGCCCGCGGATACCAGAGCCCGAAGGACAGCACGCTCGCGCACGATGTCGGCATAGACGCGGACGTTAGCGGAACTGGGCGTATCACGCGCTAGCGTGGCGATGTAGGCGAGGCCACCGGCTTCTTCGAGCTGGCCTTTGCGCTCAAGAAATTCGGCGACGGTGACAGCGTCACAAGGCCCGCGGGTTTCCACCACGCCGGCGATGCCCGCAAAGATGACCTGATGGTCACGGCGGTAAAAGTCTTCGGAGGTGACAACGTCGGCGACAGCATCCCAGGCCTGCGCATCCAGCAGCAGCGCCCCCAATACGGCTTGTTCAGCCTCTACCGAGTGCGGAGGAAGGCGCATCAACTCGCCCTCCGGGAAGCGGTCTCCCCGGCGGCGGCTACCGCGACGCATTTTCTGGTCCATGACTTTCCCTTTTCGGCGCCAGCTTGCTGCGCGCCGTCCGGTTCAGTCTACCGGACTGCCCGCCTGTACGACGGGCCGCCCGGAGTGCCGACCCGCATGGACTGGGTATCAGTCTTCCGCGGCAATGGCGACGGTAATCTGCACATCCACATCGGCGTGCAAGTGCAACGTGACGGCGTGCTCGCCGACCATACGGATGGGGCCTTCCGGCAGGCGCACTTCCGCACGCTCCACCGCATGCCCGGCGGCCGACAGCGCATCGGCGATGTCCGCCGTACCCACGGAACCGAACAGTTTGCCTTCATTGCCAGCCTTGGCCTTGAGCTCCAAGCGGAACTCCTTGAGGCTCTCGGCGCGGGCAGTAGCGGAAGTCAGTTCCGCGCCGGCCTTCTTTTCGAGGTCGGCACGGATGACTTCGAACTTGGCGATGTTGGCCGAGGTGGCCACGGTCGCCTTGCCCGAGGGCAGGAGGAAGTTGCGGCCGTAGCCCGACTTCACTTTCACGCGGTCGCCGATAGAACCGAGGTTCGCGACCTTCTGCAGCAGGATGACTTCCATCTTCTTACCCTCGCGGGGACAGGAAAAACGTTACAGGAAAAAAACTTTCGACCTAAGCCGCCGGCTTATTCGCCCAGCGACCACGCAAATCGAGCCAGTTGTCCAGCCAACCCGACACCACAATGGCCGGCATGACCAAAGCCGCGAAGGGCGGCAGGAACAACAGCACATAAAACAGCACCAAAGACCACGTACCCAAGCCGAAATGCAGCCGGGCCGAGTGCGCCAGCGCCAGCCCCTGCAGGAGGAACACCCCCAGCAGTAGCGACACCACATCGTCCGCCTCGTGCGCTACCCCGAACCGGGCCAGCAACCAGGCAACCACCATGAACACCGCCAGCACGCGCCCAGCCTTCAAGGCACGGAAGCGTGGGCCGAGCTCGTGCGTACCGCGCGAGCGCCCGAACCAGAAGAGCCCCACGAACACCCCGAGGAGTGCATGGAGCATCACCAGCCAAGCCGCCAGCCCCCAGGCGATACGCCCATAGGCCTCGGCCAACTGGTGAGAGGCCGCCGCAAGTTCAGGGTCGCCCCCGGCGCCGGCCATCTGCTGCATCATTTGCTCGACACCCACCAGGAACGGCTGCCAGAACGACTTGGAGTCGTCCACGAGCACGTTGGCCCCAATGGTTCCCGCTATGGCCACCACCGTTGCCATTTGCAGGGTGTAGCTGAGCGAGTTGGTCCGCCGTAACCAGGCCGCCAATCCTACCGTCGGCAGCAGCAACGCTGCGGCCAGACCGGCGCCAATGACCGTGCCGACACCCTGCCCCAACCCCCATGCCAACGGGATGCCCGCAGCGATAAGGGAAGCAGGCCCCCACTTGGGGGACTGCTTGCCGGCGAACACCAGACAGGCCAATACGGCCCCTGGCGCCCACGCGGTAAACATGATGCCGGTCGGCCAGACCAGCAACCCGGCAACCGCAGCCGCCAAAGCCGCACGGCCTGGCGAACGCAGTAGCCAACCGGCAAACGAGGCGATCACGGCCTTCAGTCGGTCAATGCTGGTCCGTGTACGGCAGCAGCGCCAAGAAGCGGGAGCGCTTCACAGCCTCCGACAGCTGACGCTGGTAGAACGAGCGCGTGCCGGTGATGCGGCTCGGCACGATCTTGCCAGTTTCGGTGATGTAATTCTTGAGCGTGACCAGATCCTTGTAGTCGATCTGTTCCACTTCGTCCGCCGTGAAACGGCAGAACTTCTTGCGTCGGAAATAGCGAGACATGTGTGTTCTCCCTTAGGTTCAGCCGAAGTCCATGCCGCGATCGTCATCGCGGGGGTCCCGCTCTTCAGGCGGGCGGACCATGGGGGAGGGTTCAGTGACTGCCTTGTCCATCTTGATGCACAGATGGCGCAGCACCGCGTCACTGAAGCGGAAAGCACCGCTCAGTTCGGCCAGCGTCTTCTGGTCGACTTCGATGTTGAGCAGGACGTAGTGGGCCTTGTGCACCTTCGCGATGGGGTAGGCCAACTGACGGCGGCCCCAGTCTTCGAAGCGGTGAACCTGACCACCGCCGGCGGTGATGAGCGCCTGATAGCGCTCCACCATGGCGGGCACCTGCTCGCTCTGGTCCGGGTGGACCAGCACGACGATTTCGTAATGCCTCATGTCATTCCCTCTGGGTAACAGCCACCTTGCCGACGAACGCCCGAGGAAGGCGCGCCGACGAGTGTGGCAGGGCCGCTGGCCGGACAACCCAGACAGCGAGCCGCCAAGTATACGCATATCAAGGGGTTACGGCTACCCCCCGAAAGAGTCGCGAGCGAGCACGCCCCCACAAGCGCCCCCGCCTTGTGGGCGGCAGCTTGCTGCCGACTCTTGGGCTAACGGCGCTGCCGAACCGCCTCGTAGAGAACCACCCCGGTGGCCACGGATACGTTGAGGCTCTCCACGGCACCGGCCATGGGCAGTTTGATGAGGCGGTCGCAAGTTTCGCGAGTCAGGCGGCGCATGCCGTCGCCCTCCGCCCCCATCACCACGGCGAGAGGCCCGGTCAGGTCGATGGCATAGAGTTCGTCCGTGGCCTCGCCGGCCGTGCCCACGACCCACACCCCGGCCTGCTTCAGTCTTTCCAGGCAACGCACCAGATTGGTCACCTGGGCGAAGGGCACCGTCTCGGCAGCTCCCGCCGCCACTTTGCGAACGGTTGGGGTCAACCCGGCCGCGCGGTCACGCGGCGCAATGACGCAGTCGATGCCGGCGGCATCCGCAGTGCGCAGGCACGCGCCCAGATTGTGCGGGTCCGTGACACCGTCCAGCACCAGCAAAAACGCCGGGCGGCCGAGCCCCTCGATGAGGTCCAGCAGCCCCCCTTCGTCGAGCATGGGCGCGGGACGCACACGCGCCACCACCCCTTGGTGGACACCGCCCTCGGCAGCGGCGTCGAGATCGGCACCGGCGCGTGCCTGCACGGGAATGCCGTGGGGCCGCGCCAAGTCCAGAATTTCCTGCACGCGCTTGTCTTGTCGGCCCGTCAGGACGGTGAGCCCAATGACAGCCTCCGGACGACGCTCCAGCAGGGCGCGGACTGAATGCAGCCCGAAAATGCGTTCTTCTTGTGCCATACGTTATCTTGGCCGACGCGCCGCCGCTTTGCCACGGCGCGCCGCCTTCGCGGCAAGCGGTGGCTTGCCGGGCGCGCTGCCACCCGGGGCCTTGCCGCCACTGGCGTGCTTGCTCTTGACCTTGCCGGGAGCCTTGCCAGCAACCTTGCCAGCAACCTTGCCAGCACCTTTACCCGCCCCTTTGCCGCGGCCACCACCACGGGCCGGCTGCACGGCACCAGGCACTTTGCCAGCGCCACGGAAGGGACCGGCCACGTGCCCACCCCCAGGGCGACGCGGATGAAACGCACCGGGCTCAACCCGCAGCAGTTCAAGGTCGACCTTGCGTTCACTGCTCTCCACGCGCGTCACGCGCACCCGCAAACGGTCGCCCAAGGTAAAGCGCACACCCGTCCGTTCGCCGGTGAGGCACTTGCGGTCCGCTTCGTAGGTGAAGTAGTCCTGCCCAAGCGAGGAAATATGCACCAAGCCATCGACTTGAATGGGCTGCAACTGCACGAACAAGCCGAATTCCATGACTCCAGTGACGATGCCATCGAACTCTTCACCGAGTCGGTGCCGCACGTACTCGCACTTCAGGAAAGCCGTGACCTCGCGCGATGCCTCATCCGCACGCCGTTCGCGCAGGGAACATTCCTGACCGAACAACACCATGGCGGCAGCCGAATGCATGAAGTTGTCATGCGTACCAAGCTCCAACACGTGCCGGATAGCGCGATGCACGAGCAAGTCCGGGTAGCGGCGAATCGGGGAGGTGAAATGCGCGTATTCGGCCAAGGCCAAACCGAAATGGCCAATATTCTCGGGCTGGTAGACCGCTTGGGACAAGGAACGGATCACCATACTCTCGAGCATGGCGGAATCCGGTCGGCCGTGAATCTGCTGCAAAGTCTCCTGCAATACAGTCGGTGTTACCTCTGCTACCTGCGGAAAAAACACACCGCGTGTAGCAAGGAAGCGCTTCAGTTCATCGATGCGCTCTTCATCAGGCGGCGCATGCACGCGAAACAACGCTGGCATCTTCTGCTTGTGCAAGAACCTCGCCGCCTCGACGTTGGCGGCGACCATGCACTCCTCGATGAGGCGATGGGCGTCGTTACGCGGATAGGCCTTGAGATCTGCCACCTCGCCTTCCGTATCTACCACCACCCGCACTTCCGCGGATTCAAAATCCAACGCCCCGCGCTGTTCCCGGCGCTGCCGCAAAGCAAAATATACCTGATGCAGTGCGTCCAGCGAACCGAGCACAGCGGGCGACAAGCCTTGCGCCGCCTCGCCGTTGCGATCCACCAAAATACCGGCGACACGCGTGTAGGTCAGACGCGCATGCGAACGCATGACCGCACTGGCGAAGCGCGCGCGGGACACCTTGCCATCCACGCCGATGCGCATATCGCACACCAGACACAAGCGCTCCACTTCGGGCATGAGCGAGCAAAGCTGGTTGGACAAGTGCTCGGGGAGCATCGGCAGAACGCGGTGAGGGAAATACACCGAGGTGGCACGCTCGCGCGCCTCATCGTCCAAAGCAGTACCGGGACGCACATAGTGCGAAACGTCCGCGATAGCGACCAACAGACGCCAGCCACCGCCACGCACGGGTGAACAATAGACAGCGTCGTCGAAGTCGCGGGAGTCCTCGCCGTCGATGGTGACCAGCGGCAAATCACGCACATCGAGCCGCGCACCAGCAGTGGCCAAGTCCACGGTCTTGCCGAAGCGGCGCGCCTCGCGCACCACGGCGGCAGAAAATTCAGCAGGCAACTGGTGGGAGACAATCGCGGTCTCCACGGCCATGTCCGCCAAATGCTCTTGGTCGATGCTGCGAGCGATGCGTCCCACCGGGTCCGCGTGGCGCGAAGGTGGTTGAATAAGTTCCGCAACCACCAGTGAGCCCGACTTCGGCCACGGCGCCTCGCCCTTGCCCGGCGGCGGCACCACCACACGATGGGAAAGACGGCGGTTGCTGGGCGTAATGAACCCCACCCCGCCTTCAACGGCAAAGCGCCCGGCGACTTGATGCGTATTGCGCTCCAGCACTTCAACGACACTGCCTTCCGGCCGGCCACGCGAATCGATCCCCGTGAGCCGCACGGCGATACGATCGCGGTCCATCACCTCGCGCATCTGGCGAGGCGAGAGGAATACATCAGGCGTACCGTCGTCGGGCACCAGAAAGCCGAAGCCGTCGCGATGCCCCATGACGCGCCCGACCACCAAGGCGGTCCGCGACACGAGCAGAAACTCACGGTTGCGGTTGGTGATGAGTTGGCCATCGCGCACCATGGCGCCGAGTCGCTTGTCGAGCGCTGAGCGCGCCGGCTCCTTTTGGAGTGAGAGAGCCTCGGCAATCGCCTCGGCAGTCAACGGCATCGCCGCCTCCCGCAATGTCTCCAGCAGGAACTCGCGGCTTGGAATGGGGTTGGCGTATTTGACGGCCTCGGCCGCCTGACGTGAGTCCGCCTGCTCCCAATGGGCAGTGGCAGCTTCTTTTCGTTTCCGACGTTGGTCGGGCATGGATAATCCTTGGGGGTTGCCGAACCAGATTCGGCAGGGGCCTGAGATAGGCCGAAGAGTGGAGGTCAGCTGCCAGCATACCGCGCGCTGGCTGTCAGCGGGTTAAATGGGGACGCTTGGCTCATTGACAAGGCAGGTGTAAGCCAGTACCTTTCCGCGTCTCGTGGTGGCCTTAGGCTGCACAGGCACCTTGCCCAGGTGGCGGAATTGGTAGACGCACTAGTTTCAGGTACTAGCGGGTAACACCGTGGGGGTTCGAGTCCCTTCCTGGGCACCATCCCTTCCGCCAGTCGGTGGGAAGGTAGTCGGCTTCAGCCGGCCAAGCAAATTCAGCAAATCGGTAGTCCTTAAAACGCTTCGTACCGAGGACCCAACGCTTGACCTGCTACGAACTTCCTCGCACCCTGCAAGCATTAAAGGGTACGAGGAAGTGCGATGCGAACCTGGCAGTGGATAGGTGTCGGCACAGCGGCATTGGTAATCGCGGCGTCAGCCACGCTCTGGTTTTCGCCAAGCGCGCAGGAGGCCGTACTGCATCGCGTGGCCGCCAAACAATTGCGCGCGCCATTGCCGCCGCCACCGTCGACGACCGCTATTCGTTTGGTCTTCTGCGGCACGGGCTCACCCCTACCGGATCGTCATGTCGCCAAGAGCTGCCTCGCCGTCTTCGCGGGCGGACGTTTCTTCGTGGTGGACACGGGGCCCGAGTCCACCGAAAACCTGCTCCTATGGCGTCTGCCACTCGCGAAAATCGATGGCGTACTGCTCACGCACTTCCACTCCGACCATATCGGTGAGCTAGGTGAACTGAATCTGCAGTCTTGGCTGCAGGGCCGCCAAACACCACTCGTGGTCTACGGTCCGCCGGGCGTGGAGCAGGTCGTGGCCGGCTTTAATCTCGCCTACGCCCAAGATGAAGCCGTTCGCCACGCGCACCATGCGCGTGACCGTGGTCTGCTACCACTGTCCGCGAGCACGCTCGCTGCGCAGACGGTTCCTTTGTTGCGCAATGGTCCTTGGACTGGCACGGATTCGGCCGTCGTCTATGAGCGGGATGGTTTGCGCATAACAGCCTTCAAAGTAGACCATGGTGTCGTGAAGCCCGCTTATGGCTACCGTTTCGACTACGCCGGGCGCAGCGTGGTGGTGAGCGGTGATACGAGCGCCACTCCCTTGATTGCCAAGGCTGCCCATGGCGCCGATGTGCTGGTACATGAAGCGCAGTCCAAAGCCCTGATCAGCACCTTGGCCGCCGTTGCCCAGGAAAACGGCAACCGCCAAGTATCGCTGCTGCTTGGCGATACCAACGATTACCACACCTCTCCGGCAGAAGCTGCCGCCCTCGCCAACACCGCCGGCGTGCGCGAACTGGTCTTCACGCACTTCACGCCGCCGGTTTCCAACCCGTTAGTGCGCCATGCCTTCTTTAGTGGCGTCGACGCAGTGCGCGCCACCCATTGGCGTGCGGCAGAAGACGGCCTGTGGCTCGATGTGCCGGCTGACGGCAGTTCGCTACAGACGGGAATGGTCGGGCGCTGACGCCCTCCCGTGCGCCGGCAAACTGCGCTAACCCGACCCATTACCAGACACGGACTTGCTCCATGACAAACGCCAGCACTAGCCCCTCCCCCGGACCACACCTCTACCTCCAAGTGCTGGTCGCCATCGCTCTGGGCGTAGCCGTGGGCCATTTCTTCCCAGCCTTCGGCGAAGCCCTAAAGCCCCTCGGCGATGCCTTTATCAAACTGGTGCGCATGATCATCGGCCCCGTGGTGTTCCTGTCACTGACTACCGGTATCGCCAACGCCCGCGAACACGGCCTCGTTGGCCGTCTCGCCGCGAAGACATTGGGATATTTTTTCGTGGTGTCCACACTGGCGCTCGTCGTGGGCCTCGTGGTGGCCAACGTCGTCCGCCCCGGCGATGGTCTGCACGTGTCCGCCGCGAGCCTCGACCCCGGCAAGGTGGCGGACTATGTGGCGAAAGCGCACGATTCCAGCATCGTTGCCTTTCTGCTGAGCATTATTCCCGAGAGTCTCGTCGGGGCGCTAACCGGCACCGAGTTGCTACCGATTCTGCTGGTAGCCATGCTCACCGGCATCAGCCTGGGGCGCGCGGGAGAACGTGGCCAACCCCTGCTCGCGTTGCTCGAGAGCAGCATGGACATCGTGTTCCGTATCGTTGCCATGCTCATGAAGTTGGCACCCTTAGGCGCGTTCGGCGCGATGGCCTTTACCATCGGCAAGTACGGGCTTGGCGCATTGGCCAATCTAGCGGCGCTCATCGCCACCTTTTACGGGACTTCGTTGCTGTTCGTAGTAGTGGTGCTAGGCCTCATCGCCCGGGCTTCGGGCTTTTCGCTGTTCCGACTGCTGCGTTACCTGAAGGCGGAGCTGCTGCTGGTACTCGGCACTTCTTCTTCGGAAGCCGCCCTACCTAGCCTTATGGCGAAACTGGAACAAGCCGGGTGCCGCAAATCGGTGGTTTCGCTGGTAGTACCGACCGGCTATTCGTTCAACCTGGACGGCACGAATATCTACATGACTTTGGCTGCGCTGTTCATCGCCCAGGCCATGGACGTACCCTTGACCCTGTCTCAGCAACTGTTACTGCTGGCCGTGGCGATGATCAGTTCAAAGGGTGCCGCAGGCGTTACCGGCGCCGGCTTTATTACGCTTGCCGCAACGCTTTCAATCGTTCCCGACATTCCCGTGGCAGGCCTCGCTCTAATCCTCGGCATTGACCGTTTCATGAGTGAATGCCGCGCACTGACGAATTTCACGGGAAATGCGGTAGCCACGGTAGTGGTGGCTGGCTGGGAAGGCGCTCTTGACCGCGAACAACTACGTCGCACGCTCGGTAGTTAGCACCGTTTGGATAGCGACCACCAGAAACAGCAATCTCGCCAACCGCGGCAGCCCAAACGCCGCTAGAAGTCGTCTTTGCCGTCCGTGAGTTCTTTTTCTTTCTCGTCGGCGATGATGGCAGTTTGCTGGTAAGCCGTACGCAAGCCTTCCGCATCCAACCCAGCCGGCAACTGCATGCAGTACACCAGTCCCAAGCGGTCGCCGAAATCACGCAGTTGCCAGCCACCGAGAATCTTGCCGGCGGCGTCTTTGAGCAAAGCCACGGCGACATCCGCTGTTTGGTTGCCAGGAACATAAAGGTTCGCGATGGACCACACTTCGCGGATAGCCATCTTGCCCAAGGATTCCACTACCGAGGAAACGAACACCACTTGGGAACGCTTGTCATCAAAGCCGACGGTGAGTTTGTAATCACCGTCCTCGACGATTTCGTAGTTTGCTTTCAACTCATCCAGCGTCAACCCTACGGTGGGGTCCGCATTAGCGCGCCCAACAGCGTCTTCGGCTGGCGCCGCCAATACTAACGCCGACGGGGCAATCAGGGAGACAGCAACAGCACTAGCCAACCAGTCCAGTCGGCGATGGGTGGACAAAAACATGAACGTCACGCTCTACTCAGCTGAAGGGATGACGACGAACAATAGTCTGCTGACGGTCGGGGCCGGTGCTAACGATGTCCAGCGGCGTACCGACCAACTGCTCGATACGCTCGAGATAGCGCTGGGCATTCCCCGGCAGCTTGGCGTAGTCGGTAACGCCGACGGTGCTCTCGCTCCAGCCCGGCATGTCTTCGTATACCGGTTCGCAGTCACCGAAATGGTCAGACAGCAGAGGCGGCTCCACGGTCACCTCGCCACCGCGACGGTAGCCAACACACAGCCGCAGCGTGTCTAAGCCATCCAGCACATCCAACTTGGTGATGCACAGACCCGTGACACTGTTGTGGAGGATAGAACGGCGCAGCGCCACGGCGTCAAACCAGCCCGTGCGACGACGACGGCCGGTGACCGCACCAAACTCGTGACCAACGCGCGAGAGATGCTCCCCCGCCTCGTCGAACAGTTCCGTTGGGAAAGGGCCGGAACCCACGCGAGTGGTATAAGCCTTCACGATACCGAGCACGTAATCGAAGTTGCGCGGACCGATACCCGTGCCCGTGCCCGCATTTCCAGCAGTGGTATTCGACGAGGTTACGAACGGGTAAGTACCAAGGTCGACGTCGAGCAACGCGCCCTGCGCGCCCTCGAACAGTACGTTGCCACCAGACTTCCGCAGATTACCCAGCGTCAGGCTAACGTCTTCCACCAACGGCTTCACGCGCTCGCCCTGCGCCAGAATTTCCTCGAGCGTTTCCTGGAAACTAACGGGCGCTTCTTTGTAGTAGTGCTGCAGTACGAAGTTATGGAAATCGAGCAACTCGCCCAATTTCGCCGCCAACTTCTCGCGCTGGAACAGGTCCGCTACGCGTACCGCGCGACGGGACACTTTGTCCTCATAGGCCGGACCAATGCCGCGACCCGTAGTACCAATGGCGTTCTCGCCGCGGGCACGCTCACGTGCCTTATCCAGTGCCACATGCGAAGGCAGGATGAGCGGGCAGTTCGGCGACAACCGCAAACGGTCATATACCGGTACGCCGCGAGCCACCAGCATGTCCGCCTCACGTAGCAACGCGGCCAGCGACACCACCACGCCGTTCCCGATGAGGCAGCGCACACCCTCCCGCAGGATGCCGGAAGGAATGAGCGAGAGCACAGTCTTCTCGCCACCAATGACGAGCGTATGGCCGGCGTTGTGGCCACCCTGAAAACGGGCGACGGCGGCGCAGCGGTCAGTCAGGAGATCGACAATCTTGCCCTTGCCCTCGTCACCCCACTGGGTGCCGATGACGATGACGCTGCGCCCCGGGGCCACAGCCATATTCTGCTGGCTCAACGGCCGCTCCCCGGCTGCTTCATATAACGGAAGAATTCACTGTCCGGTGCGAGCACCAACACATCGCCTTCCTTGCCCATGGACTTGCGGTAAGCCTGCATGCTGCGGTGAAAGGCATAGAACTCCGGATTCTTCTGGTACGCACGCGCGTAGATATCCGTCGCCTTAGCATCGCCCTCGCCGCGAATCTTCTCCGCGTCGCTGGCCGCATTCGCAATGATCTCGACCCGCTGACGCTCGGCTTCGGCGCGAATACGCGTGGCCTGCTCCTGGCCTTCGGCGCGCAATTGCGCCGCCTGGCGGGCAAAGTCCTGACGCATGCGGTTGAAAACCGAATCACTGACTTCTTCCGGCAGATCGATTCGCTTGACGCGAACATCCACCAGCGCAACACCCAACTGCTTCACGGAGGAGCCCGCAAACGCCAGCATGTCGCCAATGAACTCAGTGCGCTGCGCCGCAACCACCTGCTGGATGGTGCGTTTGGCGATGACACCCTTCAGGCCGTCTTTGACGATTTCCGCGAGACGGGCCGAAGCGGCATCCTCGCTACCACCGGTGGCACGGTAGTACTGCGCCACGTCGGTGATCCGCCACTTCACGTAGAAGTCGACGTTGAGGATCTTGCCTTCGCTCGTCAGGAACTGCTCAGCCGGGTAGTTACGAGTAAGCACGCGCTTGTCGAAGCGACGGATATCATTCACGAATGGCAGCTTGAAGTGCATGCCGGACTTGTAGTCCGATTCGATGATCTTGCCGAGTTCCGAACGGATGGCCAGTTCGTTCTGCTGAACGATGAACACGGACTGCGTCAGCACCAGCAAAGCAGCAAGGGCAGCGGCAATGCCGGCCAGGGTACGGGTTTCCATTAGCGGCTCCCTCGCGAACGAACATCGGGGTCTTCAGAGGCGGGAACTGGGGAAACAGTCACCTCGCCGTTACGGGGCATGGCGGAGCCGGAAGACGGTGCCGCCGGGGCCGAAGCGCGACTGCGTTCCACCAATTTGTCTAGCGGCAGGTACAGCATGTTGTTGCCCGCCTTGCTATCAACGATAACCTTGGCGCTCTGACCGTAGACCTGTTCCATGGTCTCGAAATAGAGCCGCTGCCGCGTAACGCCAGGAGCCTTAGCATAGGCTGAGGCCAAAGCGATGAAACGCGCGCTTTCACCACTGGAATCGGCTACGACGCGGGAGCGATACGCAGCGGCATCTTCCAGCGACTGCTGGGCGGTACCGCGAGCGTTCGGGAGAATGTTGTTCGCGTAGGCTTGTGCCTCTAGCGAGAAACGCTCCTTGTCCTCGCGGGCCTTGATGGCGTCCTTCTGCGACGGCGCCACTTGCTCGGGAACACGGACGTCCTGCAGGTTCACGCTTATAACATCGAGGCCCGTCTTGTATTGGTCGAGCGTGCGCTGCACCAAATCCTTCGTGCGCACCGCCACTTCCTGACGTCCTTTCTCCAGCACGGCATCCATGGTGCTCTGGCCGACAATCTCGCGAATGGCGCTTTCCGAGACCTCGCCCAAGGTCTTTTCCGGGTCTGCGACACTGAACAGGTATTGCACCGGGTCCTTGCGGCGGTACTGCACTGCGAGGTTAATCTCCACCAAGGCCTCGTCCTTCGTCAGCATACGAGTGCTGTCGGCGAACGAAACGAATTCCTCGGTGTTCACCAACACGCGGCGCTCTACCGGCCAAGGGATATGCCAATTGATACCCGAACTGGCAATTTCGCTGAAGGAACCGAAGCGGGTAACCACCGCACGCTCACCCGCATCCACGACGTAGAAGCCCGTGAGGCTCCACAGCGCCACCAGTGCCGCGGCAATGGCCCCCCAGTTCACGCGCGGCGCAGGCTCATCATTCGTTTCCGGTGGCTTGCCACCACCAAACAGCGCTTTCAATTTGACCTGCAAATTGCGCACGATGTCATCGAGGTCCGGCGGGCCCTCATCCGGGCGCGGGCGGTTCTTCCAAGGTTCTTTGCCACCCCCGGATTCATTCCATGCACTGGCGCGCCAGGGCCGCAGCACGAAAGTCGCCGACCGCTGGGCCAGAGCGCGGAGCAGCAGACCCAAGTCCGCGAGGACCGAGAGCAAACCGACGAACCCGTCCCGGGCGCGGCGGGCATAAAGGATGGCTGAGGAAGGCATGGGAGTACCCGGGGTTAGGCGCGCAGTGCGGCGTCCGTGCGCGTGGATTGTAGGAAGGGGGCGTTGTGGTTACAAGATAAAACCGCACCCAAGCCCTCAGTGGGGGGTGCCGTAGCTGGTTCGGACGTCGTTTCGGTGCCCACACCGGGGGGGACAGGGAGGCCCTCCCGACGACACAGGGCTTGCAGCTCGCTGGCTGCGACTTCCAGTTGCAAGATGAAATCGCCAGTCTCGCTGACCGCTTCCTGCTGGATGGCACCGAGACGGTAAAGTTCGGCCCGGATCTTGCCGGCCGAGGGGGGCAAGCACCATTCAAGCTGGACCACCCGCCGCCCGAAGCGTTCGCCCAGCGCCTGCCGCAGCAAATCCAGCCCCTCACCCGTCCGGGCCGACAGAAACACGCGGACCACCTGACCGTGCTCGTCGCGCTCGAGGCGGGCGGGCTCTTCTAGCAGGTCCACTTTGTTAAAGACCTGGAGGGTGGGGATATTCCCGGCGCCGATGCCCTCGAGCACCTCGTTTACCTGCCGGATGCGCTCCACGCGCTCGGTGTCCGAACTGTCGACTACATGCAAGTGCAGGTCCGCCTCGCGGGCTTCAAGCAAGGTGGAACGGAAAGCAGCGACCAGCTCATGCGGCAGGTCCCGAATGAACCCAACCGTATCCGCCAGCACGATATCCGGGCAATGCGGCAAACGCAGCCGACGAACCGTGGGGTCCAAGGTGGCGAAGAGCTGGTCTGCGGCATAAGCGGCAGCACCCGTGACCACATTGAACAGCGTGCTCTTGCCGGCATTGGTATAGCCCACAATGGCGACGCCAGGCACAGGCAGTTCCTTGCGGGTTTGCCGGCCCGTATCCCGCTGCAAGGCGAGCTTGTCGAGCCGCTGCCGCAATGTACGAATACGCACGCCAATGAGGCGGCGGTCCGTTTCCAGCTGGCTCTCGCCAGGACCGCGCATGCCGATACCCCCCTTCTGGCGTTCCAAGTGGGTCCAGCCGCGCACGAGGCGCGTAGCCAAGTGCTTCAACTGGGCCAGTTCCACCTGCAACTTGCCCTCGTGGCTACGAGCACGCTGCGCGAAGATGTCGAGGATAAGCCCGTTCCTGTCCAGCACGCGCCGTCCGGTAAGCTTTTCCAGATTGCGCTCCTGGCTAGGGCTAAGCGCGTGGTCGAACAGCACCACCTCCGCCTCCAGTTCTTCGGCTTTGGCGCGAATTTCCTCTGCCTTGCCGGTACCCACGAAAAACTTCGGATCGGGACGAGCACGGTGGCCGGTGACCGTGCCCAGCACCGTAGCCCCGGCGGATTCTGCCAGGGCTGCAAATTCCCTGAGGTCCTCAGGATCGACCGGGCCATCGATGCCGAGACGAACCAACAAGGCACGCTCACCGCTACGCGGACGTTCAAACAAGCAGGTGCACCCTGCCCGGGGAGGGCTTCAAGGTGGGATCAGTCCGCCACCGGCATATCGTCCGGGGCCTCGTCGCTGCCGTCGCCGTCGCCCGAGGGTAAGCGGACATTGCGCGTCGGTACCACGGTGGAAATGGCGTGCTTATAGACCATCTGACTGACGCTGTTCTTCAACAGCACCACGAACTGGTCGAATGAATCGATCTGACCCTGGAGTTTGATGCCATTGACCAGGTAGATGGAGACGGGGATGCGTTCCTTGCGGAGCGCGTTCAGGAATGGGTCCTGCAAGGACTGACCTCTAGCCATGTTGTTCTCCCTGTTATTCGTGACATCCACCGGGCCCGGCCAACGACCGGAGTCCTGTCCTTGGTGCCTGAGCACCCGGAGGATGGAAACTCGCTTCAAGATCGGCGCCCCCCACACCTGCGGGCAGCACGCTCAACCATGTATTAACTTTACCACAGCCGTTGTCGCCTCTTGCGCTGCAACATCGCTATCTTTCCGGCACTCCGTGATGGCACAAACGAGCCATCACCCAATCTACTGTGGGGGGCGTCGGCACGTTTTCAACGTCCGGTTCCCGTCGCAGCCAGGTCAGCTGGCGTTTCGCCAGTTGACGAGTGGCAGCTATCCCGGCGGCCACCGCTGTCTCCAGCGGGCATTCACCAGCCAAGTGTGACCACAGTTGCCGATATCCGACTGCACGGATTGCCGGAAGTTCCGTATGCAGATCACCACGCGCCCGCAACCCACGAACCTCGTCCAGAAAGCCCTCCGCCAGCATTTGGTGAAACCGCTGCGCCAAGCGCTCATGCAGGGCGACGCGGTCCTCGGGCAGGAGCGCCAGCTTCAAGGCGCCCTGCAGCGCTGCGCC
>Ga0164294_10002444_pt1 | contig 16762 bp, 9 predicted proteins | sample GEODES005metaG_FD_111479 | JGI IMG/M metagenome (GOLD analysis project Ga0164294, IMG submission 111479) | Oligotrophic lake water microbial communities from Sparkling Lake, Wisconsin, USA - GEODES005 metaG | ecosystem: Environmental > Aquatic > Freshwater > Lake | place: USA: Sparkling Lake...
ATTGCCGTCACAACGTCAGGCTCTTGCAACCTCTAGAGCAACAACTCGACAGGACTTCTCAACACCACAACGCTCATCAAACAACAGCGCCGTTGCTACACCCAACACTCGCAACATCCCCAACACAACTGCGAACCCCACAGCGCCAGGCAAAATCACCAACTCACAATTCGCCGGTTCCATTGCTCGTTCGGTCTCGAAGCGTCAGACCAACAACGATTATGTTCATCCAGTATTAAACGGAAAAACAGCGGCTGCGTCTCCCGCAGGCTTCATCTCTCGTAGTGCGACATCAAGAGTCGATCCTTCAATTTCAACCAATAATAATGTTTCAACGGTGTTGGGCACACGTGCAGTAGCATCGGATCAGCAACCAACATTTGGTACTAGCCGAACGCTTTATCGCTCGTTGCAGACTCCAACCGAGTCTCCTCGAGTCATCCGAAGGCGTGAAGAATTGCCTGTTTCTCCGACAGTTATCTCTCCATCTAGAAATCAAACTTCATCTCGAAGCTCGTCCAGCCCTAGTGGACCGATCATGCGCAGCCCAATCTCGTCGCCTTCGCCGACACCTTCGAATCCTGCAGTTCCAGCCAGGCAAAACTCAAACCCGATTTCACCATCTCGAAATTCTGGAATGACCGCTGACCAAATGGCGCGCCTGATTACATCGGGAGCAGATATTGGTGACACAACTCCCAGAGTTGTTTCAACTCCGACGACATCTCAATCACTACCGAGTTCGACGCAACCCTTCAATCAGATCATCCGTAGACAAAATGAATCCAAGTCTTCAACATCACATGAAATGGTTAGGGGCGATACAGAATCACCCGAGCGGAGTGAAGGTGAGCAACCAATGAAGACGAGCCAAATGCTTGACCTCATGGAATGGGTTAATCGAGCAGTAGATGACAGACTCAGGCTAGAATTGGAACGACGAGGCATGACTGGTCGTGGGTGGTAATTTATGGCACTTCAAAAAGCATTTCTCATGAGCAAGCCAAAAGGCTCCCCTCAAAGAAAAGTCGAATTTCAATTTAATCCGGCATCTTTTAGTTATGAAAAAACTGCATCGTTTGTTGCCGAAGACGAGAACGCAACTAGTAACTCGGCAAGACAGACTTTTATGACTGGTAAGTCGATTACATTTTCCCTCACAGCATTATTTGATGGCACCGGTGTTGGTTCTCAAGCCCCTGATTTCTATATCCTCAAACTCAAGAAATTCATGTTGAAGGAAAAGAAGGCTGCTTCACCTGATCCCTTGACATTCCATTGGGGCAGATACCGCTCGCCATTGGTTCAAATGAACCAACTCAATGTCACTTACACCTATTTTGCTCCAGATGGCGTGCCGCTGCGCGCAAGTGTTGACATGAGTTTTATTGAGCAACGAGACGAGTTGCCACCTACCAATCCGACTTCAGGAACACCAAACCCAGGCAGTGTTCACCGAGTCGAGTCGGGCCAGTTTTTGGACACTATTGCTGACGATTTGTACGATAATCCCTCGCGGTGGCGACAAATTGCTGAGGCAAATAACATTGATGACCCTCTAGCGATTCGACCTGGACGCTATTTGCTTATTCCGGAACTTGAGGTCTGAGATGCCAGAGATCAACACATGGGTTCCACAGATTTCAATCCGTGGATCTGCAATCAATCAAGCTGGCACCGAAGCCCTCATTGACCTGCGCATTGCAAACGAAACTGCATCACCATCCTCGGTCACCGTGAGGTTCGATGACCCATTTTTCAAACTTCTTGATAGCGCATTTGTCAACATTGATGACAAAATTGAGATCTCTATCCAAACAAGTGCTCAATCCAAAGTATCTATTTTCAAAGGTAAAATTTCGGCCATCGCCGCCGAGCAAAGCCCGTCAAAGAGGTACCAGCTTGTCGTCACCGCGTACGACTTGTCGCAATCATTAACTCACAGCTTGACTCCATTTACATACAAAGAAATGACGGTTTCGGAGGTCGTGACCAAAATTGCTCGCCGCAACGGACTGAAAGCATCTATCGACTTACAGAATCGAAAGCTCGAATACTTTCTCCAACTTGACTCCGACCACTCGATACTTGATGATCTTTCATTGCGTAATGGTGCGGAATGGTGGGTAGATGGTGACGTTCTCAATTTCAAGAAGCGGTCGCAAAAACCTCCCATAACCCTCGAGTGGGGCGAATCGGTTTTGGCGTTTTCTGCAAGATTCAGCGCAGCGGGAAGAGTCAAGGATGTCACGGTGAGAGGTTGGGATCCCGCAACCCAACGTGCAGTAAAAGGCACATCGAGACGATCGGGAGTTGCGAGCAAAGCCATCGGAACAGGTTTGGATCTTTTCAATGAAAAAGCATCCGAATCCACTCAAGTTGGTGGCTCAACCACAATCACCGAAGCTTCAGTTGGGGCAGCCGATGAGGCACAAGCACTTGCTGATGCGGTACAAAATGATCTCGCTGCAGGCGAGCTACTCATACGCGGAGAAACGAACTGTCACCCAGAGATCAAAGCGGGATCTACAGTCACCATAAAAGGAGCGGGATCTCAACTATCAGGATCATTTGCAATCACCAAGGTTGAACATGTTTATGGTTCAACTCGGCCGATATTTACCCGATTCGAAGGTGGTCGAGTATCTGGTGGCAATCTTGCAGATCAACTTGTTTCTGCCCGAAGAGCCTCATTGCGAAATAAACGACAGTTCGTCATTGGCACAGTCACGAACGTCAAAGACCCCACAAAAACTGGTCGAGTAAAAGTGAAATATCCAGTAATTTCCGATACCGAAGAATCCGCATGGGCCAGAGTTGTCGCCCCTGGTGCCGGCAAATCGCGCGGTCTCCATCTCATGCCAGATGTTGGTGATGAAGTATTGGTGGCGTTTATCGGTGGAGACCCAAGCAATCCAGTCGTACTCGGTGGCATTTGGAGCAAAAAAAATCCCCCTCCAACTCCAGAACCCGTAAAGGGCGACAAAGTCACCACTCGATCGCTGGAATTGGCGTCGGGAGCAAAACTTACATTTACTGAAAGCACCGATAAGACGAAGGCGGTCGTTGCACTCAAACATGCAGTCGCAGAAACTCATTTGCAATTCGATAAAGACGGAATCAGCCTGTTCTCTGCTTCTGGCACCAAAATAAAAATCAAAGTTGGAAGTGCGCTCATCGAGATGTCTGCCGACGGAACGATCAAGATTGAAGGCGGCTCAATCACAGTCAAGGCTTCTCAAAATCTCACGCTTCAGGGTCAAAAAGTTTCGATCAAGGGTGCTGCCGGCGTGTCTGTCGACGGAGCCGGATCAAAAGTCGATCTTGGTCCAGGCAAAGCAGGTATGACTTCAGCCGGAATCTCCGAAGTGAAAGGTGCAATGGTCAAACTCAATTAATGACCCAACTCTTCATTAATACCTCAATTCCAGTTACTCAATCCCAGAATCAACAAGGAAAGGAAATCGATTTCTATGCTAAATGAATTTGTAGGACAAGGTTTTCCTTTTCCACTGCGCATTGACCACACCGGATCGATGACACTGATTTCTGGTGAAGATGACATTAAGAATGCAATCACGATAATCTTGTCAACTGCGTTTGGAGAGCGACCATTTCGACCTCGCTTTGGTTGTCAAATTTGGGAGCTCATTTTTGATCCAATCAACGATGCAACATTTGGATTGATGGAAATGTATGTCGAAGATGCTCTTCGAATGTGGGAGCCCCGCATTGTGGTGGACTCAGTAGTTGCTGACGCCGGAAGTGGTGACGGTGAGATTTTACTTGAGATCGAATTCACGATTGTTTCAACAAACGACAAGAGAAACCTTGTCTTTCCGTTCTATCTAATTCCCGCCGAGGAGGACTAATATGAGTTTTCCAAGACCCAATCTCGACGATCGTCGCTTTCAAGACTTGGTCGACGAGGCCAAAAGAATGATCCCAACATTTCTTCCCGAGTGGACGAATCACAACGTTTCCGATCCTGGTGTCGCATTAATCGAACTTTTTGCCTGGATGACAGAACTCACCCTGTATCGACTCAACCGAGTGCCGGATCGTTTGTATTCGAGTTTTTTAGACCTCGTTGGAATCTCTCCCTATTCTGCAGAGGCCGCCACAGTCCCCGTCTCCTTCATCTTTTCAACCGTCCCCGAAGAAACTGTGCTCATACCCATAGGTACTGAAGTTTCCACTCTGGGGGATGACCCAGTTATTTTCAGCACCCTCGCTGATCTTGAGGTTGTTCAACCAATTCGTGCATTTGTATGGACTGCCCCAAGCAATGGTGCCAATCAGCCAGATGAAGGAAAACTGAAAGACGTGCTTGAGGATCTCATTCTCGACAATGCTGCAGTCACCGTCTTCCCCTCTGATCCAGTTTCTCCTGGCGATTCGCTCTACATAGGTTTCCGAGAGTCGATCGGTGGATGTATGTTGCGACTCGATATTGAAGCCGATATCGAGGGAATTGGAGTCAACCCCAGTCGGCCACCAATCATTTGGGAGGTGTGGACATCTGAGGGTTGGACACCGTGCGTCGTTCAGTCCGATTTGACTGGCGGTCTAAACCGCGATGGACAGATCAATCTGGCCGTCCCAACTGGACACCTTCCCCACACAGTTCTCACCGAACGCGCATTTTGGCTACGCCTTCGATTACTCACTCCCGATATGGACGGATCCGGCTATCGGTCATCGCCAAAAATTAAATCTTTAGAAATACATGCTGTTGGTGGAACCACATTGATGGAGCATTCGGAGATTTATGGCAGTGAATACTTAGGCGGGTCTGACGGTAAGCCTGCGCAAAGTTTTGCTATCCAAGCATTTCCAATCCTTCCACGCCGCACTCATGAATTTGTAGAAGTCCGGCATGGCGAGGAAATTGAAACGTGGATTGAGGTAAGTGACTTCGCTCGGTCAACAGAATCCGACAAGCATTTCATGTGGGACAGTGCTTCTGGAGTAGTGCACTTTGGACCACGCATCCGACAGGACAACGGTGCATGGATTCAGCATGGATCTGCGCCACAAGCGGGAGCAGCAATTTGGATCACTGGGTATCGAAGGGGCGGCGGGGCGCGTGGAAACGTTGGCGCTGGGTCTCTTTCGGTTCTGCGCTCTGCAGTGCCCTATGTCGATCAAGTGACAAACGGTGTCGGAGCAACGGGTGGTATCGACCCGGAAAGTCTTGAAAACGCAAAAATGCGTGCACCACTGACTCTTGTTTCTGCAGGCCGAGCAGTCACTGTTTCCGACCACGAACGCCTCGCCAAAGCAGCCACGTCTCGAGTAAGTCGTGCCTTGTGCGTGCCGCCAACTCAATCCGGATTACCAACACGATTGCTTATCGTTCCAGATCCAGGCCTTCCTCCGGGCGCCATCGAGCTAGACAACCTTGCGTTAGACGACAACCTGTTCGACACTCTTACTGCTTATCTCGAGCCTCGTCGACTCATTGGAACCTCACTCGAATTGGGAACCCCAAAATATGTGGGAGTGTCAGTCGCTGCGATGATTCGCGTCAGTCCAGGTCGAGCATCAGGCGCGATTCAACATAAATGCATTACCGCTATCTCCGAGTTTTTGTCCCCTATCTCTGGTGGTCCAGATGGAACAGGGTGGCCATTTGGAGTTGATTTAACATCGGGTTCAATTTCAAATATTCTTGGAGCAATCGATGGGATTGAACAAGTTGAAGAAGTCGTGCTGTTCGAGTCCGACCTCCGAAATGGCAACCGGCTTGGCAATGGTTCGGAGATAATTCGATTTGAGCAGTTTGGGCTCCCACTTTCCTTTCGACCAAAAGTAGTTCTCCGATGAGACGCACAGAAGGGTGGTTAGTAAATCGACTGACCATCAGTCAGCAAGATGACCCTGTCCTGGTCGGGTTGGTTTCCCTATTGGAACAAATTGCCGAGACGGTGCAGCAGCAAGCAGACCAAATTCCATTCTTGGCAAGTCCATCGGTGACACCCGAACACCTCCTGCCATGGCTTGGGCAATTCATTGACGTCCCCTTTTCCGAACATCTACCTGTGGCTACTCAACGGGATCAAGTCCGGGACGTCGGAAATTTGATTCATCTACGAGGAACTATGAAACACGTCAAAACCATGGTTGAACCGTATGCAACGAGTGAGGTGTCAGTCTCCGATGATGGAGGGGTTTTCCGCGAAGGACAGAGCGGATATTGCGGAGGAAACGTTGTCGTCCGTGTTGATTCATTGAAGTTCGGAACCGCCGATCATCTGATCAAGCTAATTAGAACCATCGTGCCTGCACATTGTACGATTCGGTTCATATCTGGCGGGGTCCAACATGTACAGGAGGCTTTGTGAATCAAATCCTTTGTCCTCAATGTGGAGTGGCAAACGCTGACCCCGAAGGAGTCCGAGCGTCGACATCATTTTGCAAAGCGTGTGACTATCCACTCTTTTTCAGTTCAGGTGAAGTTAAACGCCCAGAACTTGAAACTGAGATGGCCCGTAATCGATTGCCTGGAGTTGCGGGAAAAACCCGCAGAGTTTCACAATTATGCCCAGATTGCAGTGAGCTCAATCCACCAGAGAACATAAATTGCCTCAGGTGTAATGCACTGCTCATTCCAGTCATTGAAGAGCCTGTTGTCGAACCAGAGCCTGTCGTCGTCATTAAAGAAGTATTCATTGAAGCAGAACCGTTGAAAAAATGGCCGCTCATTTCAATAGGGGTTGCTTGTGGAATCATCGGATCCGTTTCCTTCTACCTGTTAGCGATTTGGATTTGGTGAAGTACCCATGCTCCATTTATTAGACGATGCGATCAATAGCTACCTGCGTGACGGCGTGTATCTTGACAGCACAGTTGACATATCGTTTGCGACGCCAAACAAAGATTGGAAACAAGGTCTTACTCGTCCAACGGTAAATGCCTACCTGTGGGAGATACGACGCGATCAAACGCGACCAAAAAGCGGCGTTGAAATTGTCGAAGAAGATTCAAAGCAAAGAAGAAGGCTCGTCTTACCTCGAGTCCGCATTTCCTATTTTGTTTCTGTTTGGACAGATGACCTTCGCGACCAGCACCTTTTACTCGGGCGAACATTAGAGTCACTTATGCGACGACGTGTTCTTCCGACAGAATTTGTTCCAGTCAACCTGCGATCCAGCGATGGCCCAATTGAGATGATCGTTGGTTCAACTGAAGAATCGTTTGGAAAAGAACTTTGGGCAACTGTAGATGGTGGTCCCCGCCCTGGTATCGACCTACAATTAATACTCCCAGTCAATGTCGGCCTCGGTGTCAACGTTGGCAGGCCAGCCGACACCGTCGATTTGACAACTTCAGATCAAAATCAACCTAGTCGCTCCTCCCAACGCGTCAAATCTCACGTTGAAGAAGACTTGCAATCAGCTACGCGAAGGTCGGGCGAGGAAGACAACCAATGAGGGCCCGTTTAACGAGGACTCAACACACTGCCACAGTGGAAGTTCCGTTTGAAATAGTTGTACAGATTCAGAACAACGAAGAGATAATTAAAGAGATTCAGGCTCGACCTGGATTGCTGGCGCGCGAAGCCTTCACTTCGCAACCGCTAGTGGCTTCCCTCTTCCCAGGTGAAACAACTGAAATCAACTTGGTAATCGCTCTGCCACGCACGACAACATCGGGCCTCTACCAACTACCAATTGAGATCCGCGATGAAAACGGAATCCTCGGCAATCTCATGGCCGATATCCAGGTAGCCCCATTTGATGACGTCCACCTTTCCGTAACCCCCCGAGTTGTGAATAGCGGACGCAAGGCCACCTTTGTAGTCACCGCGACGAATCGTGGTAACCGAAGCACCGGAATCAGTGTCGCTGCTTCCGATAGTGGTCGAGTTCTCAAATACGAAATCAAACCACCAAAAGCACAAATTGTTGGCGGCCAAGCTCATGCATTCAGCGTTACTGCTTCTCGAAGAAGGCCGTTTAAGGGAAATCCCGTCCCAAATGCGATCCAGATTGAAGTTGCTTCTCGGACTTCAACCATTTCTGAAACTGTCACATTCAATCAGAAACCCATCATTGGACGAGGGCTGATCACTACATTGATTTTGGCTGTAGTCATTTTTTCCTGGGCCGTGATCTTCACAAAAGGTTTCCAAAATGCACTTTCTGGTCAAGCCAGCAAGAAGTCCGTTGCCTTAAGTTGGCCGGCTAAAGACGCCAAAGGCAATTTTGTTACTGGGGGTCAGACATTTGATACTCCGAATGCTTTCGGTTCATTATCAATGCGACTAGTTGCCGAATCAGATGGCCGACCACTACCAAGACTCATTGTTACTGCTACTCCATTAACAAACGAAGGAGAGCCTGTTATTGGATCGAGCGGCGAAGATGGTTTTGCAGTACTTGCCGGACTGATTTGTGGAAGTTATTCGTTGTCTGTTTCAGGAAACGGTTTCGACGATCTTGCTCTTCCTGAACCGTTCCGCGTCTTCCCAATGGATTTACCAGTGCAATATCCGACAGAGGTAAAAATCGTTGGCAAAACTGCTTCTATTAGCGGAACCATTGCAGGAGAAGACCCGGAACTAATCAATCAAATCCAAGTGTCTTTAATGAAGGACAACGTTTCGATTAGTACAACCGACTTCACATCAGAAGCAGGTGGTGCTTTCGTACTTACTGATCTCAAATCACCTGGACGTTATAGATTGACTTTTAGTGCACCTGGTTTTGAAGCAACTCAACTCTTCCAAGAAGTTGCTGCAGGTGAAACACTTCTGATTCCTACCGTCAAAGTTCAAGCTGGTCTCGGGGTGATAATTGGAACTGTTCAAGACATAGACGGCAATCTTCTTGGGGGCGCAAGCGTTACAGCCAAAGCTGGTGCTGACGCGATCGAGACCGTCACTGCCACGACAGGAAAAAGTTTGGGTACATTTTCGCTCGCTGAATTGCGGTCACCAGCCACATACCTCATTCAAGTAAGCCTTGCGGGATACGGCACACAGACTCTCACCGTCAGAGTGGGGCCAGGAGATATTGCAAAAATTAGTCCAGCAATAGTTCTCAGCAAGGGAGCAGGAGAAATTCGCGGAGTAATCACTGATTTTGTTTCCAAAAAGCCAATTGGCGAAGTTGCTGTCACTGCAAGTAATGGAGCCATCGTGAGTAAAACCATTTCAGTGAGCGCAGATGGTCAGTATTTCATTTCTGGTCTACCTTCCGTTGGTTCAATTACTCTCACCTTTTCGAAAGACGGCTATCAGACGACAGTTGCATCGGTAAAGCCGCTCGAATCCAAAACGTTTGATGTCGCGCTTCAACCAACTTCAGTTTCTCTCACAGGCAAAGTCAAATACAGCACGGCCCTTGTTGGAGCGAAAATCACCGCCACCTCAGGTCCTATCTCACTTTCCACGCTGTCTACCAGTCCTGATGGCGCATTTCGTCTTGACGGAATTACGCCAGGATGGTGGACAGTTACTGTTGCATCAAAAGGGCTTTTAGACACCACCACACTTGTTCAAATTGGTTCAGTCACCAAAGATCTTGGCACCTTAACTTTGGAAGTGGCGCCCTGACATGAATCTTCGTGCACGTCTGACACCAGAGAAGATTTCGTCATATGGCGGATACCCCGTTCAAACGACCATCACCGTTGCCAACACCGCAGATCTCGTTGATGCATTTCATATCCGTGTCTTGGGCATTGATAACGAGTGGGTCTCATGCACGCCTGAGCGATTGCAGCTCTTTCCGCAAACAACTGGCGACTTTGAACTCACCCTTAATCTTCCTGCAGATTTTCCGTCGGGCAAACACCTCCTCACCGTCCAAGTAAGAAGTGAACTCAAAGCAGATCGTCCAACACTTCTCCTACTTACCGTAGAAGTTGACCTCAGGCCGCGAACCAATGTTCAAGTGCAACCGAGTCTGTTGAATGGAACCAGCAAGGGAACCTTCGCTGTAACTGTGCAGAATCTTGGCAACGGATCCGTTGATGCACGATTGGTTATGGATGACCCAGAGTCACTCGTCACTGGCATCTTCGATCGTCAACAGATTGATATTCCGGCCCGAGAGCAACGAAGTACCCCACTGCGCATTAAAGCGAAGCGTCCTTGGACGGGCGATCCCGTGATGCGAACGCTCACCATTGGTGTCGAGGGCGGAACACCAGGTTCAGAACAAATGATCACATTTGTTCAGCCTCCGCGTATCAGCAGATTGATGTTTTCATTTATTGGTCTGCTCATCGCAGCTTCAGTATTTGGAATTGTGTTTAGTCGAAACCTCAAAAACGTGGTGGACGCCACAAAAACTGACCCAAAAATTCTAGAAGCAGCATTTGGATCGTCGGCAAATGCATCGGGAATCAGCGAGTCAATTGCGGGAACAGTAAGAGCCCAAACATCTCGAAATGGTGTTGATGGCGCAATTATTGAACTGTATTCATCTTCTGATGAGACTAAAATTGTTGCACAGGTTGCTTCGTCAAGTGGCGCAAATATAGGTAGATACTCATTCAACGGTCTTGGCAAAGGGCCATTTCGAATACGTATTCGTGCAGCCGGATATGACACCTTTTGGTATGGCGGTTCTACAGAATTCAAAAATGCTCAAGACATTACGCCGTCCAGTGGATCGGTCATCGATCTTTTACTGAAGGGCGTTCCAGCTTCGGTTAGCGGAACGATTATTGGTGGAGTTGTTAAGGGTGCAACTGTTGACCTGCTTGTTCCTTCTCAAACTTTTGGTTCAAGTCAAGATGCAGTGTTTGGAAGTGTTGAAACTGATGACACCGGTAAGTTTGAATTTGTAAGCGTTCCTGCACCTGGGCAGTACACAGTGAGAATAAGAAAAGTTGGATCAACAACATCTCAAATTGCAATCAATCTTGATGCTGGAGAAGCCAGAACAGGCATCACCATGCAACTTCGATCTGGTGATGGATTCATCAATGGAATTGTCAGTGGCCCTGATGGACCATTGGGAAATGCAACAGTCAGCATCAGTTCAACTGATCTCAAAACCTCTACTTTGTCGCTTACCAGTGGAACACCGGGGTCGTTCTCGGTACCAGACCTACTTACCCCTGCCACATATTCGATAGCAACTTCGTTGGCAAATTACGCAACAGAAACTAGAACGGTTACTCTCGCGGCAGGTCAATCTATTTCGAATCTCACTATACGTTTGATCCCAGCGATTGGTTCTATCTCGGGTTTAGTTACCGATTTCAGCAATACGCCAATCGGTTTGGTACCAATCTCGGCAACAGATGGTGAAAAAGTGTATTCGACCACTTCTCTATCAACGGGAAGTACCGGCACATTCTTACTTAAGTCGCTTCCTGCTCCAGGCGTGTACACGCTCACGATTGGTGGCGGTTCATTCAATGTAATCACCCGCAACATTGTGCTTACTTCATCTTCATCGGCTGCGAACGAACGTATTTCGCTCATTCCATCAACAGGCCAACTTACTGGTCTCGTCACTGACGCAAGCAAAAACGGGGTTGGGTCGGTCAAAATAATTGCGAGCACGGGCACTGTAAGCACCACAACTTATTCAGTTTCATCTTGCCCTCCTGCTATCGCTTTATGCAAAATTGGCAGTTACCGCTTCGATGGTCTCACCCCAGGCCAATACACCATCACGTTCAGTCGTACCGGATCCGAAATCGTGGCCCTACCAACCGTTATTGGGCCAGGGCTAAATAATGCTATTAATCAACAACTGACCCAGCGTGCAAGCATGACGGTGTACGTGTGCGGAGTTGTCAAAATTGACAAAACGTGTAATTCTGATCCTAAGTATGGATACCAAGTGCGCCTCTGGAAAGAACTTGATTACCCAGGTGGTTCCCCTATTGCCTCACTGATCACCAACGCATCGGGACAAGTTCAATTCAACAATCTTGACGCACCACTGGGATACATCATTGACGTCGCAGCAATTGTTGGTGGGCCAAGTGTTGGATCTGAAAGTAGCGCCCTATCGGCTGGAAAGGAATTGATTGTTGGAGTCGTTGCACCATGAGCGACATGCAAAAATCACCACGCAATCGGGGTCTTCAAGTCATTCTTGATGCCCCCAAATTGGTGTTGGCCGCAATTGGCCAATCCACTTCTATCAAGGCCCGACTAACGAACACCACAGAAACTGATCAGGAGGTCATACTTCGATTGCTCGGATCTCTGAGTGGTCCGACTCCGGCAACTCAACACCTGGTCCCAGCGAAGTCTTCTGCAGATGTAGAAATTGTTGTCGTGCCACCGCCAGCGCTGCCGCCAGGCCAGCACCAACTTCTGATCGAAGTATTAAGCAAACAAACCGGCAACGTCATCGTGTCTCAAGAGGTTTCACTTGAGATACAAGAGACAAACTCTATTGCGATGCATGTCTCGCCTGCTTCGATCCGCAGAAGAATCCGCGGACGGATCAGCATCCTCGTTCGCAACCACGACGACGTCACTCATCACGTGCGACTTCGCATCGATCCGGATGATCCGTCAACGAGAGTGGAAATTGAAAACCCTGATGTAACGGTGATGGCTGGTCAGATGATACGTGTCAAGGGTCGAATCAAGCTCAAGCCATTCTTTTTCGGGAAGGTGAAAGATCGTTGGTTCTCGGTAGTGGCCGACGGCTCTGGATTACCAATATTCGCACGCGCTCAAGCACGCCACAGTCCGATTATTGGCAAAAATATTCGATCACTCATGACACTTTTGTCAATCCTGCTCGTCTGGGGCGTAGTAACCGTTGGCATTATTTCTGCGATTAAACCCGTAACAATTCAAAGTTCGGCAAGTGCTGAGGGCGCTGGAATTACCCCTTCGGAGGAAAACAGTGGTAATCAAGAACAGATTCATCCCTCCAAAGCAACGGTCTCTGGCACGATCACCGCTGTGCCAGATGGCAGTGGCACTTTTATTCGTTGGGACGAAGTGTGCATTGGAGATGCTGGATACATCGCGAACAGTTCAAGTAAAAACACCAAAGTAGTTAATGGCTGCTCGACTTCGAACCATACGATCACTGATCGTTCGACCGAGTCCACGGCCGAAGGCGCCTACGCGCTCACAGTTCCCGATGCTTCACTGCTATATCTTGTGAAATTCTCCAAAAAAGGACATGCTTCCCAAAGCAGAATCGTTCAACCAAACGGCAAAGATGTGGCGCTCGATATCGCACTTGTCCCAGGAGATGGAACAATCAGTGGAAAGACTGTGGACGAAACTGGCACACCAATCGGTGGCGTAACTGTCAGTCTGACTGACGGCTCCATCACCTATTCCACTGTTACCGCAACATCTGGAACAGGTATTGGTGCCTTCACCTTTGTCAATCTTTCAACTCCAGCGAACTATGTACTCGATGCTCGGGCTGATGGACGCGGTCTTTCTAGTGCTATCTATGACTTGCCCGCAAAAGGAAAAAGAACTGATATTCAGCTCACTTTGGCCAAAAACATTGGGGCTCTTGCAGGAATAGTAACTTCGGCTCGATTCGAGGGATCATCAGCCCCACCTGTGGAAGTCACGGTGACAGATGGAACGATATCCCGATCAACTACCACACTCAGTAGCGATCTTCGCGGCGTATTTCGACTTGATCGATTGCCGCTCAATCAAGTGCTCACAGTAACTTTTACGGCCCCAGGGTTTACCACTGTCACAAAGCTCGTGACACTAACTCCAGATTCCCAAGACTTGCAAATCAGTTTAGAAAAATCTACAGGTTCTGTAAATGGCACACTTACTCTCGATTCAAATCCAGGCAATCTCACCAAGGTTGCGGTCACTGTTTCTAATTCAAAATTTACTTATAAGGCAACAAACAAAGTAGAGAGCAATGGTCACTTCGATATCCAAGGAATCGAACCTGGACATTACGTCGTTCTTTTTCAAACTTTCGGCGTCATCGATATGGTTCTCGAGACAGACATTGTTGCTGGCAGCCCCAGCAATATTGGCAAAGTAGCCTTGCTCCCAACATCGTCAAGCGCGTCAAGCGGATCAATCAATTTGCTTGTGACACCAAGCGATGTCAATACGGGGTTCAATCCTTCAATCCATATCAAACGAGATGAAGCATCATGTCCGGCGTCGGAATGCGACTATCCAGGCGCAAGTGGCGTCTTCGATATTCCGAATGTAGGTCCTGGTGGCTACATCATTGAGGTCTCGGCAGCGGGCTACGAAAGCAAAATTGTTCCCGTTTCCGTAGGACTCACACCGACCGAAAAAGCTGTACCAGTCATTCTTTTGCCACTTGGCTCCATCCAGGGTCAAATTACAAATCTCACAGGAGCCCCAATCGAGGGAATCACATTGGATCTCTACGATGCCAACAACGTTAAACAGGCAACATCTGTCGCATCTAGTGCTACTGGTTCTTATACATTCCTCAGGCAGTTGCAGGCAGGTCAATACACAATCCGACACGAACCCTACGACCCACTCGTAGACAAAATACCCGTAGGCGACAGCCCACGCGTAGCCGACGAACATTCCCTCGCACGCAGGACCATTACAGGCGCCGCGGGTGCAATGTTGAATATCGATCTTGTGGTCAATGTCGTGCATCTCGTCACTGGCAACCTCGAGCGCCTTATCCCATCGACAGCTCGCTTTACAAAAGTTGCTCCTAAAAATGTCAACTTTTACACCCTAAATACCGCTAGCCCACCAGCGTGGGTGCAAGTCAGTGCGCCTCAGATCGCGACGTCCATCGGAATCTATAGATTGGCTCTGACGGCTGGAAGCACTGTTGGGGCAACGGCCTCCACCAAGAAGTTCTGCGCTGTTTATCATGACGACGATTACCCAAGCTGGACAACCTCGGTCGATACAGCAAGGTGTGCTGTAGCCAAAACGAGCTTTGATGCAGCCCCTAGTGTCGAATTTTCGGGACACGTTGATCTTGTTAGTGGTACTAAAAATATTTATGCCATATATATGGACCAAACTCTGAGCACCAGTGATACCACGTTCAATGACATCACGTTTGCTCCTCGGCCCACAATCCAAGGATTCGTTTATCCATGCGCCACTGATTGTGCGACGATCAAAACTCCACCAGCAGTAATTACCGTGGAACAAAGAATTGCAGGAGCAGTAGTTAAAGTCACTCAAACAATTGCTGGAGTTACTTCTGAAGCCATTGCTGTCACTGGATCAGATGGCAAATACTCCATCTACGACACGCGACTCGTCACAAGCACTGACTATGCAATTTCAATTACCGCCAATTTATACTCAAAACTGACCCAAACTATTACGGATGATGCGACGCAATTATACATTCCACTCGAGCCCGCGGATGTTCGAACGGTGCTGTTTACCTCCACTCTCGTTGGCGAAGCGACGATCACCGTGTCGAGTGGTGAGAACTGCGTGACAGGGGAGGCGAGTCCTTTTACCTGTTCAATTTCTGGACTTGCACTCAAAAGTCTGACTTTCACCGCCTCGAAATCGGGCTACGTCACACAAGCAGGCGTCGCGATCGCCAACGACGCAATAACAGCAACAGTTGAGCTCGTAGCCAATGCTCGATCTGTTGCTTTCACTACTACTGGCATAAGCGGCGCAACAATCACTGTTTCAAGCGGTCAGAACTGTGTGACAGTCATTACAACATGCACCATTTCCGGCTTAGCTCTCACCGGACTCACCTACACCGCGTCCGCAACCGGATACGTCACAAAAACCAGCCAGACAATCATCAACGACGCAACCACAGCAACAGTCGAGCTCCTGGCTGGACCAAGCGGCTCATTGGTCATGGTAGTCAGAGATGCATTGGGTGCAACCAAACAATACATTCAAGCAACTATCACAACCTCTCCAAGCGGTACCTACTCCCCTATAACTTCCGATGTAAACGGAAAAATTGATTTCCTTGCTGGAACCCTCCCAGCTGGTGACTACAGCATCACCCTCGCCGATACAAACACACCTGTGCGGTTCCAGAGCCAGTCATTTCTTGTCCACATCAATAGCGACCAAACAACTTCGCTGCTGATCGATCTTGCCGCAATCAATACTGTGTACATACCGATCGAAGTAGTGCCAGCAAGCGACTTTGGCCCTGCTACGCCGTATCCCGCACATGTTTCAGTGTCCCTCTACAAAACTGGCACAGGTGCAACGTGTTCCACTGTCGCCTACGCACTCGTGAGCTCAGCAACCTCGGCTACCAGTGGTTCACAGGAAATTGCAACCTTCACCAATATCCCGAGTGGCACGTACTACGTCGGCATCGACGGCTGCGACACAGGAACTGTCAGTAACTTCAATCGCTTAGTCATCACGTCATACCCAGTTGTAATTGATGCAGCGGTTCCATCACAGTGGATTACGCCAATAAGGCTTGCCAAAACAACTCGAACAGTGACAGCGTCTGCGTCCATCGGGGGCACACAATCTGCAATTACATCAATGTCACTTTCTGGAGGTTTTCTCTCTAGTGATAAGGCTGGTGAAGTTACTGTTTCTGGCGGCTTAACAACTTATGTATTTTCAAGTGTGCCCCCAGGTGTCTACACACTGACGATGGTCCTATCTCCATACCCAAACCGCATTGAACGGATAACAGTTGGTGACGTCAACTTGGTTACTTCGACATATCCGATAGATGCAACTCAGCGCACAATCACCGTCACTGTGAACGGACCATCAAGTGGTGGTGCTCTTGCAACACTCAGCAACGGTTTGTCCTGCACAACAGTCAGCGGCGTAATCTGCACAATTGCCAACGTCCCCGACGGCACC
>Ga0164294_10002445_pt1 | contig 16760 bp, 15 predicted proteins | sample GEODES005metaG_FD_111479 | JGI IMG/M metagenome (GOLD analysis project Ga0164294, IMG submission 111479) | Oligotrophic lake water microbial communities from Sparkling Lake, Wisconsin, USA - GEODES005 metaG | ecosystem: Environmental > Aquatic > Freshwater > Lake | place: USA: Sparkling Lake...
GCACGAGGTGGAAGCAAAAGAATTCCGGGAAAGAATATAAAACTGTTTAATGGCCTGCCTGTGATTTCTTATGCAATTGCTGCAGCTAGAGAGAGTGCAATATTCGATCAGATAGTTGTATCCACAGATGACGAGGAAATCGCTGAAATTGCCATAAGTTTTGGGGCGTCTGTTCCCTGGATGAGGTCTAAAGATTTGTCGGATGATCACGCAACTACTGTCAGCGTTATGCAAGATGCAGTCAATAAATTAGGTGCCTCCTTCAATAGTTTGAAGTACGTCTGTTGCATATATCCAGCTACACCCCTACTTAGACCGGAGCTCCTGAGAGATGGGCTCAGAATCTTAAAAGACGGTAATTGGGACTATGTCGTCACTGCATCACTGTCGAGAACCCCTCCGGAGCGATCTTTATCAATGGGTAAAAGCAGAGACATCTTTATGCGCTTCCCAGAGTTTGAGACAAAACGAACTCAAGATTTTCCACCGGCATATTATGACGCCGGGCAATTTTATTGGGGAGAAAAAACTGCTTGGCAATCAGGCATCCCAATCTTAACTAGTAAATCTACAATTCTCGAGTTACCAAGAGATTTAGCCATCGACATAGATACGCTCGATGACTGGCATTATGCTGAGCGTATGTTCAAAATGTACGGAAAGGATTCAAGGTGACTTCAAAATTTAATTCCCCCCAAGAGGAGTTTTGGGCTACCGAATTTGGCGATTCCTATATATCGCGTAATCAAAGTCCAAAACTCCTTGCCTCTAATGTTGCTTTATTCGGGGATGTATTCTCTTCAATTGATTCTGTGCCGCAAACATTTTTAGAGGTTGGTGCAAACATTGGAATGAATGTTAAGGCAATACAAACACTGTCTCCAGAGGCGCATTTTACTGGAATTGAAATAAATAAGCAGGCCTGTGAGATTTTGGCGGAAACTGGGTGTCATGTCGTGGAAAGTTCCATCTTGGACGCGAATATAACGACAAAATTTGACTTTGTATTTTCAAAAGGAGTTTTGATACATCTTGCCCCCGAGCAACTTCAGTCCACATATAGAAAAATGTATGAGTGGTCTAGTCGTTTTATTCTAATTGCAGAGTATTACAACCCAGTTCCTGTAGCTATCTCATACAGAGGAAATGTAGATAAACTCTTCAAGCGAGATTTCGCTGGAGAATTTTTAGACTTATTTGAGGATGTAAAACTGAGAGACTTTGGCTTTGCCTACCACAGAGGTAAATTCCCGCAGGATGATATAAATTGGTTTCTTCTGGAAAAGACATCTAGTAAATGATGAATTATTGCACTATTTGTTTTCTTCCCTCGACTAAACCCGATCTCTATTTTAATGATAGTGGCGAATGTGCAGCGTGCGTGGCCTACAAAGAGAGAAAGATAGTTGATTGGGCAAAGCGCGAAAAAGAGTTTATCGAAATCGTGCAAAGAGTGCGAGCAACTGGAAAAAGCAATTGGGATTGCATAGTTCCTGTTTCTGGCGGAAAAGATAGCACTGCACAGGTATTGAAGGTCCTTGAGCTTGGGTTGAATCCATTGTGCGTAACCTCAACCACTTGTGATTTATCAGAACTTGGCCGAAAGAACATTGAAAACATCAAACAATTGGGTGTGGATTACATGGAGTTTTCACCCAATCCAGTTGTTAGGGCAAAACTAAATAAAATCGGGTTAGATCAAGTTGGAGACATCTCTTGGCCTGAACATGTGGGAATTTTTACAATACCTGTTAGAGCTGCTGTCCAATTTGGAGTTCCGCTAATTATTTGGGGTGAAAATAGCCAAAATGAGTATGGAGGGCCGGCAAGTGCTAGCAGCAATAATATTCTCAATCGACGATGGTTGGAAGAGTTTGGTGGCTTATTGGGATTGCGTGTAGCTGACTTGACTGAAAGTTATTCAATTCGTGAATCAGATTTGGTGCCCTATTCATACCCAACTGATGAGGAGCTTGCTGCTGTCGGAGTAACTGGACTTTTCCTTGGTTATTACTTTCCATGGGACGGTTTTGCAAATTATCTCCTCTCACAAGCCAATGGTTTCAAATCTTTTGGAAAAGTAATTGAGGGTTCTGTCGTAGACTATGAAAACTTAGATAATCACCAAACTGGAATTCACGACTATTTTAAATTTCTCAAATTTGGCTTTAGTCGAGCAACCGATTTGGTGTCAATTTCTTTAAGGCGAGAGAGAATTACACGTGAACAAGGTCTAGAGTTAATCAAAAAGCACGATGGCAAGTATCCATGGTTTTACTTGGATAAACCACTGGAATTAATTTTAAAGAAGATTGATGTGACTATTGCCGAATTTGATTCAATTTGTGATCGCTTCACGAATAAGAATTTGTTTTTGCAAGATAAGAACGGACAGCTTATTCGCGACTCTTCAAATAGTCTTATCAAGATTAATTATGAAAATCTGAAGGAATAGTGCATGCTTCTTGGTATTTTTGACCTAGGAATAAACAATCTTACTTCGGTTCAGAGAGCATTTTCGATTCCCCTTAGGCCAACTGACAAAGTCATTATCGTAGGCGATGGTCAATACGAAGAGCGTCCAGATTTGTTAATTTTGCCAGGCCTAGGATCTTTTGGCGCAGGAATGACGGCACTCACTGAAAGAGGATTGGAAGAAAAAATTGTTAAGTGGACTATGGATGGGTCCAAACTTGTGGGAATCTGCCTAGGAATGCAGTTGTTAGGGACGACTAGCCAAGAATCTCCTGGGGTCGAGGGACTAAACCTAATCGAATCAAGAATTGAACGATTGCCAGCCGATGAGGGAGATCGAATTCCACATGTGGGCTGGGCGGAAACTATGATTAACTCTGAAGATAAGTTCTTTCCTTCATTAGCTTCCCCTGGTGATTTCTACTTTGTCCATTCGTATCACTTATTGCCTGCTACCCAGGATAAGATATTGTCCAGGACGCGATTTGGAAATCAAACCTTCGCTTCTAGTGTGATTTCCAAAAATATTCTTGGCGTCCAATTTCATCCAGAAAAAAGTGGCGCGAAAGGGAAGGCTTTAATTTCAGAGATTGTCCAATGGGTTCGCGATGAAGGTTAGAGTGATTCCCACGATCTTGACAGATGGCCTCACTGTGGTCAAGGGCGAAAAATTTAATAATTGGCGAACTGTTGGTACGGCTGAAGCGGCTGCCCGGCTGTATGCGAGTAGAAATGTGGATGAACTGATGTTTCTAGATGTCACTGCGCGATCACGCAACACAACAATAGACATCGATTTACTCAAGCACTTTACTAACGTCCTGGATGTACCTTTCTCTGTTGGTGGTGGAATAAATACTCTCGAGGATGCTAAGACTTGTTTTAGAAACGGCGCTGAAAAGATAGTGCTGGGAACATCTGCAATTTTTAATCCAAATCTAGTTTCAGAAATTGCAGAAGTTTTTGGAAATCAAGCAGTGATCGTTTCTATTGACTTTCGAAGTGAGAGGGATAACAGAATTCTCACAAACTCTGGAAAAGTAGAAGGTGAAGTGGAGGGTCTTGAGTTTATTCGAGGGCTCGAAAACCTTGGTGCTGGGGAAATTCTTTTGCAATCTGTTGAACTAGATGGAACGCTACGAGGTATGGACTTTGAAAAGATATCTCAAGTATGTTTGAACACTAGATTGCCGGTAATCGCATCGGGTGGTGCGGCATCTCTCGAAGACTGTTTACAAGCGGTTTCATGTGGAGCCTCAGCTGTTGCCGCAGGAGCACTTTTTCAGTTTACGCAGACAACTCCAAGTCAGGTTCGCGCATATTTATCCAAACATGGGATAAGTACCCGTGTTTTGGGCTAGTAGTAGATCAACGTTTGAGGAATTGGCGCAGTAGTTTAGAAGAAAATTCACCTTAATCTAGTGACGCTTTATTCGATAGTAAAAGTGTCGCTAAGTTACTTCTCGCTCCTGGGTGAAGTTTGATCTCTAAGAAATTACCAAAAATATTACCAAGCAAAATCCTGGACAACTTTGACTTCTAAAGTTGCTGTTTTCCATTACAACCCCATTAAATTTGCTTGATGATCAAAATCTGGGACTGCTTGCCTTACTTCGTTGAACGACCCCGCTGCCATAATCTTGCCCTCAGATAAATATACAACAATATCTGCATTTCTTACCGTTGATAGTCTGTGTGCAATTAACACCACAGTAGTAGACCCTCGGAGAGCATGCAATGCATCAGAGATAATCGCTTCGGTTTGTCCATCAAGTGAACTTGTTGCCTCATCGAGAACGAGTAAATTTGGACGGGTAAACATCGCTCTAGCGATACCTAAGCGTTGGCGTTGCCCACCGCTAATTTTGGCACCACGCTCGCCTACTTGAGTGCTTAATCCATTTGGCAGGTTCATTACAAACTCATCAAGGTGAGCAACTTTGAGCGCACTAATGATTAAATCATCAGTTACAGCTTCGGGTGGGTAACCCAACGCTACATTTTCACGGATTGTCCCGGAGGTGATTACTACATCCTGGGGTACGTAGGACATAGCACCGGGCCATTTGGTGACTGCAAGGCGTGGTGAGACGCCGGAAATCAGAATACATCCTTCGTCAGGGTCGATAACTCCCAACAGAACATCAATGAAAGTAGTTTTACCAGCACCCGATGGTCCAACGATCGCAATAGATGAGCCAGCCGGAATTGTAAGCGAGATTTCATATATGGCCGGCTTGGTTGCTTTTGGATAGGTAAATGAGACAGAAGTCATCTTAACTGTTGAATCAAATCCAGTGTGAGTTAAGTGTAATGAATCATCAACATTCTCCAATATTGGCAAATTGCCCAAGGAATCAATCAAATCTAAAGTCGGCAGTGCGGCACCTATGCTCCCTCGAATTGAAACGGAACTCTGTTGAACCCTCAGAACTGCTGGTGCAATTCGACTCCCCGCCGCTAAGAAGATAGCTAAAGTTGAGACAGCTTGTGCGACATCTTGTAGAAGAAATTGAATACCACCAATGCACACTGCGCCAAGAATTACAGTGGTTTCAATTACATACTTACTCACGTATGGCATAAATGAAGCTTCGGCAGAAACATCAGACAGCAAAAATCTCAATTTACCAATCTCTCGAGCATAGAAGTCTCGACGATTTCGAACGACCGATTCACGGTACGAACTAAACACCTCAACTATTTTCTCATTACTCTGGATGTTTAACTCCGAACTTTGTAACCCCAAAGAGCCTGCGCGGACATGCATGAAACGAAACAAAAGATATCCGATTAGGATAAAAACTACTAAAGTGCCGAGAGCGGTTGTAGGGTCAACTATGAAGAGTCCGATAGACATGACAAGTAAAAGTGATATGTCGGACACCAGTACCACCGTCATTGCAAGGACTTGCAAAACAATTATCTCTACACCTCTTGTGAGGGCGTACAGCATTTCCTGTGTAGTCTTCATTTGGATTGTCAGCAATGGTTGGGCCAGCAACCTAGCGATTAGATTTGCAGAAATCTTTGCACCGCGCCTACTCAGAAAGAACAAAATTCGCCTAGTAAAGAAGATCGACAAAACAGTCCGCCCCACCAGCAGAAGAACAGCGCAAAAACCTAGCGCTAAAACCTGTTCCTGGAATGTGAAAGTATCGAATTGAAGAAATTTGAGAATAGAATTTACGCGATCGCTTGGTTCTCGGGATTGAATTCCAGTAACGGATAACGCACCTAACAACCCAATTGCAAGAACCCCCAAGAGATCAAGCGCTCCCATGCAAACCTGTAAGATTGCTATTGCTGCAATTTTTCTTCTGTCTCTTCGCGATAGTACATTGAAGGAACGCGTAAGCGTGCTTCTTTGCCATGCGCCGGGGTGTTTAGCCAAGGGGGACCGCCAGGGGTTTTTCGAATCGCAACACAACGACGACTTTAGCAAAAAAGCTGAATACTTGAGGGAAATCACGCCGCACTAGCAGCTCAACGCTGCGCAAAAGCTAAAAATGCCAAATTTCCACCGCAATCTAACTAGTTCGTTTACGGCAATGCATTCCATTTTCAAAACTCACATTAATTGGCGAAAGATTGAATTTCCTCAACGATGTTATCCAAAGTTTGATGTTGATTATCTTCGAAAGAAATAGCCTTGTATCTATGACCGCAAACCACCGCCAGCCGAGAAAACAATGGATTGAAGAAATCCGGTGAAAGCTCTATGACTAGAGAGTCTTTAGGCATCCAAATCATCCCTGATAGACCTGCCCCATGAACGCCACATATGACTGATGCCTCCTCCAAGAGTTTAACTTGCTCTGAAAGGGGTAGTCCTTCGAGTTCAATTGATTCCCAACCCAATTGATTCAGTTTTTCAACTAATCGCTTTTCAAACTTTGGTGACCTAGTCGAACTAATTCTGGAGACATAAACTTTTTTTCCTAAATTCTTTTTTGGGGTTTTTTGAAATTCTTCTTGTAGTGTCTTAACATCTACCGGATGAGGCCAAGCAGAATCCTGTCCGAATGAAACAAAGAAATAGCGATCTAACGCAATAAATCGAGGCACCCTTTCGACCTCTACTGGCAGAATTGACAAGATTGATTGTACAAATTTTGGGGCTTTTTCCCAAAGCAAGACTTTGGGATTCGTGGTGTTTTTCAGAGCGAATAAGAAAGGTGGGAGTTCTTCCACTAACCAATGATAAAAACCGTTACCGGTTAAACAAATAAAAGAAGAATCTTCGCTTACCAATTTACCAAGACCTAGTCTTGGCGGCTTGGGCACAGCTCCAATAAGTACGTAATGTATCGGCCAGGGGGTCGATTCTCGGATAACTTCTCTAGAACTCGAAAATAGCATTCCATTTTTTGAATCTAAGATCACATCCGATACTTCATAAAGAAATCGTTCGTCGAATGTATGAAGTTGAGTTAATCCTTCCTGCAAGTGAGTTAATGAAACTGTAGTGAAAGTTGAATATTTTTTAACTCGCTGCGACCTCACGTGAGGTGTCGACCCATTAAAACTTAAACTTGTAAAACCTTCCCAATTCATCTTAACGACTCTCATGAATCGTCTTAAAATATAAGCACGTATTCTCGTAAGGGTGGCTGTTGAATTTAGATTTAGTCCCACATTTTCAAATTTTATCAGCCAGCTTCAGAAAACTAGACCCGACATCCTCATTATTATTTGCGACAAGGGTATTTCTGTACTAGGAATCCAAGCCTGATGGGCTTAGGATCTAATAGAATGACACTAGCGGTAATAATTGACTGTTCTAACGCCCAACGAAAGAAATGGTGGCCCAAATAATCTACCTTAAAGCCCTCATCTCACGAATTCTGTTGTTTAAAAATGGTCTACAAAAAGGTGTTTCGGTTGCATGGTTGAGCAGTTCTCAACAGTCCATTTCTACTGAACTTTCTAGATTTATTGATGTAGTTCCTAAATTTGATGAAGAAATGAAGCAATATCTAGAAGAGGGACTTGCTGAATACGAACGTGCCGTTCGTTTGCGATCTGGTCAAATTCTTTCAGCAGATTGGGATGCAGGACCGAATCTGTGCGCAATTCTCTATTCCTATATTCGTGCATCAAAGCCAAAAATAATTGTCGAGACAGGCGTTGCGAATGGAATTACAACTAATGTAATTATCTCAGCTCTCGAGAAATCCGGCGGAGTGCTACATTCATTTGATGTACTACCTGAATGTCGTAACGTGGCTAGTGATAGCAGGCATTGGGAATTTCACATATTGCCACGCAAAGGTTCGAGAAAGGCACTCAAGTCAGCAATTTTAGATTTGAAGCCTGTGGATGTGTGGATTCACGATTCAGATCATGGTTCGCTCTGGCAAGAATTTGAATTCCGTCTAGCATTAGATAATCTAGCCCCAAATGGCGTTTTGATAAGCGACGACATTGACGCTTCTAGCGCGTGGGGTGAACTTTCTAAGTCTTTTTTTGACTCGGCATGTGGATTTTTCGATAAGAGAAAAATGATCGGTGTCGCGACAAAAAAGTAAAGGTTAAATTCATCTTTAGCAGTGGAAACCTCGCAGACTAATTCAGGATGATCTAAAATCTGAAGTTGGCCTTTTTACTGATTGTGCTTTTTTGGGTCCTATTTTGTTTATGTTCATTTGCTAGCGGATAAGACTTGGTTAAGTTATAATCGAATCTGTGCCTAAGGTCATGTTTGTAACTAACTCTCTAACGGGTGGTGGCGCAGAACGCGCCATGAACTTGGCAGCTAACGAGCTAGTGAAGCATGGTTGGACTGTGGCTTCAGTACCAATTAATTCTGGCCCACCAGATTTTATCCAATTATCCAGTATAACTTTTCCACTCCACCGAGAATGGCGGGGTGGTTTAATAAGTACCACAAAGGCTTTAATTAATTTTATTGTCATAACGGTGAATTGGAAACCAGATGTCCTTATTGTGACTTGTGATTTGCCGGAGCTGTTTGGAGCCTTTCTTCCCCTCCGACTTAAGTTAGTTGTTGTGGAAGAGGCTAAGGCCCCTTGGGGTACCAGAATGGGCTTTGGGAGGTTAGTCAGGAGAATTTTGAGGGCCAGAAATGCAAATTGGGTTGCCGCATCGCACCATCTAAAGATTTGGCCGCAAGGCAGTGAACCAAATCAAGTGATTCCGAATGCACTTACGTATTTTGACAAAGGCAAAATACGAAACGACTTTCACCCTTCAAAAGAAAGATTGATTTTTGTAGGGCGCATGAGCCCAGAGAAACGGCCCAACTGGTTTATAGAAGTTTGCAAAAAAACAGAGATTCCGGGGCGAATATTTGGAACTGGATTCATGGCTGCAGATCTCCAAAAGAGTGTTACAGCAGCAGGTATTGAGTTCGATTTTTGCGGTTTTGTTTCAAATCCTTGGGCGTACACAGATGATAAAGATTTATTGATTGTTCCATCAGCCTCAGAAGGGGATGGGCTTGTGGTAGTTGAAGCTATTGCTGCTGGACTGCCCATACTCCTCTCAGACATTCCAGAGTTTCGACATTTTGGATTAGCTGAAAGACACTATTGTGTGGATGTGTCGGCATTTGCTGAACGAGTGAGAGATTTCAAAGGTCGATTCGACATGTTGATAGTAGATGAAGTGCAGTCAATTGGGATCCTTAGTAATCGATCGCCATCAACAATCGGGGACGCTTGGCATAAATATCTTGAAAATCTAAGTGACTCCAAGTGAAAAAACTATCACCGACATCCACTTTTGCAACCCTTGATCCGGTAATGAACTTTAGATTGCATCTGATAACTTTTGCATCTGATGCATTTCAGAAAATGGCGCGTACCCTGGGAGTTGTCTCCATCCATAGAGGGTTCAATAGTTTTTACTCGTTTGATGCAAGTGACTTTCAAGAAGATTTCAAGATTCGAAATGCTGAAACATTAAGTTTGAGTCGCGGTGGGGGCTACTGGCTGTGGAAGCCTTACATTATTTTGATGGCGACACGGAAATATTCTGAGGGTGACTTACTGTTCTATTTGGATTCAGGCGTACTTCCAAGATGTTCATCACAAGAGTATAAATCAATAGTCAACGATGATCGAATTCATGTTTGGTGTGAAGAGGACTCAAGAATCCAAATGTGGACTGATCCCAAAGTAATCTCGGCTTTTGGGAAAAACTCCGAGTATGAGAATGAGCCAGTGATTTGGGCAGGAGCTCTTTTCGCACGCAATACAAAGTTGCTTAAAAAATTTGCCCAGTATTGGCTCGAGATTTGCGAAGAACCTAGAATGTTGCGCCCAGAAACCTTAAATGGCTATGTAAAGAAGCCCGGGTTTGCTTGGCACAGACATGACCAGTCAATACTCAGTTTGATTGTTGCAGAAAATCCTGAGTGGTTTGTTCTTCATTCATCAAAAACTAGCGAGCCGTGGATGCGCTACTTCGATCGTCATCGTAACCTCAAATTAAAGTATAACTTTGTTTTGCGGAGTTTCCCTCAATTGAGGAGGACTAGGAAATTGCTAATCGATAAACTACCTCACTCCATGCGTTCGCTCATCCGTGGATACAGAACTCTGAAACAAAACCGGAAACTCACTGATGGAGAACTTGAGTCACTCAAAAAAATTTATTAATCAGTCTTGACAATCACCCGCCCGCTCAACATCTTCATTAAAAAGGGCTGTTTAGGGCGTGTCGCAAAGAATTCGTCAACAGCCTTCTTGGCCCCTTCCCAATGATCATAATCATCTAAAATTACAATTCCTCCAATTGAGACTCGCGACCAAAGTATTTCAAGTTCAACTTTCGTAGATTCATACCAATCAGTGTCTAAACGCAAGACCGCGACCGCTTTTGGGGTGTCATCACTTTTTAATGTCTCGAGAACATCGCCTACGACATATTTAATTTGGTTTGAAGGATACTCGGTGCTTTGCATTCCAAGTTTAACGTCAGAAAGAGAGGCAAATGCGGTTACATTCTTTGAATAATTGCCTTGACGCTTAGGAGCTTCCAAAATCTGCCTCTTAGCCGAAGCCCCTTTGAAATCCCGATCAAGATCCTGAGGCTCGGTCATACCTTCAAAGGTGTCGTATAAAAATATTTCCCTTGACGTGTCCTTAAGTTCCAGTAAAGTTAAGGCGGCCGCCATCATGCTCCCACCACGCCAAACTCCACATTCAACAATAGCACCCGGAATTGATTCACGTGTTACATATTGGACTGCAAGAATCAAATTCTCTAATCTGTTTTCATCTGTCATTGTACGACTACGAACAAACTTAATTGTTTTTATGGCTGACGGGTCAGTAAAACCTAAGTAGCGCCCAATGGGTGGTTGTCGAGTAATGCGAATGTGAAGCACTTTGAAGAATAAATCATTCAAAGTTTGGACTACGTCTTGAATGCCACTGTGCCAACTAAAGCGCATAATTGTTCTCCTCATAAAGAGCGTTGACTCTTGACGAAATGTCGATTAAGAGTCCTTGACAGACATTAAACTTGAATTCTTAGCTCACATTTCCCATCCAACCAAACATACCAAAGCATAACCTGATCTAGGCCGGGCATCACGCTTTTCAACCCCTTTTATCAATCTTAGAAATTTGGCGTCGGATTTACAGAGAAGGTAGATTTTCTGAAGTGATAAACTCTGCACATGTCTTTGCGCGAAAGTATGGGTGCGTGGTTTTACCCTCCCGAGATTCAGTTGAGCGAACAATTTAATTTTGGTCATCGAGAAGTATTAATTGCGGCACACAAACTTAATCCACAAACTTTGTTTCTCGGCTCCCTGCAGCACGGATGGTACGAAAATGATCCATTACATCCCGTAAGTCAAATTAGAAATCGTGTATTTAAACCGTACCCTTTTTTTACCTGGAGTCTCAGGCAAAAAAATTTCTTGGAAAATTCGGGATTTAAGGAAGTGTATGTAATTGGCTCGCCTTGGGCTCACTTAATAAAAGCTTGCGGAATCGAGCTGGGAGATGGGCCTAAAAATATCAATGTAAAATCCTCAAACTTTGATTCAAAAGGCAATTTGTTGATATTCCCAAGGCACAGCATTCCTGGAGGAACCGTTGAGCATGATATTGACGTGGATCATTTATTGAATTTGAGTGGTTGCAAAAAAGCAACAGTTTGCCTATTTTGGATGGATTTTATTGATCCAAGAGTTAGAGACTACTACAGCCAATTTAAATGCGACCTTTTCTGTGTTGGATTTAAAGGCAATACTGGGAATGACACCCCTTGGGCGCCCGCCGGGGGTAGAACTATGTTTTTACCTAAATTACTGGATTTAATGCTAAGTAACGAAGTAATTGTGTGTGACCAAGCATCAACAGCATTTTGGTATGCAGTCTCTTTGGGTAAGTCCGTGATCATTTCAAGCAAAATTGACAAGTACCAATGGTGGGGCAATCTACTCCCGAGGGAAGTAGAAGTTAACAACCACAGTACGTTAGAAGCAGTAGACAAGTCTTTGATAAATTTGCCAATTGGACAAGTAATCAAGCCTACGTCAGAGTTGCATAGGATCGCCTTAAGTGAAATTGGCTGGAATGACTTGGAAGAATTTTCGGTACTTATTCAGAAAAAGACAATAACTAAGCAGTCAGATTTAAATGAAAACTTTGTTCGACCGATTACTGAATACATAAACTTCTTTGCGCACTAGAACAATATAGAGGGAATCCAGCTCGTTCCTCCGAGGTCCTTAATTTCAGACAATTACGAAAATGCCAAATTTTTAGGTGGGATAAGTTCCACAATCCACAGCAGAGGATGAATGATTGGCGGCGTACTGTGCCATCTAGGCGATCGCCCACAAAAAGATTTCAGGAATTAACACACACAAGGCTCGCCATCACACAGATATAAGATTCGAGAAATACTCAATTGTTTTTTGCAAACCTTCCGCTCGGGAAACTCTAGGTGTCCAGTTTAACAATTCAGTTGCCCGCTGGATGTCCGGTTGGCGCGTCAAAGGGTCGTCCTCCGGAAGCGGCCTAAAAATCACTTTACTATTTGAGTTCGTCATGGAGATGATTTCTTGGGCGAGATCAAGCATGGTAATTGGAGAGGGGTTTCCAAGGTTTACTGGACCTTTTATGTTTTCCGTGAAGAAAAGGGAAACCAGTCCACGTATCAAATCATCTACATAACAGAGGCTCCTCGTCTGACTCCCGTTTCCATAAACTGTAATGTCCTTGTTCGTCAATGCTTGAACAATGAAGTTACTAACCACCCGACCGTCATCCATAGCCATATTTGGACCAAAAGTATTGAAAATTCTCGCAACTCGTATGTCCACTCTGTGTTGTCTTTCATAATCAAAAAAGAGTGTTTCAGCTGCACGCTTTCCCTCGTCGTAGCATGATCTGATGCCAATCGGATTAACATTCCCCCAGTACGTCTCTGATTGAGGTGAAACATTTGGATCCCCATAAACCTCAGATGTGCTGGCTTGAAGCACCCGCGCATTTGTGCGCTTTGCAAGCCCGAGAATATTTATGGCTCCATGAACACTTGTCTTTAATGTCTGTACTGGATTTCTTTGGTAGTGAGCGGGCGATGCAGGACAAGCAAGATTGAAAATTCCATCAACCTCCAAATACACAGGGAAGGTCACGTCATGTCGGACAACTTCAAATTTACTGTTTTCCATAAGGTGGCTTACGTTCGCCCGAAAACCAGTATAGAAGTTATCCAAGCAGATTACTTCATGTCCCGCGGCAAGTAAATTTTCACAAAGATGTGATCCTAGAAATCCAGCACCACCCGTTACGAGGATTCTCATTGGCCTAATGTACTTCAATCCGAAACTAAAGTGAAACAAAACACAGTTCAACTGAAATAGAAAACTTCTATCTATCCCAATCCATGACTATTCCTCCCTCTTTCGCAAACGAAAAGCCACTTCCAACGTCGATTATCTGACAAACTTTAGAAAATCTAGTTACTAGCACTTTTGTTGCAGACCCTCCAGATAGAAGTAGAAGGCCTCTCCTAAGTCCAGAAATAGAGGCAACCCATGCTTCTACACTTCGTTCTATTTCTTCATATTGGTTGAAGGCGTTACGCGGTTCTATCCCAATAAACTGGACGGCGCTCCAATCCTTTAGCACCGTTAAGACTCTGGGGTCGCTATTTATGACTAGAATTGGTCGATCAAAAGAAGCTACGAGGCTCATGAAGTGTCTGAGAGTCTCGTAGTTATAATAGAAATATAAGGCATCCGCTACCCCAGACTTAAAAAGTCGATTAAACCTATTCTGATTAAAGAGTGCACGCGATGAAAGCAACCTATTACGATTTCCCCTATCCCATGCATGCCTGTTAAATAGCGAAGCTCTTATTGTCTGGAAGTTGACTCCGAAAATAACATCTTGTGAGTTAGAACAGAAATCTATAAGTTCAGAGAGCTTCCTGGACAATTCAAGGTTTCCACTTTGATGCCAAGTCGACTTTTCACGTAAGTTTGCAGTTTCCCCATCCCCCCAGCGAACGAAACTTTTCCCCTCGATCAAGTTCGTGATTAACTGGGAATCTTCCATTTTTTGTGCATGAGATCCGAAAATAAATTTGTATAAGCCCAAAGGTCGAAGGGTAAGCAAAAGTTTAAGCCCCCGTAAGGGGGTCGGATTCGTCGGCATTATGGAGCGTTCTGAAGTCATGAGTTCAGATCACTCCATTTTATCCAGTTGGACACTTCTAGTTGCATTGCTCCATTCATCTAACTCTTCTGGTGTATCTAAAGCGAACCATTCGATGGGGCGCAATTCTGAGATGGATAATTTTTGATTACTTATCAAACTCTTCCATATTTGACCAAAGTCATCGGTGCTCTCACTGACTTGGGAGGCAATATATGGATTGATCACTTGTAGTCCAGAAGCCAATAGGAGGGACTTATTTTTGGGATCAATACTAACCACATTCTTATCGTCGAGTAGAATTCGATCCCCAGGTTTCTCTTCTGGCATAGCAATAGGGACTATCAAACTCATTTCCTGATTGTTTTGTGATTCGTCATATAGTGCGCTTAAATCCACATTCATCAAATTATCAGAAGTAATGACAAGTATGCTTGTTTTGGTCTGAGAGAAATTTCCATGATTAATCCAACTTGCATTTCCGCCACCTTGAGTGTTGATTATATTATCAACTTGTCGTGCAACCGCGTATTCGAAAATTTGGTCAGCTAAGTAACTCGTTGTAACATGGAGATTCCTAACGAATGGTCGAATAAAATCAATTTGATGGCCTAGCAGGCAATGTTCTAATGAAGGCAAGAGTGGCTTTGGAGTCTCGTCTGAAAAAGGACGCATCCTGATTCCGCGGCCAGCGGCCAAAATCACTCCATTTTCAAACACAACTCATAACATTTCCTGAGGGGGCGGGTTATGAAGTAATTGAAGAATTTCGGCATCTGTAAATTGCTCAGCATTTCTGGATGAATATTCAACATCTAGAGAGTTAGCCAAAGGATTTCCGTTACCACTCAATAAGAAGAAATTTTTACCGTCAAGCGACACCTTAGTGGTCGAATCCTTCTCAGTCTCTGCAATTAGATACTCCAACTCACGATCTCCCACCCTCCGTTCGCCAATACTCCAAGTAGCGCCGACAGATTGACTCCAGACATTAAGTATTCTGCCTACGTCTACACCTTTCATAGGAACTGAGAGAGTTTTTCCAGACACCACAGATTTGTGGCTTAATGCGGTTAGAATCAGATCAACAGCTTGGGTAACTGGAAAGAAAAAACGACTCATATCGGGGCCGGTGGTCACGATATGGTTACTTTCATCAAGCATACGTTTCCAAATAGGGAAAACCGATCCGGTTGACCAGGCAACATTTCCGTAACGAACGCAAGAAAAGGTTGTATCGGAAGTACCGTTTAGGGAAACAAAAAGTTTTTCCATGACAGCCTTCGAGAGTCCATAGATGTTTGCAACGGGGGGTGCTGCCTTATCCGTCGAAATGCCTAAAACATGATCCACTTTTGCCTCTATTGCTGCGCGCGCAACATTCTGACTCCCAATTATGTTAATGTCAATGCACTCATTGGGGAACTTCTCTGCGAGATCAACGAATTTCGTGGCGGCTGCATGAATTACGATATCTGGTGAGTACCTCGTAAACATTTCAACAGTTGCTGCGTAATTTGATACATCAAGAGGGATAGATTCAACCTTCAACACGTGAGCCGCTGATAAAAGTGCTTTCTGATTTCTCGATGCGAGAATTACCGTATGTTGATCCTTTAATGCTGATGCTAAATGTTTACCGAGGAATCCACTGCCGCCTGTTATCAAGACTTTGGACATTTCTTCTTCTCTCTTTGGAGGATGAGGAGAATTGTATGTCATTAAGTGTTAATTAGTCCATGAATGACACGTAGCCAACTTCCTTCATGTCTACCGTGATACCGAGCCCTAGGCCTTAATACTCAATTTTACTAGATATGTTTAATCTAGATGCATGGGTGACTCTATCAATCTCGCATAAAAGGTAATGTCACAGGTAAAGCACTCGGTCAGGATTATGCAAAACAATCTCAAAGTGCACAATGTTGAGATAATTCATTGACAAAAACTCCATACTTCCGCTTTTCCAAAAACCAGTTCTGTGTTTTTGCATTAAGGTGTCTTAAAATCTAGCTTTATACAGAATGAATCAAGGGCAGAAAATTGAAATCTCTAAATTTAACCCTAAAAGTAATCGCCTATGTCGTTCAGCGAACTACTCTGCTTTCTAGAACTACTATTTGTTGCACTCTAATTTCAGTCATAAGTTTTTAATCAATCCGACTCAATTTTCTTTCTATTGCAGAATTGAAATCAGCTAGTTAGGCAGAATCTACTTCGACCAACTTCAAGGACTGTCAAACTCAAATCCTCCTGCACAGTAACAATTCCGAAAGTAAAAATTAAAGTTTAAGGAACCACGGCATTATCTGTGGCTTGGGCCGGGATCGAACCGGCGACCTAACGATTTTCAGTCGTTCGCTCGTACCAACTGAGCTACCAAGCCAAACAAGGCTTCAATGTCATTTACCTCATGGCATACGACACCAAAACCTTTGCGACCCGGACGGGACTTGAACCCGCGACCTCCGCCGTGACAGGGCGGCGCGCTAACCAACTGCGCTACCGGGCCTTAAATAATCGATAAACATAAGTGGCTCTTATGTCACCTTAAAGCCTTTACTACTTTTCTTGCGTGCCCCCAACGGGATTCGAACCCGTGTTACCGCCGTGAAAGGGCGATGTCCTAGGCCC
>Ga0164294_10002447_pt1 | contig 16750 bp, 9 predicted proteins | sample GEODES005metaG_FD_111479 | JGI IMG/M metagenome (GOLD analysis project Ga0164294, IMG submission 111479) | Oligotrophic lake water microbial communities from Sparkling Lake, Wisconsin, USA - GEODES005 metaG | ecosystem: Environmental > Aquatic > Freshwater > Lake | place: USA: Sparkling Lake...
AGCGTTTGAATTAGGGGCAAATGATTACTTGGTAAAACTGCCAAATGCAGTGGAATTAATAGCCCGAATTCGTTATCATTCCAAAGCTTATATTAACTTTCTCAAACGTCAGGAAGCAGAGGCTTTATTCAAAGCAGAAATTATCCGTCAAGGGGCATACATTGAGCAAGTTGGTAAAGTAACAAGTGCCGCCTCTGATGTAGAAAAAGATGCTTTTCAACCGAGTGTTTTAGAAGAAGTTACTAAACGTAGCGACGAACTAGGACAACTAGCGAGGGTATTTACTAACATGGTGAAAACAGTGAAAACTAGGGAAAAAGAACTTACTAATGCTAACACCCAGCTAGAGTCTTTATTACAAGCTTACGGGCGATTTGTACCTCATGAATATATAAAGTTTCTCAGGAAAGACAGTATTAATGATGTGCAACTGGGTGATCATGTTAGTAAAATTATGGGAGTAATGTTTAGTGATATTCGTTCCTTTACCACTATCTCTGAGGGAATGACACCCCAGGAAAATTTTAATTTTGTTAATGCTTATCTTAAAAGAGTTAGTCCTGAAATTCGCAATAATTATGGACTAATAGTTAAATTTTTAGGTGATGGGATGATGGCAGTTTTTCCTGATGGTGCTGAGGATGCTGTAGTGGCTGGTATTGCTAAACTTAAACGGGTAGAAGAATATAATAAAGAACGTATTAAAAATGGCTATATTCCTATTCAAATTGGGGTTGGTATTCACCTTGGACACATGATGTTGGGAATGGTTGGGGAAAAAAACAGAATGCAGGGAGATGCCTTTTCCGATAATGTCAATTTAACAGCCCGTTTAGAAGGATTGACAAAATTTTATGGTGTTTCTTTATTGATTTCGGGACAAGCATTAGAAAATCTGAGTAAGTCTAGTAAATATCAAATTCGCTTTTTAGATCGGGCAGTTGTCAAAGGAAGAACTGAACCTATTTCTATTTATGAAATATTAGATGGAGAGCTTGACGAAGTCAGGTTGATTAAATTACAAACGCAACCTGATTTTGAGCAAGGATTAGAATATTATCGCCAAGGTAATTTTAGTAAAGCCAAGGATTTTTTGGAAAAAGTTTTATCTATCAATGCTGCGGATAAAACTGCCAATTTATATTTAAGTCGGGTCAATTATCTGTTACAACAGGATCAAATAGAAAATTGGGATGGAGTTTGGAGGTTTACCGAAAAATAACCAAAAAGATTTTAGATACACTAAAATATTATTACCATTTTTGCCACTTTTGCCCTTTTGGGAAGTTTTCAGCTTCCTTTTTTAGATCAAGTCAACAGCCTAGTCTGACTCCTGTCAGAATCAGGTAATGACAATTTTATCAGTAAATTAGTCCCAAAATGATATTTAATAGTTCAAATGGATACAAAAATAAATCATACCCCTAATAATAACAGCACATTAATCGAACATATCGTCGAAAATAATACCCCGATCCACCTGAATACAACCAGTGAATTTTGGATAGTGACATCTGGAGCAATGGCAGTATTTTTTGTCACAACTGTAAATGGTATTTCTCAAGGAGCGCGGCGTTATTTGTTTGATGTCAATGCGGGGGATGCACTCTTTGGTATTTCGCCAACTTTAGAAGGTCAATCTTATGAGCTGATTGCCGTAGCTTATGAAGAAACTCGACTGGAAAAATCAGATTTGTTAGACCAGTTTAAGGAGACGGATTCAATCCCTAATAGCAATTTCGAGTTTCTACAGCTAATAAAAAATTGGTCTAACAGTTTGGTTGCTTTTTTTAGAACTGCGAATATCCAATTAACAGATATTGATATTCAGGAATTACATACTCCCAGTGAGATAGTTGAAAATCTGTATCAATTTCAATTAGACATTGTTGGTTGTTTACACCAACTGCAACAGCAGGAAGAGGCCGCACAATCAACCCAGTTTAATAATCGGCAAAAACTGAATCAACAAATTAGCAACCAATCCATTGGCAATCTTACTGCTATTTTTCAGCCCAAAATAGTGGCATTACTCCAAGAAGGAACAGCACTATTAATGGCTGCTGGAGCCGTTGGCAGAGTTTTAGGAATTGATATTCGTCCCCCTGCTCGTTCTGAAGACCCCAAACGAATTAAAGACCCTTTAGAAGCCATAGCCAGAGCTTCTCGTATGCGTATCCGACGGGTAATTTTGAATGGTCTTTGGTGGCAATCAGACTGTGGACCTTTGTTAGGTTACACAGTGGAGGGGGAAAAACCTGTGGCTTTATTACCAGTAGGCAGTTATGGCTACGAAATATTCGATCCTGAAAAGTCTCAGCGTCTTCCCTTCAATGTTGATACAGCTAAACTAATTTCCCCAGTGGCTTTCATGTTTTATAGCCCGTTTCCGGAAAAAATATCGAACACACTGGAAGTTCTCAAATTTGCGACAAGAGGGAAAACCAAAGATATTATTACCCTACTATTGATGGGTATTTTAGGTTCACTATTAGGTATGCTCACTCCTCAAGCTACAGGTATCCTTATTGACAAGGCTATTCCTGATGGCAATCGGGGCTTAATATTCCAAATAGGGCTGGGATTGTTAAGCGTTATCGCTGGTACTACCTTGTTTGAATTGATTCAAGGCACTGCTACATCACGTGTGCAAACCTTGACTTCTGTTTCCACTCAAACAGCGGTTTGGGATCGGTTGCTGAAATTGCGAGTTGCTTTTTTCCGCAGATATTCCACAGGTGATCTGCAATCTCGTGTTTCTGCTATCACCCGTATCAATCACATAGTTAGTGGCACAGTTCTGAAGACAATATTTCATGGTTTCTTCTCTCTGCTAAATTTGGGACTGTTATTCTACTACAATGCCAACTTGGCATTTATAGCTGTAGGAGTGGCAGTGGTTAATATAATCTTCACCACAGTTTCAGGTATCCTAACCAGTAAAAGAATGACACCCTTGCAAGAAATAAAAGGTGAGATATTTGGTTTAACAGTGCAGTTGATTGGGGGAGTATCTAAATTATATGTGTCAGGTGCTGAACAACGGGCATTTGCTTACTGGTCTAAAAGATTCAGTCGCCAATTACAATTAATTCTCAGTACCCAAGCAATAGAGCATACAGTTAGTTTCTTTAATACAATTTTGCCGAATATCAGTTCGATGTTAATTTATTTTGTAGTTGTCAGTTTAGTTTCCAAAGGAGGAACGGGATTTTCTACAGGTACTTTCCTAGCCTTTAATACTGCTTTTGGTACATTTATTGGAGGTGCAACCAGTTTGAGTAACACACTTATTGAAGTCTTGGAAGTTTCTGTATTGTGGAAACGTGCTAAACCAATTTTAGACGAAATTCCTGAAGTTAATGATGATAAAACAGATCCAGGTCGGCTCAGTGGTGGGGTAAAATTAGATCGGGTAAGTTTCCGTTATCGTCAAGATATTCCACTAACACTGGATAGAGTTACTATTGAAGCCGAACCGGGAGAATTTATTGCTTTAGTTGGTCCTTCTGGTAGCGGAAAATCAACTACTGTGAGGTTATTGTTAGGTTTTGAACAGCCGGAAGAAGGTACAATTTATTACGATGGTCAAGATTTGTCAGGTTTAGATATTTCAGCAGTCAGGCGACAGTTGGGTGTAGTGTTGCAAAATGGTCGCATCAACAGTGCTTCTATATTTGAAAATATTTCTGGTGGGGCATTAGTGACGATGGATGAGGCTTGGGAAGCAGCAAAAATGGCTGGTTTTGCGGAGGATGTGCAACAGATGCCAATGGGGATGCACACAGTAATTTCTGAAGGTGCAACCAACATTTCTGGTGGTCAACGTCAGCGGTTGTTAATTGCTCGCGCTTTGGTACTCAAACCGAAAATTTTGATTTTTGATGAAGCGACGAGCGCCTTAGATAACCGTACCCAGGCAATTGTTAGTCAAAGTTTAGAGCAGTTAAATGTAACTCGCATTGTTATTGCTCACCGTCTCAGTACAATTCGCAATGCTAATCGTATTTATGTTATTGCGGCGGGACAAGTGTTACAAAAGGGTAATTTTGAGCAATTGATGGCACAACCGGGTATGTTTGCCGAGTTGATGCAGCGACAATTGGACTAAATCACAACTTTTGACTTCTGCCTTGGGGTAGTTCATGAGTTACTAAAAAACCTACAATACTTAGGATAACAATGTTAGTTTCAGAAATTCTTTATACCTTGCCTGCCCCCTTGGAATGGATGGTTTTATTTAACCTTTCGCCCATCCGTAGTTTGGTAAATGAAGATGTCATTAAGGCTATGTACCATTTGCCTGTGGAGATTGATTTAACTCCTTACAGTCATGTGGTGTTAGCTAATTCGGGGCGATTTTTAGCATTAGCTAACCAATCTAGATTAGTTGAGCCTGTTTCTGGCAAAGGTTGGTCTCGTGAGCGGATTCACCATTCCCTATTTGATCGCTTTGCCGAGCAATTGGGATTATTTCCTGTTGATGAAGCGGATTGTTTGGGACTAGGGCAGTTAGATTCTTACTCTCCGGTTTTGTTGCATATCAAAATCCAGGAGGGAATAGGTCAAGCTCAGGCTATTTTCCAGCAAGAACCCTCTAGAGAACACTATGAATTATTACAAGTTGTCGGAGTCAAGTTTTTGGGTGGAGAAGCCACAGGAAAGTATTATTTAGCCCAATTCCAAAATCGGTTACCAGTTCATATCCATGCGGGAATCTTGTCACACTTTAGTCGCACCGCCCATTGCAATCTATTTTTCCTCCAGCATGGTAATATTGATCCACTATTAGAGGATGGTTTGCTCAAAGCCGCCGAAGTTCGGATAAATTGGGCAAAAAATCGCAGTATCAACGCCGTAGCTAAATTAGCGCAAGAGGCTTGTCAGCATTCACTGGCGATGATTTGCCAATCACCACCCCCAAATCCCAATTTTGAATATGGTGATTTAGTGCCGCTAGGTTTCGTATTGAACGCTTTGAGCAAAGCTATCAGTATAATTGATGGATCAGAGTTAATTGTAGATGCACATCAGGGATTGAGTCAATTTTTAGGGAATCAGCGTCAGGATAATCTTTGGGCTTTTCACTCGAATCGCTTAATTACCTCAACTGACTCGGCTTTAATCTTACAAGGATTTAAAGATGTAGATGCTGTAGAAGCATTAGAACGTTTTGCTGATGGTAAGGGAGGATACTATCCCCAACTATGGTCTACGGACAGTCAGCCTGGAACGATGGTATTTGATCAAAGCTGTCGTCACTGGTGTCAATCTGACTATGCCACAACCTGCATGATTAAGGCACTCAGGCAGGATGCACAGTTAGAGACTCGAACTTCATTAGATTATTTAGCAGCGGGAATGTCTAGCCGTAGTGGTTTATATTTTGCTAACCCCTATTTGGTAGACTGGGTTCTAGCTCGTGCCATTAGCCAGGATCAATTGGCAGTAACCTTGCAGCAACAACTGCTTTCTGAGGTTCTAGCCAGCATCAACGACGACTATTCCTTTGGACAGTATGACATTGCTCTTTCCACGGCTTTGGCGATTTTGATTATGGCAGCTTTGGGATTTAGGGGCAGGACAATGCGGGCAGCGCAAATACGGTTATTAGAATTTATAGATACTGAAGGGCTTTGTCCTGTAACTATTCCTTTCTATTCCAGTCTCCGTTTAGCTGATAATATTCCCAATAGAGATTTACTGAATCTATCGCTAATCAATGCCTTTGCACCAAAAACCGCAAGTCATCAGCAGCGACAGATTAGAAACATTGAAAATCAGTATCATGGTATTTCTCTTTATTGGGATGTGCATCGGTGTATTTCCACATCTTTAGTGGTTCTAGCTCTATCAGAACCCTGTCACCCCAATCAACAGGATTTACCTGATAGCCAACAAAATGTCCACCCCCGTTACCGTTGTTATAATCACTGTGAATATATTGCTAAGTTTGCCCTTCCCCCATATTTAACTACCCAAGAATTGGTCAATGTTTAACTGTTTACCAGATTTCAAAACGATTATCGGTGTCCAGATGTGTCTAGACTTGGGTAGTTTTGGGTAAGTTTTATAGAGCGGCAGTTCATAACATTGCCTTTTGTCATTTACCAACTTAAGCTGATGAGAAGTATATCTATTTGTGGCAAAAATCTCCAAACTTCCCATGATTTTCGGAACATTGTGCAAACAATCGAAATTGAGGGAGTTAGTGTATTATGTGGATTGATCTATACTAAAGATCCTGAATTTGATCCAAAAGACCCAGAAAACAAATTCAAAGTTTTGGTGAAGAAACGCGCTTTTTCCTGTAACTATCGGGACAAAAACCTAATTCTCAAAACAGCCTGTCATTCACCAGAAGATCGCTTTTATATAGTGGGGTCTGATTTTGTTGGGGAAGTAGTGGATATTGGTGCAGAAGTTACAAATTTTCAGGTTGGCGATCGCGTCATTGGCAATAACAGTTATCCTGATTCCGGTGTACCTGGGTTGTTACCAGGGGTTTCCACCAATAATGCCTCCAAAGAGTACCAAAGTTTCCATCAGGCTAAACTCTTGAAAATACCACCACAAATATCAGATGAGTCGGCTGCGGCTTTTAGTCTTGGAGGACAAACGGCATATAGTATGATTCGGAAATTGGACATTCAACCTGGAGCTAATGTCCTGGTAACTGCCGCTAAGTCCAATACATCATTATTTGTGATTAACGCGCTGAGGCAGTACGATGTTAACATTTATGCCACATCTACTTCTCGGTACTTTGAACAAGAACTCAAAGACATGGGACTTAAGCAGTTGATTCAGGTAAATTCTGATGATGATAGCTGGTTGGCATCCCCAGAAATGGCACAAATTTATGAGCAAATAGGTGGCTTTAACTATATCATTGATCCTTTTTTCGACCTGCATATAGGTAAGATTATTTCTCTATTTGTTCCCCGTGTTGGGGGTAAATATATTACCTGTGGACTATATGATCAATACTCTCAATTTACAGGTAAGGACTTTGAATATCATGGGTTGCCATTAGGTCAAATATTGCTAACCATGATGTTGGATAATATTCATCTCATTGGCAATTGCGTGGGGACAACTGAAGATCTACAACAAGCAATCGAAGACTGTGCAACGGGATGCTTCCCTGTAATTATAGATTCTGTCTTCACAGGCAACCAAATTAAGGATTTTTTTGACCGCACTTACAACGCCAAAGAAAGATTTGGCAAAGTTATTTATCGATACAAATAAATTAGGGGAATAGCAATGCAAATTGAAATGATTGGTCATGCAACTATTTTCATAAAAACACAAGACTGCAAAATCTTGATGGACCCTGTACTGTGGGACCCTTTCTGTGAAGGACTCAATGAATCTTGTCCCAAGCGGGAAGTGATACCTGAAAAGTTACCTGAATTTGATTTTCTAGTAATTTCTCACCAGCATTTGGATCATTTTGATATCCGTTCTTTGGCTTATTTACCAAAAACAGTCGATGTTTTCATTCCTCAAGATAAACTCATTCAAGATTGTTTACACCAGCTTGGGTATACTCATATTTATCCATTGGCCGACTTCACCAAAGTTCGGTCAGGAGCTACTACTTTAATGACAACTCGTTCTGAGGTGCGAGTTCCTGAATTTGGTATGGTCTTCGCAGATGATTCAGGGGTTTTCTGGAACACAGTAGATACATATTTTGCTCCTGAAACCATTCAAAAGGTGAGAGCATCTTTTTCAGAAATTGATTTTCTGCTGACCACTTGGCACATCAGCATGGAAGCCAAATTTCAATATAACCAGAGTATCTCATTCCCCTTTGAATTATATAGTTATCTATTTAATTTGATTGGTTTAATTCAGCCGAAAGCGATCGCACCTGGAGCCAGTGGTTTTAAATACATTGGTGCATCTTCCTGGCAAAATCAATTGGTGTTTCCTGTCACCCGTGAGCGATTCTGCTATGATTTGCAAAGGGCTTTTCCCGACTTGACAGAAAATATCTTTCAATTAGATCCCGGTGATCAATTAATATTTAATCGCGGTGAATACCATTATATGAATGGTAAATCTGAATATGTAAAAATGCTCATAGATAATCGTGAATCTCTGGTATTTAGTCCAGTCATGTTTGGCAATAAACAAGTTGATTCAAATCCAGAAAATTATGATTTAGAGGAGATGAAACAACAAATTAAAGAAAAAATCTGCCTGGATTTAACTCAATTTATTATAGACAATCAGACTTCTCTGTTCCAAACACATTGTCAATGGCAGGTTATTTATCAGCTACAGATAACTTTCCCAGATGGTTATCAAATATGGAATATTGATTTTTCTGAGGAAACTATTCGGGCAAAACCCGGACGTAACCCATTAGCTAATTTGTTCTCCTATATTACAGCATCAACTTTCTATAGTTTGATTCAGAGGAAACACAATTGGGATTATTTGACTTGTAGTGGAGAGTATCGGACGTTTCATAAAATCTATGCCATCACTCAGGAGGAGATCAATTCTGCCGAAACAATTAACATTGTAGATCCTATTCAAATTAAGTTCTCTTCTAGTTATATTGCTGATAACAATATTTATGAAGAATTAGCCAAATGGGTTTCATCTAGCCAGAACTTATCCCCAACGGAAGAAGAACCTTCCATGATTTGTTTAGGTAATCTTTTAATAAAGCGTAAAAAACAGAAACAAACAAGTTAATTAATCAAGGTTTTAGTTCGGTGGAGCAAATCCTATTTACTGAGTAAGGAATGCGTTACCCAACAATAGGCTTTCGCTTCAATAGCTTGCTCAGATTGATAAACTACTTTGATATGATGCAATCCCCTCATAAATACATTTTCATAGTTCTTACCCAAGAACTGGGAAACCTTTAATAAGTGTGAGGGCATCATATCCCGATGTTGTTTTTCGCGCACATATCCCGGATATGTCAAAAGAGCCTCTTGTTTTTGAGGCAGACACAGCCCAATTTTCACTAGATAATCCAGAAAAGACATCCACCGAGGTTCAAATTTTGGTTGTAGAGGCAAGTAGCATTCTAGTCCGATTTTAGCAGCTACTCCTCCTTGACCGACATCTAGATCAAGATCAATTCGTTCTGTGTAAGTTGATAGTTCCTGCAATAAAATTTTCAAGTTATCAATTGAACCCGACCAACCTATTTGACTGAGATATTCTATAATTTGTTCTGGTGATATGCCGCGCAAACAAATTCTGAGCATCTCTGACTGACGAGCTAACATTAGTCCAACTTGAAAAACATAAACATCGGCTGGTAATGCGTTGACGCATTGGAATAGTTTCTGCTCAACGGTAGATGAGAGAGCATAGCCGCGCAACAATGGAATTGCGATTTGATTGACCCATTCGTGAGGATAGGGAATTAGGGTAGATGCAGTAATGCTATGGGAACCAAAAAAGCAACTAGGAATGGGAATCTGATCTAATTTTCCATCAACATCAAACTCTAACCAGATGTTATTAACATGAGAATGGAGGGGGGAATCCTCATTTTGCCAACAGGTTACAAAGTTGCGAATTTGAGACCATACAGGTTCTTGCAACAGAGAATCTGGAAAGGTGGATTCCCCCGCTAATATCTTCTGTCCTACCTCTGCTGCACCAATATATAGTAAAAAATCCGCCTTTGCTGCTTCAATTCCTAAACGACATTCAAATCCAAAAAAGTTGGTAATTTGATTTGGTAGGTAACGGGTGATAGCTTGAATATGTAACCAGCTTTCTGCATCAATCAGTTGACAGGACACATAGGGTTTAACTAAGGCTAAATATTCTGTGAGAGAATTCTCCTGGATCAAGTTCATAATTGTAGAATAGGATAGGTAAATTAGAAGAGATTGAAAATATTTATGTTTTTTCTAGTCCAGGTTTGCGTAAATAAATAAGCCACTAAAAATTGGCAAAAATCTTGTTTAATCTGCCTTCTTAGCCTTTAATTATTAATTTTTAATTCCGCCATCTGACACTAATATCTCTTTATATTTGCCCCTGACAAAATCTCAAATTCGGGAATAGATTCCAATCTATTTGGCTCTAAAGTGTACTGCTCACAAATTAAACTAATACGCGGTTTTGAACTCTGAACTGGATTGACTGAATGAAGTAAGTTGCCCATAAAATACAGTAAGGTATTAAATTGAGGGGGAATTTCAGCAATTTTCTGATAGCGAAGCGCTGCTGCAAGCGGTTCACTACTTTCCAAAACCAGTTCTCCACCTTGTAAGTCTTCTGGTACATAAACATAAAGAACACTCACCAAGTTGGGGATAGTCCACACCTTTCCATAGGCGGAGAGACTACAATCAACATGACTTGTGACACGACCACCACTCTCAAGTATTAACGGGTTCAAATAAAAGGCATTACAGGCTGACTTTAATGCTACCTGCAAATAGGGTTCAAAATATGGAAATTCTTTAATAACCTCAGAAATGCCAGATCTCTTAAATACGACAGAAAAACCCCTCGTATTGGTGAAGTTATCACTCAGTTGACTAGCATCTAAATATGAAGATGAAATAATAGCAGATTTAAGATCATTAAGATATTCCCATGAGAAAACATCGAGTTTTCGAGCATAACATCGAGCCAAAGGATTTTGTCCCGCTTGCATCAGTTTTGTCAAGGATTCCTTGAAGGAATTTGGCATATCGGACTGCCAGGGCTGCTGGTTGACTTCGGGCATATATCTAACAATTTTATTTCAGTAATACAAATGATAATTGGTAAATTATTGTGTAAGTTTTCCCTTCCCTCTCCTAGTTACTTAATATTGATTTAGGCGGGGATAAGTCTATCTATCAAGGGTTTTGAATCAAATTTCCATCTTGATTCTCCCATTTGAATTACTTCAATTGCACAATCTGGCAAGCAAAATATTTCCATTAAGCTAGCCAGCTTCAGTATTTTATTTTTGTCCCATTCCATAGTAATAGAGTCAGATTTGATTTCACCTACAAAATCTTTGAAATATAGAGCTTGACCCCACAGCACTTGACCAATTTCAGTATTCCCAAATTCTCCATAAGGTAGAGAGAGTGTTTTTCTGGCATGGCGATAAATGCTTAAATCAAACAGATGAAAACCCAGAGAATTGAGAAATAAATCAATTTCACTAAAGGTCGGTTGAGAGCGTAATGATGAGTGAAATAGGACTTCAAGGCTTACTCCTAAAACAGACTGTTTCAATATGTTTTCCGCACCTTGTAAAATATGTAATTCGCTCCCTTCCACATCAATCTTAATAAAATCAAGGCTAGAAATATCTTTTTGCTGAACGAATAAATCTAAATTAATAGTGGTAATTTCAGCAGTGTTAACTACTTCCAAGTCTTCTGAATGTTCAGATGGAAAGCGATCTAAAAACGACCTATTGGCTGGATAAAAACTAGAGCCGCCTGGATAATGACAAATGAAGAAAGTCTTTGTTTCTTTTTGCTTGCCTAATGCAACAGGATAAAGTTGATAGTTTTTATCAGCAAACTCCTGATTCAATCGGTTGCATTCTTGGGAATCAGGATCAAAACCTATGAAGCGAGCTTGTTGACCATAGCAATGCCAATGGTGTTCTATCCCCCCTCTTGCTCCAATATCACAAATAACAACAGGATCTGATGCAAAAGCTTGCAGGTGTTGCACTAAAAATTGAGTCATTTGTGGCTGAATATTAATCCGAGTATGGGCCATTCTATTCTCCTTTAATATAAGATTCCACCACAGGGCGCATCACTGTTACTGCTAAAATAACCATCACCAATTTTCCAAGGAATCACTTGAGTTGAGCAACCAACTTTTTCAAGTTCAGCTATCACATCTTTAATTAGGGATTCATCACTTCCAGTGTATTGTCCTAATTCAGCCCAGCTATGGGCATAGGGTAAACAAGCCTTTGCACCTACAATAGAGCAGATTTCAGCAACACCTTTAGCCCCCAATGTAGCCAAGTGAAATCCATCGGTCTTATTAGTGACAGAAAAAATCTGTGGGTTACTGAGTAAATTGCCGACGATATCTGCTCCCCAACTAGAAAGATCAGTACCAATTGAGTTGTAGGATAGGGATAGGAAATTACTCAACACCTGATCAACTATACCAAATTTTTGTCTTACATACTCTGCAACATCCCGCATAGATCCCATCGGATCATTGCCGGCATCAATCAAAAACCAAGAGGTGTAATCTGGTGTGCGTATTAGATAGGTATTACCCCAGTTGCGTAAATCTGGATGTTTGGGTTGGTTATATTCAGGAACTAAAGGTTGCTCTCCATAAAATGGCAACACATTAATTTCAATATCCCCGATCACAATCGGTTCTGCATACCAATCCACAGCTATGACATGATCAAATCCCAATCCTTCCAGGCGGGCTTTCATGTCTTCGCAAGTGATTGAACCTCTAGGCACTTTAGGCACAATGATCGGGATTTCCGGGGCAAACTGCATCAGTGTAGGTAAGTTCCAATGGTCATAATGACTATGGGAGATGAGAATAGCATCTACAAACCCTTCTAGCATGGCACGGGTAATATCTTGCTTCAGGTTTGCTAGTCCATAGTTGGAGTGTAACTGAGGATCAACAAGTATTCCCGTTGTCTTTGTGCGATAAAGTAATGCAGCGTGTTGTAAGCGAAAAACTCCTGATGTTTCTACTGGCACTCCTCTGGCTGGTTGGGGTTGGGTTTGGACTACATGAGACTTAATCAGCTTATCTAATAAGATGATCATATCATCACTCACTTGTTGACAAATCTGATCATAGTTAAATTTGGCTTGACCACAAAGATAAAGTAAGTAATGTATATCTGGCAAAACTGACTGTTCTTTAATTATTTCTCTCACACCAACAGGGAAAAATTGAGCCAATTTTGTATTATTAAAGGACAAAGATACAACTGGATTTTGCTCAGGAAATAGTAAAGGTTCTTTGAGGGAAAAACTGGCGGCGACGTTGCTAGGATCAATATCAAAAAAAGTTTCGGCTATGGTCGGATACTTTTTAGCCGCATCAGCAATTACCATATCTAGGTTGTCAGATTCAACAATCTGATCCAATATCTCTTGAATCAAGGGTTGGACGGTATAGCCAAGATATTCACTAGCAGTTAAAGCTTGTAATTGCGCTCTTTTGGTAAACGAAATAACTTTTTCCATTTTAGTTTTTTCCTAAAAATATGTGAAAACAATCAATATGTATAGGCAGGATTCAGCAGTCAGAAATCAACAGTAAATAATCAAAGGAAGTCGAATGCAACTTTGGTGAATTATTGCCACAGCAACACAGAGGGTAACTGATAAGGATCAGCTAATCTCAAAATTTCGTAACCAATACCAGACAAGCCATGAAAGAAGCCAAAATTCATAGGAGAGAAACTCTGAGTAGACAGGGTAAATTTTCCCTGATCACGAGCATTTTCTAGAACAATTGCTGTAGCTTGATGAGCAGAAGTTAACAAATTAGGACAATTCAAGGTTTGAGCCGCTATTAATAAGGTTTCAATTCTCCCAAAATTTCCCCAGCAGAGGGAATCTACCCCCCAAATCATATACTTTTGCGTTGTTTCCAAGGAGATCGCAATTTGTTGACGAATATTATCTGTATCTAATACTGATAGTCCCCCTAGCCTAGCTAAAGCAATACCTGCGGCTCCTTGCGCCCAACTTACTTGAAACTTAGACTCCTGGGAGCGCAGATCTAACCAGTTTTGTACATCTGGGCAGAATTTTGTTTGTTCATAGGCGATCGCTTCCTTTGCTGCTTCTAGCCATCGAGTGTTCTGGGTGAGAGCATATAGCCTTAACAGAGCATAGCTAATTCCTGCTGCACCTTGAGAGAATCCTGTCAAATGGCTATTACGCCAAGTTTTCCAGGCTCTTGGTTGATTTTCATTACCTGTTTGATGGTTCAGTAAATGTTCTCCACAGGCGATCGCCAATTCCCATACCGGAGAAGATGATAGATTCTCCGTGGCTGCTAATAGGCTTAGAAGTCCCAGAAGGGTGCCAGCCGTTCCCCCGACGACATCAAAGATATTATCGTTTGTAATCTGTTCTGGGCTGATCAGGGTGGCAATTTCAGTTGCTGTCTTTAGTAGTCCGGGTTCATCAAGTAATTTACCGATGCTAACAAGGCCGTAAATCAAAGATCCCATACCTTCAGCCCCACCCACCCCTAAGGTCTGGGATAATTTATCATGTGTTGGCCTTTCGAGTATTTGATGAAGTGGATTTAGGATTGTTATGGACAAATCCCGCCATTGTGAATCTCCAGTAGCCTTGGCTAAGGCTGCTAGAAATAAGCTTACTCCTACAGAACCATCATAGAGGTTTAATCCACTCCCTTGGATAGAAAAATTTTGACTACTATGCTGATATCCCATACCCAGCCAATCTATACTGTTGTCAGCGGTTTTTACTAAATGCTGTTGAAAGCCACGAGCAATATTAATCGCTTCATTTAACAGAATGTCTGGAGTAATGATATCTTTTGATGTTATTAGATCAGCAGGGGCAGTGATTGTATCCCTTGGAGGCAGATCAGGTTCTTCTAAAAATCGTGAGTAAAGGGAAAGAGAAATCACTTGAATTTGAAACATTAAATCTGTTTCATTTAGAGATTGAATATTCTCTATTACTAGATCAAAGCTCGATTTTTCAAATAGATGGGGAATGATAGTTCCAGCCAGATGCAAATCCAGACTGGAAGTATTAGCATTAAACATAGGAATGTCCAGTTGTTCCATCTGCTGTTTTTCTGCTGCTAAAATTGGCCAAAAGTTAGGTTTATTAGAGCTTGTCAAAAACCCTCGACTCAATACATCTAATCCCACACTGCGAGCCATACCAACTTCCATGAAATCGGTTGAGCATGAATTGAGTAAAATTGTTTCATAGATTCTCGTATCGCGAAACACCAACCGACATTCTTGATTAGCAAAAGATGTTAGTGGGCTGTTTTGAGATAGCAGTTTTTCCCGCTGCTCCATCACCCAGTGATACATCTGTTCAAATCCAGTTATTATCTCATTGATAAACTTTTTAGGTTCTACAGCCACTCCATCTAAAGTTGGTACATTGGTTTCAGGCGCAAAGTTGATAGTTTCATAATCTAACTTCATTCCATCAGTGTTAATGTGCTGCCATGTTAAATTTGGTACTGTTTGCTCTTCTACTTTTCCCAAACCACTCAGATCAATTGACATGATCTCATTGGCAAATGATAGTCCCTGCATTGGTAACAGAGCAGTACGCAAGACTGAGTCGGCTAGTTTTTGATCAAGTGGAGAAATATCTCTAGCCAATAATTCTGAATTTTTGATTTCTGGGTGTAGTAGAGTTTCCATATCCACTAAAACTGGATACTCACCACTAGCAATCAGGTTTTCGTAGTGGCAGTCGTTCCCTTTTAGAACATGAATCAAGCACATCAACATTCCCGATCTTTGATAAAATCGCTGTACTTCATCCTCTGTATTGCAGGATAAGGATTCAATATATTCTGCCCAACCGTGAGTTGAGCAATCTAATGCTTCTGGAAATCTGAAGGACAAGTCAATTCCTTGTTGATTGCACCATTTTAATAAATTACCAAAGGCAACTTCTAAGCCAATACCTTTGGGCTTGTAAATTAGCTTCAGTCCTGTGTCAAAGGTAAGGGCAGCTACTGTGCGTCCCCGCTTATGACCATCCGAAAGTCCGACCGCAATATCCACAACCTGGTTTAAGGATTGATGAGGAGAGAAATGCTGTTGAATTACTAGCCAATCAGTTACCAGTCGTTTCAGCAGTTCAGAAGTAGATTCTACCCAGAATTCAATGGTAATTGCCACCAACCGACCAAGAACGCTATATTTCTCAAATAGGCGGAGAAAACCATCCCCCATAAAATTTTGCAGAAATTCCTGGTATTTATCGCGTTTAGAAGCTCCCTGGACTGAAATTATCAAAAAATCTCGTAAGGCATTTCCTGATGTCCGAAATTGACCAAATTCTTGCATTAAAGTAGGGGCGAATATTCGCGCCAGAGATTCTAATAATCTCCGTTCCAGTTTGGCTTGAACGTTGCCTACTAATAGCTTATTGTATTGTTCAAACTGCTCTTTCAGTTCATCCTTAAGCAACTTCCGGGCTACTTGCAAACATGGCAGATAAAAGTCTTCAAATGGAATTGGTTTTTCGGGAATGATAGCTGCTTGCAGTTCTGATGAGTTTTGAGATGAAAATTTATGTGCCGCTTCAGTAACTTGCTTCAGTGTATTGAGCCAAGAAGGTAGTATTACTGATTCTATATTAGCGTATTTACCAACCAGTAACCTAACTGTTTCTTTGCTTAATCCATCCCATGTTAGCCGCTTTTGAAATTTTTCCTCATCTCCTTTAGCAGCAATCTGACACCAAAATCCTAGTCTGTTTTGGATTTCTATTTGCTCATCTTCTGTCATGTTGTTGTCAATCAACCCATGATCTGAGAAATTATTCAAACACTCTGATAAGGAACTGGCTTTGATCGCAATCCTTTTGAAAATATCTGTTGATGAATCTGTTAAAATCATAGGTCTGGCATCAAAAATAGGCAATTAAATTAATTTATCAAGCAATACCTTATCCATTTTTTGTAGGTCGGGTTAAGCAACAGCGCAACCCGACGCTCATGTTGGGTTTCATGCTTCAACCCAACCTACAAATCAAGGCTTTTTCTAATTTGGACAAGG
>Ga0164294_10002448_pt1 | contig 16736 bp, 18 predicted proteins | sample GEODES005metaG_FD_111479 | JGI IMG/M metagenome (GOLD analysis project Ga0164294, IMG submission 111479) | Oligotrophic lake water microbial communities from Sparkling Lake, Wisconsin, USA - GEODES005 metaG | ecosystem: Environmental > Aquatic > Freshwater > Lake | place: USA: Sparkling Lake...
CGCCGTCGCCCGCCGCATGCTGGGCATCCTTGTCGCCCTGCTGAAAACGGGTCAGACGTGGGACCCCAACTACGCCGCATAAACACAGTTGCTCATCCGTCGGCTTCGCCGACACCTTCTCCCCCTCCCTCGAATGGATTGGGGGGAGAAGGGATTTCTGGTGGGCCTGGGGTTCACTCCAGCCCTACCGCCTCACGCCATTCCAGTTGAACAGGAAATTGCGCTGTTCTGCCCAGGTCTGGCCGGTGACCCCGGTTCCGGTCAGGCAGACGCTGCTGTGATAGGGGCCGACGCCGTCGGTGGTGCGGAAACTGGCGCAGGTGCGGCCCCGGTCGGTCTTCCAGCGGCCGGCCAGGATCTCGCTTTCATAGAAGCTGCCGGTGACCGTTCCATCGGGGTGGAGGGTCAGGGACATCGGCTTGGTGTAGGGCTTGCCCGGTTCACTGGACAGATCGATCGTCCAGTCACCGGCCAGGGCCGGCGCGGCGGCGGCGGGCGGCGCGGCGCCGAGAAACAGGGCGAGTGCGAGTCCAGACATCGGTGCGTCCTCCGTTTCGAAGGACATGGAGCGTCCTGGCGGGCGAGCAAGGGCTTTGCGTCAGACCCGCAGCGGCATCAGTACGTACCGCACCCCGGCGTCGGTGGGGTCCAGCACCAGGGTCGGGGAGGCAGGGTCGGCGAAGCGGAACTCGGCGGTCTCGCCATTGATCTGGCCGGCCACGTCCAGCAGGTAGCGGGCGTTGAAGCCGATCTCGAAGGCCTCTCCGTCATAGTCGATTTCCAGTTCCTCGACCCCCTGTCCGGCCTCCATGTTGCGGACGGTCAGGGTCATGCGGCCGGTCTCGATGGCCAGCTTCACCGAGCGGCTCTTTTCGACCGAGATGGTCGCGACCCGGTCGACGGCCTTGGCGAACAGCTGGGCGTCCACCGTCATGATCTTCTGGTTGTCGCGCGGAATGACCCGCATGTAGTCGGGGAAGCTGCCGTCGATGACCTTGCTGGTCAGGGCCGAGGCGCCGGCGAACTCGAACCGCACCTTCTGGGCGCTGACCTGGAAGCCGACATTCTCGCCGGCGTCTTCCAGCAGGCGGCGCGCCTCATTGATGGTCTTGCGCGGGATGATCACCCCGGGCTGGCCGGCGGCGCCCTCGGGGGCGGGCATCTCGGCCAGGGCCAGGCGATGGCCGTCGGTGGCCACGGCGCGCAGCCTGGCCTCGCCGCCATCCATCACCGTGTGGACATAGAGGCCATTGAGGTAATAGCGCGTCTCTTCGGTGGAGATGGCGAAGCGGGTCTTGTCGATCAGTCGGATCAGGTCGCCGGCGTCGATCTGGATATGGGCCGACAGCCCATCAGCGCTCATCACGGGGAAATCGCCGGCCGGCAGGACCGGCAGGTTGAACCGCGACCGGCCGGCCGAGATCTGCAGCCGGGGATCCTCGCCCGAATAGCTCAGGGAGACGTCTGCGCCTTCCGGCAGCTTGCGGACGATTTCATAAAGGGTATGGGCCGGCGCGGTGATCTGGCCCGGGACGTCGACCAGGGCTGCGCCCTCATCGACGATCTCGACATCCAGGTCGGTGGCCGAAAAGCTCACCCGCTCGCGGTCCGCCGACAGCAGGACATTGGACAGGATCGGGATGGTGTTGCGACGTTCGACAACGCTCTGAACGTGGCCCAGGGCCTTCAGCAGCGCCGCGCGCTCAATGGTCAGCTTCATGTCTGGTCCGGCGTCCGGGCGAATCGAAGCGCAGGGCTGATCCGCCATGAAAGTTGGCCGGTGACATTAGCGGAAACATCGGCGCACGGAAGGGCCTGCGACCCTTATGCCTTGGTGTCTACCGTTTCGCCTGACGCATCGTCATGCTGGCCATAGGGATTGGCTCCGCCGGCGGTCGTCTCAGGGGCAGATGAGCCCGAGCCCTTGGCCGCGACCACCACCATGGCCGGCCGGACGATGCGGCCGAACAGGGCATAGCCGGACTGCAGGGTCTTGACCACCGCGCCGCTGGCGACGGTTTCGGAGGCCTCTTCCATCATGGCCTGGTGGAAGTTGGGATCGAACTTTTCACCGGCCGCCGGGGTCAGCTTCTTCAGGCCATTGCGATCAAAGGCCTCCAGCAGTTTCTTCTCGGTCATCTCGACGCCGATGACGAAATTCTTCACCGCAGGGTCCTGGCTGTCCCGGGGGGCATAGGCCGTGGCGGTTGACAGGTTGTCGGCGGCGTCCAGCAGGTCGCGGGCGAATTTGGTGATGGCGAAGGCGCGGGCGTCATTGGCCTCGCGCTCGGTGCGGCGCTTGGTGTTCTCCGCCTCGGCGGCGACCCGCAGAAGCTGGTCCTTCAGGGCCGCGACCTCGGACTTCAGGGCCAGGACCTCGTCCTCGGCTTCCTGCAGGTCCAGCACCGCATCATCGTCGGGGGCGGGCACGGTGGGCTCTTCACTCATGGTCTTGTCTCATCCGTCCATCATCTGGCCCAGCACCCTGGCGGTATAGTCCACCAACGGGATGACCCGGGCATAGTTCAATCTCGCCGGACCGATCACGCCGATCGCGCCCAGCACCTTCTGTCGGCCCGACATATAGGGAGCCGCGATCACGGCGGAACCCGAAAGTGAGAAAAGCCGCGTTTCGGCGCCGATGAAAATTCTCACCCCCTCGGCTTCCCGCACCCCGTCCAGCAGTCCGATCAGCTGTTCCTTCTGCTCAAGATCCTCGAACAGGCGGCGGATCCGCTCCAGGTCCTCCGAGGCGCCGCCATCGATCAGGTTGGCCTGACCCCGGACAATCAGGGCCCGGGCGTCCTCGGCGCCGCCGCCCCAGGCCGCCAGGCCCTCCTCGACCAGCCGGGCGGCGACCGAGTCCAGCTCGCGCCGGGCCGCTTCCAGTTCCCCCCGCATGTCATTGCGGGCCTCGCCCAGGGTTCGGCCCTGCAGCCGGGTCGCCAGAAAATTGGAGGCTTCGGACAGGGCCGACGGCGTGATGCCCGGCGCCAGCCGCATCAGCCGGTTCTCCACCGACCCGTCTTCCAGAACGATGACCACCAGAGCCCGGTCGGGCCCCAGGGCCACGAACTCCACATGCTTGACCCCGGCCTCGCGGGAGGGCGTCACTACCACCCCGGCGCCCCCGGCCAGGCCCGACAGGATGGCGCTGGCCTCCTGCAGGGCCTCCTCCATGGAGCGTCCCTTGGCGTGGAGTCGCCCCTCGATGGCGTTGCGCTCCATCTCCCCGACATCCCCCACCTCCAGCAGGCCGTCGACGAACAGCCGAAGCCCGGCATGGGTGGGCATGCGCCCGGCGCTGATATGGGGCGAGTTGAGCAGGCCCAGGCCGGCCAGATCCTGCATGGTGTTGCGGATCGAGGCCGGCGACAGATGCACGCCGCCCTTGGAAATGGTCCGCGATCCTACCGGCTCGCCGGTTTCCAGATAGCTCTCGACGATGCGGCGGAAGATATCCCGCGCGCGGCCGTCCAGATCGGACAGGCTGGGCGTCTCGGCCAGGCTGGGAATGGGGGACAGGCCGGTCAGCAGGGACGTCATGATGAGGCGTTTCGGGTCCAGCGCCGGTGGACGCGGCGCACGCCATACAGGATAAGCCCCCTGATCCGACGCGCAAGGCGCGCCACAGCCAGATGATTGGACTTGAGCATGCGCCCCTCGCTCCGCGTTCCCGACCAGCTTCGCACCGTCACCCTGGAGACGGGGGTCAATCGCTATGCGGAGGGCAGCTGCCTGATCACGGCTGGCCACACCAAGGTGCTGGTGACCGCCACGGTCGAGACCGGCGTGCCGGGCTGGATGCGCGGCAAGGGCGCCGGCTGGGTGACGGCCGAATATGGCATGCTGCCCCGCGCCACCCACACCCGTGGTCGCCGGGAGGCAGCCCAGGGCAAGCAGTCCGGCCGCACCCAGGAAATCCAGCGACTGATCGGCCGGTCCCTGCGGGCCGTGGTCGACATGCAGGCCCTGGGCGAGCGCCAGATCGTCCTGGACTGCGATGTGGTCCAGGCCGATGGCGGCACCCGCACCGCCTCGATCACTGGCGCCTGGGTCGCCCTGCGCCTGGCCACCCGATACCTGCTGGATGAAGGGGTCATCAAGACCGACCCGATCCTCGACCAGGTGGCGGCCGTGTCCTGCGGCGTGTTCGACGGAACGCCCGTGCTGGACCTCGACTATGACGAGGACTCCAACGCCGAGGCTGACAGCAACTTCGTCCTGACCGGCAATGGCGACATCGTCGAGATCCAGGCCACCGGCGAGAAGCGCGGCTTCACCCGGGGCGAGTTCGAGACCCTGTTCGGCCTGGCGGAAAAGGGCATCGGAGAGCTGTTCGAAATGCAGAGGGTCGCCGTCGGCGGCTGAAGGCGGAATTCCGGCCGCAGCCATAGCGCCTCATCCGCTGGCCAGTCGCCCGGTCAGCCAGTCCAGCACCAGCCGGCCTGACCGGGTGGCGCGCAGGCGATCCTGGTCAGGGACGATCAGGCCCTGGGCGGCCAGTTCTGACACCCGCGGACTATCCGGGCGAAGACCGAGGGGCGCCAGGTCTGTGAAGGCAATGCCGGCGTCGATCCTCAGGCCCATGAGCAGCCGCTCTTCGGCCGCCTCGACGGGACCGAGACCCTCTGCTGCAAAGCCTGTCCCTGAGGCGTCGACGGCTGCGATATAGTCGCCGATCCCGCGGGCAGCGGCTGTGGCTGTGCGCCGGCCTTCCAGAGTCAGTCGGCCATGGGCGCCCGGGCCGGCGCCGACATAGTCCTCGCCCTGCCAATAAACCAGATTGTGCCGTGATCGGGCGGCTTCGCCCCGGGCATGGTTGGACACCTCATAGGCGCCAAACCCGGCGGCCTCGAGCACCGACTGGGTCACATGGAACAGCGCCTCGCTGCGGATCTCATCGGCCGGCTGAAACCGTCCCCGGCGGACAGCGCGGTCGAACGCCGTGCCGGGTTCCAGGGTCAGCTGGTAGGGCGAAACATGCTCCGGCCCCAGGTCCAGGGCGGCCTGAAGCGCTTCCGACCATTGCGCCCGGGTCTGTCCGGGCAGGGCGTAGATCAGGTCCAGGGACAGGCGCGGAAAGACCTTCGCCGCCACGGCGGCCGCGCGTCTGGCGGCGGCGGCGTCATGGTTGCGGCCCAGAAATTTGAGGCTGGTATCTTCAAGCGCCTGCACGCCGAGTGACAGGCGGGTCACGCCGGCGGCGGCAAAGGCGGCGAACCGGTCCGCTTCCGCATCGGTCGGATTGGCCTCCAGGGTGACCTCCAGATCCGCCGGTCCGGCGTCCGGCGTCCAGAGGGAGCGGACGAGGGTGATGATCTCGGCCGCCCAGCCCGGGTCCATCAGGGACGGCGTCCCTCCGCCCAGAAAGATCGAGACCAGGGTTCGCGGACCCGTCAGTTCGCGCTGGGCCCGCAGGTCATCCAGAATGGCGCGGGTGAGGCTCGCCTGCTCTGTGACCCTGCCCCGGTCGCGGACCACGTTGAAATCGCAATAGGGACAGATCCGGGCGCAGTAGGGCCAATGGACATAGACCCCCAGGGCCGGGGCGCTGCCCCTCACAGGGAGGCCGTCAAAACAGCGCGGCCTTGAGCTTTTCGAAGGCCAGAGCCCGATGGCTGATGGCGTCCTTGGCGGCCGGGTCCATTTCGCCGAAGGTCATGTCGCCGCCTGTCGGCACGAAGATGGGATCATAGCCAAACCCCAGCAGGCCCCGGCCGGGAAAGGTCAGGCTTCCGTCAACCCGCCCTTCCACCACCACGGCCGGGCCGCCGGGCCAGGCGACGGCGAGGGCGCAGGTGAACCAGGCGGACCGGTCATCGCTGGCGGTCTCGATAAGCCTCTCCTCGACCCGCGCCATGGCCAGGGCGAAGTCCTTCGAAGGTCCCGCCCATCGGGCGGAATAGATGCCCGGCGAACCGCCCAGGGCTGCGACCGACAGGCCGCTGTCGTCGGCCAGGGCGATCCGTCCTGACGCCTCGGCCGCGTGGCGGGCCTTGAGCAGGGCATTGCCGACGAAGGTGGACTCGGTTTCGTCCGGCTCGGGCAGGCCCAGTTCGGCGGCGTTCAGCACGGTGAACCGGCCATCGAGCAGGGCGAAAAGCTCCCGCGCCTTGCCGGGATTGTGGGTGGCGGCGACCAGGGTCTCGCCAGCAGGAAGGGTCAGGGCCATGGTGTTTTCCTTCACGGAACCGGGACGGTCAGGCAAGTTCCTTTGCAGCCTGGACCCCCGCCCCAGTTTTTCTCTGGCGACGGTCCGGCTTAACGCCGTTAAGATAGACCAAAGCAAGACCTTGGAGGAGGGCCCGATGGCGATCAACCTGGAAGTAAACGGCAAGGCCGTGGCCGTTGAGGCGGCGGATGACACGCCGCTGTTGTGGGTCCTGCGGGACGATATCGGCCTGACCGGCTCGAAATTCGGCTGCGGGATCGGTCAGTGCGGCGCCTGTACGGTCCATATCAATGGCCAGCCGGTGCGGTCCTGCTCGACCCCCGTCAGCGCCGCTGTCGGCCAGAAGGTCACCACCATCGAGGGCCTCGGCGGCAGCCACCCGGCCCAGCAGGCCTGGGCCAAGCTGGATGTGCCCCAGTGCGGCTACTGCCAGTCCGGCCAGATCATGAGCGCCGTCGCCCTGCTGGCCGAAAAGCCCACCCCGACCGATGAGGACATCGATGCGGCCATGGCGGGCAATGTCTGCCGCTGCGGCACCTATCAGCGGGTCCGGGCTGCCATCAAGGAGGCTGCTGTCATCGCCAAGGCCCTGCCGGACACCACCTCGGCCGCCCCGGCCGCCGCAGTCGCGAACTAGGAAAGGCCAGGTCCCATGAGCCGTTATATCCGAAACATCGCTGAAGGCGCCCAGTCCGCCGCAACGGACGCCGGGTCCGCATCACCGGGCGGCGCGACCCGCCGGGATGTCATCGTCGCCGCCACCCTGGCCGGCGGCGCCCTGCTGGTTGGATGCTCCCTGGCCGACGCCATGAGCGCCGGCAGCCAGGTCGAGATCGGGGCCTTTGGTCCCTTCATCAAGATCGCGGCAGACGGCGCCGTCACCGTGATCTCCAAACATATCGAGTTTGGCCAGGGCAACCACGCCGGCCTGGCCGCCATCGTCGCCGAGGAACTGGATGCCGACTGGGCGAGAGTCACGGTTGAACAGGCCCCGGCCAATGCAAAGCTCTACGCCAATGTCGGCATGGGTGTTCAAGGGACGGGCGGGTCGACCGCCATCGCCAACAGCTGGGACCAGCTGCGCAAGGCCGGCGCCGGCGCGCGGGCGATGTTCGTCCAGGCTGCCGCCAACCGCTGGCAGGTCGCCCCAGGTGAAATCACGGTCAAGGATGGCCTTGTCTCTCATGCCGCCTCAGGCAAGAGCGCCAGTTTTGGCGATCTGATCGCTGACGCCTCCAGGGTGACGCCGCCCGAGTCGCCGACCTTGAAGGATCCCAAGACCTTCACCCTGATCGGCTCCCAGCGGGTTCGCCGGAAGGACAGCGTCGCCAAGAGCAACGGCACGGCTGTGTTCACACTGGACGTCAAGGAAGAAGGCCTGCTGACCGCCATGGTGGCCCACGCACCGCGGTTTGGTGCGACGGTCGCCAGTTTCGACGACGCCGCCGCCCGCAAGGTGGCCGGCGTGGTGGATGTCTTCAAGATTCCGACCGGCGTCGCCGTCGTGGCCAAGAATACCTGGGCCGCTCGCCAGGGCCGCGAGGCGCTGAAGGTGACCTGGGAGGAGTCCAAGGTCGAGGCCAGGGGATCGGACGCCATCCTGGCCGATTTCAAGAAGGTGGCCGCTGGTCAGGGTCCGGCTGAGGTCAAATGGACGCCCTTCGAGACCAAGGGCGATCCGGCCTCGGTGACGGACGGCGAGCTGTTCGAAGCGACCTACGATTTTCCCTTCCTCGCCCATGCGACCATGGAGCCGATGAACTGCGTCGCCCGGGTCAAGGGCAACAACGCCCATCTGACCTTCGGCTCGCAGATCCCCACCGTCGACCAGCTCAACACCGCCAGGATCGTCGGCAACCTGCCGGGCGCCGTGAAGATCGACACCCTGTTCGCTGGCGGCAGTTTCGGGCGGCGCGGCAACTTCCAGTCCGACTACGCCGTGGAATGCGTCCATATCGCCAAGAAGGTGGGCAACGGGACGGCTGTAAAGCTGGTCTGGACTCGGGAAGATGACATGCGGGCAGGATACTTCCGTCCGATCGTCCATCACGACGTCAAGGTCAGGCTGGACAAGGACGGCTTCCCGGCCAGCTGGCGTCACCGGATTGTATCCCAATCGATCATGAAGGGCTCGCCGACCGGCACGCCCAAGCTGGACGAGACAGCGGTCGAGGGGGCGCTGGGCTCTCCCTACCTGAAGGCGACGCCTGTGGTGGACGCCCAGCTGGCCCTGCCGGACGTGGGCGTGCCTGTGCTCTGGTGGCGGGCCGTTGGCGCGACACACACAGCCTTTGTCATGGAGCACACCATCGACCAGCTGGCCCGCAAGGCCGGCAAGGATCCGGTGGACTACCGCAAGGCGCTCTACACGAAGGCCGGCGCCAAGCGGCATCTTGCGGTGCTGGAACTGGCCATGGAAAAGGCCGGCCCGACCGTGACCGAGGGCTATACCCGCGGCGTTGCGGTCCATGAGAGCTTTGGTTCGGTGGTCGCACAGATTGCCGAGGTCAAGATCGCACCCGGCGGAGAGCCCCGGGTCGGCCGGGTGGTGACCGCGATCGATTGCGGGATCGCCATCGCAACCGACCAGATTGCCGCCCAGATGGAAGGCGGCACCTGTTTTGGCTTGACTGCGGCCCTGTTTGGCCAGGTCACCCTGAAAGATGGCGTGGTTCAGGAAACCAACTTCGACACCTACCGCTCCCTGCGGATGAACGAGGCGCCGACGGTGGAGACCTATATTGTTCCCTCCGGCAATGCTCCGTCCGGCGCCGGCGAACCGGGCACACCGGTCATCGGGCCGGCCGTGGCCAACGCCCTGCTGGCCATGGGTCGCCCGGCCACTGCAAGCCTTCCGATGGTCAAGCCAACCGTGGCCTGATCCGTCTGGCCGTCCCTGGCGACCTCGAGGTCGCTGGGGACGGGCAATGCCCTCAAAGTCCGGCTTCTGCCTCCAGGGACTCAAGGCCGCGCCGCACCTGCGAAATCTGAAGGACGGCCAGCAGGGGCGCCAGGGTCAGCCGCACCCCCAGCAGAATCACGGCGCCGGTCTCCGTCTGATGTAGCGCGCGGCTCTCCAATTTCAGCCAGACGCCCAGCGCCATCGCCAGGGCCAGCACCACCCAGAGGGCCGGCAGCTTTGGCGCCCGGACCAGCACCGCCTGTCCACGCCAGGCGACCGGCACAGAAGTCCCGGCCGGAATCCGCTTCTGGGCGGCCCAGGTGACCGAGGCCATGACTGCCAGGCAGAGAATCCAGAACACATCCCCGGCCAGGGAAAGACCCTGAATCATGACCTGATGTCCTTTCCGGCGGGTGTCCAGGACCCCTTCCGATGGTTGCAGTTTGGCTTCTGACCGGAAGCCACGGAAGAAGGATTCAGCCTTTCGGGGTCGGAAAGTCCATCGCCAAAGCAGTACGGGACAGGAATTTCAGTCCCTCTGTCCTAACCCAGCATGAGGGGAAGGCCCGGATCGCCCTTCTCCATGGCCCGGCGATAGGCCGGGCGCTCGCCGATGCGCTGGAGGTATTGGCCGATATGGGGATAGCCGCCCAGGTCCCGGGGGATGAAGAGGCGCATGGTGGTCAGGGGAAACACCATCATGATGTCTGCGATGGTCAGGGCGTCCCCGGCGAAATAGGGGGCCTGGCCCAGTCGCGCTTCCACCATTTCGAGGGCCCGCCTGCTGCGCTCCTGGACGAAGGCCCGCCCGGGGTGGTCCGGCGCGACACCCATGGTGTTGGCGATCAGCGACAGCATCTCGTTGGCGACGAAGGAGCCATTGGCGAAGTGAGTCCAGAAGACAAGGTCGGCAAACCCCGGCTGGTCCGGCTCGATGACCAGCCGTCCCTGGCCATACCGCCTGGCGATGTAGTCCACGATCGCCCCGGACTCGGACAGGACCAGATCGCCGTCGGTAATGACCGGCGCCATCCCCATCGGATGCAGGGACTTGTAGTCTTCCGGCGCCAGCCGGGTGACCGGATCACGCTGATGGACGACCAGCCGTTAGTCGAGGCCCAGCTCCTCGCAGAGCCAGACAATTCGCTCCGACTGGGAGACGCCAAGGTGATGCACGACGAGAGAGGTCAAGGGCCAGGACTCCATCCAGGCAGGCGGTCAACGCCAGGCGGCGCAACCAGGGGTCAACCCATAGTGCGCCAATCACGGCAGGCCCGCCCACCGGTTTTTTCGCTTCGGTCGGTCTGTTGGGCCCGCGCCCGGCGCTAGACCGTGACCTGCGCCCCCAGCTCGACCACGCGGCCGGGCGGGATCTTGAAGAAGTCGGTCGGGTTCGCAGCGTTCTTCATCAGGTAGATGAACAGCTTGTCCTGCCACAACGGCATTCCGCTCTGGGCCGAAGGCACAATGGACCGCCGCCCCAGGAAAACGCTGGTGGCCATGATATCGAACTTCAGCCCCTGTTTGCGACAAAGCGCCAGGGCCTTGGGCACATTGGGGCTTTCCATGAAGCCGTAGGAAATGATCAACTTCTTGAAGTCGTCATTGATCTTCTCGATCTTCACCCGGTCGGATTCCGGCACCCTCGGGGTCTCGGCGGTACGCACCGTTGCGATGATGTTGTGCTCATGCAGCACCTTGTTGTGCTTGAGATTGTGCATGAGGGCCACGGGCGTCATGTCCGGGTCGCTGGTCAGGAAGATGGCGGTGCCGGCAGCCCGATGCGGCGCCCGCGCCTTGAGGATGCCCACAAGGTCCGTCAACGGCACCGAATCCCGGCGGGTCTTCTCGGTGAGAAGCTGCGAGCCCTTGGTCCAGGTCCACATGATGATGACCAGAACCGCCCCGAAGGCCAACGGCATCCAGGCCCCGTCGGGTATCTTCAGCAGGTTCGAAGAGATGAAGGTCAGGTCGATCGCGACCAGGGGCACCAGCACCGCCAGGGTCGCACTCCAGCGCCAGCGCCAGTGAAACCGGACGATGACGAAGGCCAGCAGGGTGTCGACGAACATGGAGCCCGTCACCGCAATGCCATAGGCCGAAGCCAGGGCCTTGGAGGTCTGGAAGGTCACCAGCAGCACCAGCACGCCAAACATCAGCATCGTGTTGACCTGTGGCACATAGATCTGACCTGCCTGGGTCTCTGAGGTCCGGCGAATGTCCATCCGGGGCAGCAGGCCCAGGGACACGGCCTGCTGGGTGACGGAGAAGGCGCCGGTGATCACCGCCTGGCTGGCGATGATGGTGGCGACCGTCGCCAGGGCCAGGATCGGCCAGTAGGCGATCTGCGGCACCATCTGCCAGAAGGGATTGGCGTGGGCCGCCGGGTTGTCGAGGATCAAGGCGCCCTGGCCGAGATAGTTCAGGGTCAGGCAGGGGAACACCAGGATGATCCAGCCCGCCTGGATCGGCTTCTTTCCAAAATGGCCCATGTCGGAATAGAGGGCCTCGGCGCCGGTCACCGCCAGAAAGACGCTGCCCAGGATAACGAAACCCAGAAAGCCGTTCTGGAACAGGAACATGATCCCGTAGTGCGGGCTGATGGCGCGGAAAACGGACGGGTCGTCAAAGATGTGGATGAGGCCCAGTCCCCCGAGAACCAGGAACCAGACCGCCGTGATCGGACCGAAGAAGGCGGCCATCTTCTGGGTGCCGCGCGACTGCACCATGAACAGCGCGATCAGTATGCCGGCCGAGATCGGGACGATCCAGCTGTCCATTTTTCCGCCCAGGCCCGGCGCGTCCTTGAGGCCTTCGACTGCGGACAGAACGGAAATGGCCGGGGTGATGATGCCGTCGCCATAGAACAGCGCGGCGCCGATCACGCCCAGGAAGAAAACGGCGGCCGACCGTTTGCCGTTGGGCTTGGCTAGAGTCTTCCGCGCCAGGGCCATCAGGGCAAGTGTGCCACCCTCGCCCTTGTTGTCGGCCCGCATCAGCAGGACGACATACTTCAGGGTGACGATCAGGATCAGGGCCCAGATCACCAGGGACACAACCCCTAGGACTGCGCCTTCACTGGCGCCGCCGCCCTTGGAATGGGCCAGGGCCTCCCGCATGGCATAGAGGGGGCTGGTGCCGATATCGCCGAACACCACCCCTATGGCCCCGACCGCCAGGGTCCAGAACGAGCCGCCGCCAGCGTGATTGTCGGGTGAGACGACGGTGGCGCCGTTATGCGGTGCGTCGGCAGGCTCGGTCGCCATGTGTCTTCTTGTCCAGAGGCCGTGTCCGGCCCTGAGGGTGGCGCCGCTGTGGCGCGGCGGGCGCGATACACCCTTTCCAGATCGGGTTCAATTGCCTGCGCTCCTAAGCGCTCTGCGCCGATTTTGATTGCACCCGGGATTGGGGCGCCTACCTTCAGGACCAACATCATGTCCGACAGCCAGAAGTTCCCTGTGGCGGCCCACGCCCTTGCCTATCTCGCCCATCTGGGAGCGGATGCTCCGGCGCGCGCGGTCTCGTCCGCAGAACTTGCGGCGTCCATGCCGACCAACCCGGTCGTGGTGCGGCGGGTCACGGGCATGCTGGCGCGGGCAGGGCTCATCGCTACCCGAATGGGGGCCGGTGGCGGCGCCTGGCTGCTGCATCCACCCGAGGCCATCACCCTGGACCAGGTCCTGAAGGCGGTTGAGGGCTGCACCCATCTGGGCGTGGCGCCCGCCGGCGTGAAGGGCTGTCCCGTCGGCGAGCGGATTCCCGACGCCGTCAGTGCGGCGATTCGCGCGGCGGACATGGCGGCTTCCGAGCGCCTTTCCAGGATCACCGTTGCTGATCTTCTCCTGGAGCCTGCCACGGCGGCTTGAACCTGCGGCGCCGTGGGGCCAGTTTGCACCGACCCTGTTTCGCCAAACGGCCCTACGAAAGACCTCTATGCCCCGTCGACTTGCTCTGATCACCGGCGCTTCTGCGGGAATCGGCGCCGCCTTCGCCCGAATCTATGCCAGCCATGGCTACGACATCGCCCTGACCGCTCGCCGGAAGGACAAGCTGACCGCCCTGGCCGACGACATTGCCCTGCGCTCGGGTGTCCAGACCTACACGCTGGCCGCAGACCTCGCAGACCCCGCTGCGCCCGAAGCGATCCTTTCGGAACTGACCGCCCATGGCCGCAATGTGGATGCCCTGGTCAACAATGCCGGATATGGCCTGGCCGGCATCTATGCCGAGACCAGTTGGCCCGAGCAGCGGGACTTCATCCAGGTCATGTTGACGGCCCCCGCCGAATTCGCCCATCGCCTGACCCCTGGCATGGCGGAGCGTCGCTTTGGCCGGGTGGTCAATGTCGCCTCCCTGGCCGGGCTGATGCCGGGCGCGGCGGGCCACACCCTGTATGCCGCGACGAAGAGTTTCCTGGTGCGATTCTCCCAGAGCCTGCATCTCGAGATGCAGAACACAGGGGTCCATGTCACGGCCCTTTGTCCGGGATTCACCTACAGCGAGTTTCACGACGTCAATGGCACCCGCGACCTTGTGACACAGTCCACCCCGGCCTGGCTCTGGCTGGGCGCCGACGAGGTGGCGGCCAATGGCTATGAGGCGGCCGAGGCCAACCGGCCGGTCTGCGTGCCCGGCGCCCCCAACAAGGCCATAGCGGCCCTGGCCAAGCTGCTGCCGGATGAATGGCTGCTGGCCATCCTGGCCAGCCAGGGCGGACGGTTCCGTCGGACCCGGGCATGACGGTGTCGGCGATCTTCTCGCTGGTCCTCGTTGGCGCGGCCCTATTCTCCGGACCCGGGCCGGGTGAGCCCCTGCCGGACTATGCGCCTCCGCAGATGAGTCCTGAGCGGGACAGCCTCGCCGCGCCGCCGACGGGGCCTCGCTGGATCCGCCGGCCCAATCCGGCGGATTTCGAACGGGCCTATCCGGTGGCCGCCCTGCGAGACGGTGTGAACGGCTCCGTGGTGCTGGCCTGCAAGGTCGCAGAGGGCGGGACCCTGGCCGACTGCCAGGTCGCACGGGAAACGCCTGCCGGCCACGGCTTTGGTTCCGCGGCCATGACCCTGATCCGGCGATTCGCCACGGACCCGGCACATGTGCCACCCGGAACCCCGGTGCTCGTACCGATCCAGTTCATGATGGCGGAATAGGGGACTGCAGGGCCCGGGCAGGGCGCTATCCTCCCCGCAGCGCCGCAGCGGGGAGAGGCAAGCCCCGACCTGGGGCGCTCCGGATCGTCCCCTCGACTCCTCCCGGGTGGCGAAGAACTGGAACTGACGCCTATCCCCGCCGGTCCCGCTTGGCCGCCACCCGCAGGCGCAGGGCGTTCAGCTTGATGAAGCCGGCGGCGTCGTGGTGGTCATAGGCCACCTTGCCTTCCTCGAAGGTCACCAGGTCCTGGTCATAGAGGCTGTAGGGACTGGTCCGGCCGATGATGCTGACATTGCCCTTGTAGAGCTTGACCCGGACCTGGCCGGTCACCTTGGCCTGGCTGTAGTCGATGGCGGCCTGAAGCATCTCCCGCTCCGGCGCAAACCAGAAGCCGTTATAGATCAGCGATGCATATTTCGGCATCAGCTCATCCTTCAGATGCATGGCGCCCCGGTCCAGGGTGATGCTCTCGATGCCGCGGTGGGCGGCCAGAAGGATGGTCCCGCCCGGGGTTTCATAGACGCCCCGGCTCTTCATGCCGACGAAGCGGTTTTCCACAAGGTCCAGCCGGCCGACGCCGTTGTCATGCCCCAGTTCATTCAGTCTGGTCAGCAGGGCGGCGGGCGACAGGGCCTCGCCATTGATCGCCACGGGATCGCCGCGCTCGAAATCCATCGTGAAGATCGTCGGCTGGTCGGGCGCATCTTCCGGCGCGATCGTCCGCATATGGACAAATTCCGGCGCCTCGACGGCCGGGTCTTCCAGCACCTTGCCCTCTGACGATGAGTGCAACAGGTTGGCGTCGACGCTGAACGGGGCTTCGCCCCGCTTGTCCTTGGCGATCGGAATCTGGTGCTGTTCGGCAAAGGCCAGCAGGGCCTCACGGCTGCGGTATTCCCATTCGCGCCACGGGGCGATGACGGTGATGTCAGGCTCGAGCGCATAGTAGCCGAGCTCGAACCGGACCTGGTCGTTGCCCTTGCCGGTGGCCCCGTGACAGACGGCGTCGGCGCCGACCTTGCGGGCGATGTCGATCTGGGTCTTGGCGATCAGGGGGCGGGCAATGGAGGTGCCCAGCAGATACTGGCCCTCGTAGACGGTGTTGGCGCGGAACATCGGGAAGACGTAGTCGCGGACGAATTCCTCCTTGAGGTCCTCGATGAAGATGTTTTCCGGCTTGATGCCCATCAGCAGGGCCTTGTCGCGGGCCGGGCTCAGCTCTTCGCCCTGACCGAGGTCTGCGGTAAAGGTCACCACCTCGGCCTGGTACTCGGTCTGCAGCCATTTGAGGATGATCGAGGTGTCGAGGCCTCCCGAATAGGCGAGGACGACCTTCTTGATCTTCTTGTCGGCGGCCACGGGCGGCATCCTTCTTGGCGGCGTTGAACTGTGGCGCGCGTTGAATGGCGCCCGGGGCGGCCCGTCAAGGGCATGCGGGGCTCAGGCGCCCGGGTAGCGAAAATGACCGGCGATGGGCCAGGCCTTCAGCACATCCTCGCGGCGGGTCCCGGCCCCGACATTGTGGATCGCCATGGGACGGCCGGGGGCGGCCGCGGCCGTGTCCAGGATCAGGATGTGGGGCAGGTTTCCCGGCAGCCTCTGGGTCACCAGGTCGCCGGCCCGCCAGGGGGCGCCGGCGGGCAGGGCGGCGCCGCGCCGCCGCAGGAAGGTCTCGAGATTGGGCACCCGGCGGTGGTCGATGCTGCGGTCCGGCCGGCTCAGGCCCCAGGTCTTCGGATAGGCGCCGAAATGGGCGGCCATGTCCTCATGGACCTGCTGCTGCAGATCGATCCCCAGCCCCTGGCGATAGGCCCGGATGACCACATCGCTGCAGACGCCCCGGTCGAGCGGAACATCGCCGCCCGGATAGCTCAGCCGGACATAGGCGGGGTCATAGCGGATCGTCCGGCTGATCTGGCTTGCGGCGGCCCGGACAAGCCGGTCGCTCCAGTCGGGCGGGGTCGCCCAGGCGCTGAAGGGGGTCAGGATGAGGCTGGCGGTCAGCAGGGCGCGGCGGTCAAGCATGGCCAGATCAGGCCGCAGGTTTGCGGCGGCTTGTGGGCCCTATTGGTTGATCAACGCCCCGAGGCTCCGTCCGCCCCAGACAAGCCGAACGATGGTGAGCAGGCCAGGCTCGAACCGGTAAAGAAACACATGGTTCCCGATCGGCCAGAGGCGCATCCCCGGCGCGAGGTCGTCCCGCGCGACGCCGATCAGCGGATTGTCCGCCAATCTCTCTTCGGCCGAATCGACACGGTCCAGAAAACGATTGGCGGCGTTCCGGCTGTCCCTGGCGATATGGAGCCAGATATCGTCCAGGTCGCTCAGCGCGGCCGGAGTCCATTCAATCCTTGCGGCCAAGTTCCGCCTCAAGCCGGGTGAGGTTCCTGCTCAGGAACGCCTCACGCGCTTCCCTGGCCCTCGGTGCGCCGCTGGAAAGGCCTTCGCGCCAGGCTTCCGCCAGCGCCCTTTCGGACAGTCCCGCCCGCCTGTCAGACCACTCCCGCA
>Ga0164294_10002450_pt1 | contig 16732 bp, 17 predicted proteins | sample GEODES005metaG_FD_111479 | JGI IMG/M metagenome (GOLD analysis project Ga0164294, IMG submission 111479) | Oligotrophic lake water microbial communities from Sparkling Lake, Wisconsin, USA - GEODES005 metaG | ecosystem: Environmental > Aquatic > Freshwater > Lake | place: USA: Sparkling Lake...
GAGAGAAAGACACATCTTCAATTAAAGAAGAAGGAATAATGGATTCACATTGATTAATGATTTGAGAGAAAGACACATCTTCAATTAAAGAAGAAGGAATAATGGATTCACATTGATTAATGAAAGATGGGATTATAGAAACACAACGAGATAACACAGTATCGTCTATAGGAACTCGACTATATGGTATATTTTCATTCATAGATATATCTTTTGATATTGATGTATTTTCGGCAACTTGATGAATTACTTTATAGCAACAATTAAATGCAAACATTGATATTTTATATAATAGAAAAAGGTTAATTATTTTACTAAATAATTTAATCCAAATTTTCATAAAATATTTTAGAAATACAAGATTCATCTTCCCAAATAATCCGCGGTTCTTCCGACCATTCCTTATATGTAATTGCTTTTGACGTTGGTCTCTCCATATGTAATATATCATGCAGTCCGCGCATACGACGCTCTAATGGATTTTTCAGATGTAAATATTTTCGACTATAGTACTTAAATGCCCACTCAAATTGTAATGCGGCACTCCAATCTGGAAAACCGGTTATACATAAAACACGGTTCCATGTATGACCTTTCTTAATCTTCATTGTCGTTATATGCGCACCGCCCTTAATCTCACCGCGATGTTGTCTAAGACGATGTTCTGGATCCACGGTTGCACCTACATATGTCGACCGGTCGCTACACTCTAAAAGATATACAAAAAATGAGGATGCCATATAAATAAAAGATTATCTTCTTTAATTACTAATGACGAAATATTTTAAATTTGCTGGTGCATTTTTGACTTGTTCATCTGTAAGAGGAGTTTTTTGGTATCCTCCAAACTGCCACATCCATGTATCCAAACCATAATACATCCAATGATGTAATAGAAAAGGGTCTGTTAATAATCCTCTAATAAAATACGTTATTTTATCAATAGGGTCTTCTTCCCAATTTATCCACCAGTGTCCGAAATGATCTGGTTCAACCACGCTTATCCAATGATAATCCTTGGTACAATCGTTAACAGAATCAACTTTTAAATTATTATCTATGATTGATTTAGTTATAACTTCTGGTACAGAATAATATCCTCCGTAATGTCTATCCATAAAATATCCTTGAAATAGGTCATAAGCACTACGATTTTCATTACATTGAACTAAAACAGTTAATAACATTTTACTATTTGGTTTTAAATATTGTTTTAATACATTAAATAAAGAAGAATAATCATTATAAGAATTCTTTCTAACAGAATAATATCCGGAAGATATAGTTATATGTTCGGTGGAACCTAACAATGATATAGCGTCGAATTTTCCTATAAATTTTTCATCTAATACTCTATAATCTTGTACGTACGCATTAATTTTCTTTTTTACACATACTTCTTTTTGTTCTTCGGATAATGTTAATCCAATAACCTCTACCCCCTTTTTTTTACAAAAATCTATCCAAGTACAAATTCCAGAACCACAGTCTAGCAATTTTTTACCTGGTCCTAAATTCAATTCTTTAAATATATAATTATATTTTTGAAGAGTTGCTTCTTTTCCGGAAAGTTTATAATTATTTAAAAAAAGAGATTCTGAATAATCATAATATCCTTCTCCATTATCATAATTTTGTTTTAAATAATGCTCAAACCAGGCGTAACAATTTATAGTTCTTTCTTTTTGACTCCATATTTTTAATCCTGCGAATATATCTAAAAATTCAAATAATAAAAAAAATATATAATATAAAACAATAAAAAAAATGATTTTCATTCGAACAGTGATTTTCTTTAAATTAAATGCTAAATAACCAGAGAGAGATAATAGAAATAAATATAAGAATGTATTATACATATTTATTAAATAATATATATATATATATATATATATGTCCAAGACATCTAAAAAAAATAATAAACCCAAAATTGTAAAAAAAAATACTCTAAAAAATAGAATACATAAATATTTTTCTAAAAAACAAGATATATGTTGCGATGAAGATATTGAACGAAAAATAGTAATAGAACAAATCCTAAAAATATATACTGAAATTGCCAATACTGACAGAGATAATTATTTGGATTATGTAGATAACGATATCTTAGTATTTATAGGTTATAGAATGAATTTAGAAGAAAAGAAAGATTTCGATGGATTAAATCTTTGGGACGAAATCGCGAGTAAAACATCTAATAAAGGAGTTCCAAATAAAGAAAAAATAATAAAATTACTACAAGAACTTCCTTTATATTATTTACTATCTTTTTTAGGATACGCATATTATAAATGTGAAACAAATAAAGAATTATTCAAAAAATAAGAGTATTGTTTTTTGAACTCTCTATAAAAAACAATATAAAACTTTTTCCATATATTTATAAAATGACTTCCCCCGTAAATCAATCGTTTATGGAACAATCGGCGAATCTTTTCGAACAAGAGATGATGGTTACAAAACGTAACGGTCAATTAGAAACCGTTTCCTTCGATAAGATTCTAACCCGTATTAAAAACCAAGGGTTAAGAGAGAACGGCACTCAGCTTCAATTGAATTATACACAATTAGCGATGAAAGTTATCGACCAATTATATGACGGGATTTCTACCACAAAGATTGATGAATTATCCGCCGAACAATGTGCCTCGTTAGCGTCTACCCATCCCGATTATAATGTTCTCGCGGGTAGGATTCTCATTTCAAATCATCAGAAAAATACGTCGTCGTCCTTCTATGATACTATGCTTAAACTTTATAATTTTAAAGATAAAGCGGGACTTTCTTCGCCGCTAGTCTCTGCGGATTTGTTTGCGGTGGTAACGAATAAGAGAGAGTTCTTAGACAGTCTTTGTGATTATTCCCGCGATTTTCTAATTGATTATTTTGGATTCAAGACGCTAGAACGGTCATACTTAATGAAGGTAAATGGTGTATCGATTGAGCGCCCGCAACATATGTGGTTACGTGTAGCAATTGGAATTCACGGGTCAGATATTTATCGTATTAAGGAAACCTACGATTTAATGTCTCAGAAATATTTTACACATGCTACTCCGACACTGTTTAATGCTGGGACAGATCGTCCACAACTGTCGTCGTGTTTCTTACTCGCGATGGAGGAAGATAGTGTTGAAGGAATATATAATACGTTGAAAGATTGTGCTCTAATATCGAAATACGCGGGTGGTATCGGTCTACATATTCATAATATACGAGCATCGGGGTCGCATATTCGTGGAACGAATGGAACGTCGAACGGAATTGTTCCCATGCTTCGAGTGTTTAATAATACGGCGAAATACATTGACCAGTGTGTTTTACCAGAAACAATTATATATACTACAGAAGGTCCAAAACAAATACAGAATTGTACCACCGGCAAAACTGAAATTTTTAATATAACTGGTGAAACAGAAGTTATTGAAAATGTCTTAGAGCATTTTTATGAAGGAGAAATTTTAAAAATTGAAACGATGCACTCAATGTTTCCATTACAGATTACTCCTATGCATCCAATATATGTGTTATCTGGTCAAAAAAGAGGTTTAAACTATAGTCTAATCAAAAATCGTTTGGATAAAAAAATATCTAATTTTGAATGGAAAGAAGCGTCTGAATTAACGCAAGACGATATGATTATATATCCAATACCATCTTCAAATAAGGATATTTCTGAAATAACCCAAGACGATTGTTATATGTATGGAATTATTTTAGGAGATGGCTGTATGAATAATGTAACAAATACTGGATATGTTTCTATGCATACGTTTAATAAAACGCATATTCGAGAATTTATGGAAAAATATTTTCAAGAAAAAATAGTAGACTATAAGATAAACGTACAAGATAATACTACGCGTATGCGTTGGAATAGAACTCCACATCTACCATTTAGATATAATGATTTTTATGATGAAAATAAACAAAAACGAGTTCATGAAAGGTGGTTAAATTTACCGATTGACAAATCAAAATATATATTAAAAGGCTTAGTTCATACAGATGGTTGTATCGATAAAGAAATCGTATTTGATAGTACATCATTAAATTTAATAGAATCGTTAAAATTTATATGTTTAAAAATGGGAATATTAACAAGTGGATATATACGAGATAGAGTAGGCGAAACTCACGAAACACAGAATGGCATTATTCAAAATAAACTAATAAGTTATTGTTTAAGAATTCCAAAAACAGAAGAAATATCTGATTTATTTAAAATAGAATATAATAAAAAACAATTTTTCAAATATTTCAAATATAATAATTATTTACTTTCTAGAATTCAAAAAATTGAAAATTGTGAATTCTCAGGAATTCTTTACGACCTTCAAATGAAGACGGAACATAATTATCTGTTGGAGAATGGTCTCGTACATAACGGTGGGGGAAAACGCAATGGTTCATTCGCAATCTATTTAGAGCCTTGGCACGCGGATATCGAAATTTTCCTCCAAATGCGTAAAAATCACGGAGATGAAGAATTAAAAGCCCGCGATCTCTTCTACGCACTTTGGATTCCCGACTTATTTATGCAAAGGGTAAAAGAAAACGGAACATGGACGCTAATGTGTCCCGATGAATGTCCCGGTCTAGCGGACGCTCATGGAGAGGAGTTTGAGAAATTATATAAATCCTATGAAACATTAAAAAAAGGAAGAGCAACCGTCCAAGCACGCGATTTATGGTTTAAGATAATGGATGCTCAAATGGAAACGGGTACTCCATATTTATGTTATAAGGATTCCGCAAATAGAAAATCGAACCAGAAAAATCTTGGCACCATAAAGAGTTCCAATTTATGTGTCGCTCCCGAAACACTCATTTTAACGGATAAAGGACATATCGAAATTCAAAGTCTAAAAGATGAAACTGTACAAGTATGGAACGGAAATGAATTTAGCGAAGTTACTGTAAGAAAAACGGGCGAAGACCAAGAACTAATTAAGATATATACGGACGATGGATTATTCATTGAATGTACACCTTATCATAAATTCTTTATCCAATCATCTTATGCCTTATCTTCTCAAAGTAAAGTAGACGCAAAAGATTTATCGATAGGGGATAAATTGATAAAATGCGAATATCCAGTCATTGACGGCGAAGATACCGTTTTATATCCATATACACATGGATTTTTCTGCGGTGATGGAACATATAGAAATATTACCGAACATAATGAAACCGCGTGTAAATTTAATGCTTTAGAGAATCATCATTTTTGTAAACGTCATATATTTAATGAAACAGAATCGTATTTAGATTCACACGAGGATTTAGATTCATATAAAGGAAAATGTAAAGCATTATCTTACAGTAAGTATCCAATTATATATCTTTATGATAAAAAAAAAGAATTAGTATCCTATTTTGATACTCGTTTAGAATCCATAAATGATGAAACGAATAATCGTATTACAGTAACATTGCCATTTGATATCGCAGAAAAATACGAAGTGCCTCAATCAACTTGCTCTATGAAAACGAAATTAGAGTGGTTCGCAGGATATTGTGATGCGGATGGAACGATTAGTCGTAATGGAGAGAACGAACAACTTCAAGTAGGTAGTATTAATAGAGAATTTCTAATAAAGGTAAAATTAATGTTACAAACTTGCGGAATTAATCCAAAAGTAAAACTCTCGACTTCGAGAGAAACTTCGCTTCTACCAGACGGAAAAGGAGGGTATAGATATTTTAATGTACAACCATTATATCGTCTACTCATTAGTTCGTTTGATTTATATCGCCTTTGTCAACTAGGATTTGCTCCTCATAGACTAAGTATTATAGGAAAAGAACCCCAGAGAAACGCCGTACAGTTTATTAAAATTATAAAGATAGAAAATGAGAATCGTATTTCGGATACGTATTGTTTTACTGAACCCAAGCGTAATATGGGAATCTTTAATGGAATACTTACAGGACAATGTTCGGAAATTATAGAATACAGTGATGCGAAGGAAACGGCGGTCTGTAATCTAGCTTCTATCGGACTACCCACATTTGTCAAATCCGACGCCACATTCGACTATGGAAAACTACACGAAGTCTCCAGAATCGTTACCTATAATCTAAATTGCGTCATCGATATTAATTATTATCCTACGGAAAAAACCCGGCGTAGTAATATGCGACATCGACCTATCGGCATCGGCGTCCAAGGTCTAGCCGATGTATTTATTCTGATGGGTCATCCATACCATTCGGACGCAGCAAAAGAAATCAATCGCAAAATATTCGAGACCATTTATCACGCCGCATTAGAAGAATCGTGTAATTTGGCAAGATTAAATGAACCATATGAAACGTTCGCTGGTTCTCCCGCGAGTCAAGGACTTCTACAGTTCGACCTATGGAATCAAGATCCTGGAAATGAGAGGTATGACTGGCAAAGTCTTAAACAGGATATTCAGACGCACGGTCTAAGAAATTCGCTATTAATCGCGCCTATGCCTACTGCGTCCACGAGTCAAATCCTTGGATTCAACGAATGTATTGAGCCGATAACGTCGAATATATATAGCCGACGTACGAATGCCGGCGATTTTATCCAGGCCAATCGCTATTTAATGATGGATTTAATCCGTTTGGATTTATGGAATGAAAAGATCAAGAATAATATTATCGCGAATAATGGATCGTGCCAACAGATCGATATTATTCCGCAGGAGATAAAGGATAAGTATAAGACGGTTTGGGAAATACCGATGCGGCATTTAATAGATATGGCGGCAGACAGAGGCGCATTTATCTGTCAATCCCAGAGTCTGAATTTATGGCTAGAAGACCCGAATTATTCGACACTGACCTCGATGCATTTCTATGCGTGGCAAAAGGGATTGAAGACGGGAATATATTATTTAAGAAGACGGGGGAAACATCAGGCACAGCAGTTTACGATAGAACCCGAACGTAATAATAATGATGTAGAGCAAGAAGACGAGATATGCGAAATGTGTAGTTCTTAAATTACACCGACCAAAATAATATAATATATAGAATAATATATTATTGGATTTAAAATGCAGACATGGACGGAAAGATCATATCCAATATTCTTATATGTAGGAATTGTGTTTTTTATACTTCATTTATTGATATATGGTTTAGGCATAGATCAATCCTATTTCGGGATATTCTTAGCCGCAGTAGGATATTTTAGAATGGCGATTTATGGATGGGTCTTTATTTTATTATGGATAGGAATAGTTCTGGAAGGAATGAATTTGGGAAAAATTATTTACGAGAAATATATAAATCCAAAGAAAGGAAGTGGAAAAAATGAAAAGAAGGAAAACCAGAAAAAAGGAAAGAAATGTAATCATCAATAATGATATATTTATTATAAATACGTATAAATAAATATAAATAAATAGATAGAAAATATTTATATTTAAATGGAAGATGAACTGAAGAAAATGATTTATATTAAACAAAATTCGATTTGTAGTGAATTATGTGATGAATTAATTCAAATGTATGAAAATTCCGAAAAGCATGACGGAGTCACTGCAGGTGGACTAAATCGAAATGTCAAAACAACATCAGATTATAATATAATAAATAATAAAGAATGGGATGAAGTGACAACATTTTTAAAAAAAGAATTACAAGTGAATTATCTCATATATAAAAAAAAATTATCAGAAAATCAAAATTATAATAAAAATCAATATAGTACATACAAACATAATATGTTAAGTTATAATAAAATCGCGATACCAGCTTTTTTAATACAGAGATATATTCAAAATATAGGTAGATATGTATATCACCATGATTTTATGGTTGACTGGAAAACAAGTCAGTATCGTATTATAACATTTATATGGTATTTAAACGATGTAAGTGAAGGTGGAGAAACCGAATTCTTTGCTTCATTTAAAATTAAACCAGAAAAGGGTAAATTAGTATTATTCCCTTCTTCATGGACGTTTCCGCATTGTGGTAAAATGCCTATATCTGATAACAAATATATTATTACAGGATGGTTATATGTTAGTGATGATGATAAAATAGTATTTAACGATTAAAAGTATAGCCATACTTGAGCGTAACCCGCACCTCCTGCTCCTCCATATAATGGAGTATATCCATTAGCTCCATTACCTCCGCCTCCTCCGCCACCTAATCCATATCCTGGAGCATTAATTCCGGGATTTCCACCACCAGCATTACCTGCTTGACCACTATTAAAGAAATATCCAGGTTGATTGACACTCTGGATAGCACCATTAAAATCATTTGAAAATGGATATTGTCCTCCGTATCCTCCATATCCTACTTGTCCACGACCGGAGTTGCCACCGGAGGCGCCACCGCCATAATAACCACCAGCAGGTATTTTTACAAAATCATACCATCCCCCCCCTGCTCCGGTAACAGCTTTTTCATCACTACTACCATTAACACAACCACCACCACCAGTAGCAGCAATATAACCGCCATTTGTATTATCTATAAAATAACTTTGACCTCCAGCTTGAGCACCAGGTGTTCCTGGTCCAGTATTACGTCCACCTGCTCCACCTGCGCCAGCTCTTAATTCAATCGAATTAGTTGAGTTCGTTCTAACCTGGTAATCTGGATAAAATACCCATCCTCCACTACCACCTCCACCGCCACCACTAGCGCCATTATTTCCTCCAGCTCCACCGCCCCCTCCAGCTCCCCAAAGTAATATCGAAACATTATTTATATAACTCGGTATAGTGATATTATAACCCGACCCACCACCGAATTGTTGTATAGATGCGTATTGTGCATTATTAGACCCTGTATACTGATTTGTGTTAGCATTTGTTTTTAAAGGAGCCGCATACGCATATGTAAATACCGCAGTTTTATTCTGTAAATCAACACCTTGCTCGCTAAATCCTAATGTTTTAGTTGGTTTATCAAGTTTAGAAACAGGATAATAACTTGTAAGTTTATCATTACCTGCAAGATAATAATTTGATACAAAAGACGACTGTGTATTAGCATATATCGTATATTCGAACCCTGGTTTTGTTCCAGATATTATATTTGATAGAACATTTCCTTTATAAGAATACTTTGATGTCATATTGTATATTAATATATATTAACATATTATTTAATATTTGCTTCTACAACCAATTCATATAAATCGTCTTTATTTGATGAATAAAAATAGTTTTGTTTTGTAAATAATAATAAATCTCCTTGTTTTAATATATATTGGAGACCATCTTCAAAACATATTCCAATTTCATATGAATTATTACTTAACATTATAAAAATTGAAAAAAAACCATCATTTTTAATTAATTTGGAATAGGTTTTATTTTTTATTATACGAATACTAGCTATATCATATTCGATATTATTATTTAAATTATATACACTTTTTATTTTTTCTAAAATAGTTTCTTGTAAAGATAATAATATAAATTTAAAAATAGAAGAAATATTTTCTATGTCAATATACTTATAATATATACTTTCGATCCATACATCTTCGGATTTTGACTTGGTATAATTTTCAATCTCCATTACTATCCAATTACATATATCAGCATTAAATATTTTGGAATAACTAAATCGTTGTAAAAAACGATTATGATATACATGAATATTATTACTACTATCAATGATATTATCAATATCTTGTCTTATATTATTACAAATCGCAATTGTTGATTTATTTTTCATAAATGTAAAGATATGATAATCTCTCGGAATAAAGGGTTGTAAATTCAAAAATAAAAGTTGTAAATTATTAGAATATAATAATTCTTCGTAGAAAGATTCGTTTAATTCTTTATCCGTTACTATTATCTCTTTTATTTCATCAGATAAAACAATTATATTCTCTAAAACTGTATTCATTTTTATTGTAGATAAATCATTATAATATTTGTCATTCTTTTCCCAAATATTTATTATAAATGCCGGTTTACTACTTAATGACTGAAAATATTGATTTCCGCAAAAAGTAATAAAGTTTCCCTTTCTCGGATATATTAAATGTAATTGGTCTTGTGTTTCAAACTTTTTATATTTATATACATTATTTGTTATGTTTGTAAAAATGACAGGTTCGTCATCATCCTCCAGAAATAATATTACTGAAAATAGAGAATATATATATTTCTTTTCTTCTAGATATGCTATTTTATTATAGACTGGTTGAAATTTATTATGATTCATAGAGGTTATTCCAAAATCTACTGTTATATTATCTGTATCCGTATTATTCGGGTATAATGTAAGAATATTGCTTACTATATTTTCCATACCGTTATATTTAGATTCAGATTTATTAAAAATATATGTAGAGGTTTCTGTAAATAACTGGCGGTTATTTTCTATTAGTTGGACAGATTCATCATTTATTTTCCAAGATGAAATATTCATACTAAATAATATAAATATTTCTACAAGTTTTTATATTATTATAATTGTTTATGTAAAAGATGTCCTGTAATAAAATATTGACTTGCGTTTGTTATAAATTTTAATCTATAATTTGGTGTTTCTGGAAATAGTATTAATTTATATGCGGGTATTTTATAAGTATACTGGATTTGATCAGAATCATCAATAACTGTAATATACGATTTTGTTTCAGATTCGCCAATACAATATATAAATGTAATGAAATGAAATCTAGTTTTTACTATTAGATTATTTGATAAATCAGCATTAGAACGAGTTATATAAAAATCTTTTAAAAATAAACAATCTAGTTTTTTTAATATATTTGATATAAATAAATAATCTATACGTTGTTTTACTATTTTGGATTCTTCGGATTCTTTCTCTAAAATAAAATCTTTATAATTTAAAATAGCGGCGGATACTTTGTTATATAAAACAGATTCTATATTTTTCAATTTCTTGTCATTTTTCGGAAGTATATAACTTCCTAGATTTATAGGTAAATTATTAATCAACTCTTTACATAATTCGTCGGATAATATATTTTCACTCTCCTCAAATATTAAATCCATATGTTTCTATTTATCTTTTATTTATGTTTCTAATTGATTTTGTATTATTTTAAATTTTGGAATGACCATGTACTAATCGTATATCGAAATGTATCATTTAAATTAGATACATTATGGGGGTGTGTCCAATATGGCGGAAATATAATAACGGAACCCTTCTTTAATTTAATATTGATGTTATGATATGGAAATGAGAAAATGCCATCGTCGTAATCATCATTTAACCCAAAAATAATGGACGAATTACGTATCATTTCATAATTTGGAATTACTTCGTCAATAAATGTAATATTTGAACGATGAATATCACATCCATCTACATGTAACCGAGTTTCACCATATATTTTTCGTAATAAAAATCCACTATGATCGAATTTTATATGCCAATTTATATATTTCATTATATCTGACAAAAGTTTCATTTTACCATTCATCTCGTTATTTATCTCAAATAATTGTGTTTGAGATATTCCATTCAAGTTATTTATATATATATTATCATCTTTTAAAGGTAACATTTGAGAATCTAATTGAAATTTATAATAAATATCATCATTTAGTTGTAATAATTCATTCAATACTATTAGATGACATTTTACATTATTATTATAAGAATAGTTCAATTTCACTGAGGGTAATTTATCGATTAATTTTATTACTTTTTCGCAAAATGAATTGTCTAATATATTTTCAACTACGTAAATATTAGTTTTTTCATACTCTATCACTTTATAGCCATTTACTATTCTTGTTATTTCAGACAGTTTATAAATATATTAGTTAATGGTTATATCTTTATGTGTTATTTCTTCTAATTTCCAAGCAATACATATTCTCATTTTATTCACATATCTACTAAACGCACATCCTTTATGTAAATAATTTGACGGAAACAATATTCCTCTATTAGGTATAGGTTGGTATGATACTATATATTTCTCGTTTGGTATTTTAAAATGTATATATCCTTCCGCTAAATCAATTAGATCTCTTTGAATTTGTGTTAAATATAAACAAAATGTATAATGGTTTTCTAATTCAGAATCTATATGATAGTCTCCATTTTGCCCAAATGATTGCCCTACCGCATACACAGTTATTAGTTTAAATTTTTTTGATACCTGTTTTTCAATCTCATATTTTAAATAGGTCGAAAAAAATTCGTTATTATTCAGATCCATTTTAAAAAAAGGGGTTATACCTGGAGCATTTAATACAGAATAATGACCATATTTCCATTCGTTAGTATCTATTATATTAATCGCAGTACTTAACTCATCATTGGTTAAAAAATTTTCAAAAATAGTTATATTATTCATAAATATAACTATTTTGACGAATATATTTAAGTATTTATTTGTAGAATTTATAACAATAATCTTAAGCTACTCTAACCAAAGATAACGTTGTCTGGCAACTCGCTGCTCCACCATTCGTCTGTAATCCCCCGTGTATAATCGTTAGCTGCTTCGTTCCATCTGAAACAATATATCCACTTAATGCTCCCGAAAAATATCCAAATTGCGCATTATACGCGTTTCCCGTACCTACTTTACAAATGGTCGTTGTCGATTGTTTTATTTCACAAATACACATCTTGGAAAATATCAAATTATCTGGATTTCCATAGAAAAAATATCCAGTAAGTAACCATGTTCCCGCAGGCACGGCACTACTCGTAGTAGTATTCGTATTTATTGTAGTCGAACCGGTAGAATTCGTAGGTATAGTATACGGCGTAACGGGTATGTTAAAAATAGATCCAACTGGATACGACATATATATTTTTATTATAAAAAATCCTAATAAAAATACCGCGATATATATAAAATGTTATCTCCGCGATTTCAAAAACAAATCCACTCGTTGCCGAATGAAATCCAGCAAAAGATTATCTCTTATACGTATTCCCCTAAACCTCGAGAATTACTCGCCGATATACGTAATAATTTCGAATCTCTCAATATCCTATACGATTATGTTGACCATTTAGAATTTATCGGCAGACACTATTTTATAACCGCCGAAGACGAAGTTCATAATGAAATCCTAAATTTTATATTCTATAATCTATATGATGGGCATATGGAAACCATCGGAAATCTGTTTTGGAAACGTTCAATCATCTATTCCCAAATTTCGGTTCGCTATCCGCTTCTATCCGTAAACCAGATTTGCCACCATTTATTAGAAAAGTTATATCTATTTCCGATCGATTCTCAAATAAGAATTCTATGGGGATTACTCGTTCCGAACGAGAGAAATGAGTTTCTAGAATTATATAGTACAGAATATCGTGATATTCTAGAGGAGGAAGAGCAAGACTTTGATTTTTAATCGACTTCTTCATCACTCTCCGACGAGTCATCAACTGTGATTATATTATTGCCAACACCATTCAGCTGAGACTGTTCGTTCATTGTTTTTATCCAAGTTCTCGACGACTTTATTTCTCGAACAATATCTCGATACTCTTTATTATCGCACGATAGATGCGAAGTACTATATTCTTGAGAGAATGGCCACTTATATTTTATCGCCGAATCATTGAATCCGATTTTTTGCGTTGTGACATTAGTGAACGCCTCTCTCTCAATTATCACGCGTTTTCTCCCGAAGTTTATATTAAATTTCATAAATTGAATGAGTAGATATTTAAGAACGACGCGGTAGAAGTAAGCAAGACCATTTTGTAACGTATATTTAGATGCATTATATATATCTAAATATGGCCGCATAATGATAAGCAATTGATTGTTCGGGAAATCCCGATGAATATTTAAAAATAAAATATGATTCTCTCGAAATACTTCTAAAACAAATAGCCGAATATTCACTAAATTATAATTATCTCCCGATAATATATATTGTTTTAGATAGCTTTCTCGAATCATAACTTCCGAAGTTGTCAAGAATAAATATAAATCGAAATTACAGAGAAAATAATGGTGAAATAAATGGGGAATTTTGAGAGAAGAGTAGAACCGAATCGCAAAATAGATATTATAGAGGGCGGATTTTGTAAACGGCATATTCGTATAGGGGTTTTTACAGCAGACGGGTTCGCTGAAAAAATACGGCGAATTCGTTAATGCGGTCGTAATCGTTTTCGCCAATTCTCTCAATAAAAACATATATCGAGTATTATTTTGGAAAATAGTGATGGAATTTCTCGGATTCGTTATAATCGTATCGCCGTATAAATCCGTGGTATTATAAATCCGCGATTTTCTGTATTTTATTAAATAGACGAATCTCTCAATTCCGCGAATTCCTTTTTGTAAAAAAGAAAAAAGGGATAAAAGTTCGGTTTTATAAATATCGTCTATAAGGGAATTCGAGAGAATGTTGTTCAGATGTTGGAATTTCGTTTTAGTATTATTAAATATAGGATCGATTATAGTTTGCTCATAGAATATAATACTAAGATTCATTTGATAGAATGGACGAAATGATGTCTTCGAATATTTATCAATAATATGGTCAATGATTTTTACTTTCGAGAGATTCATTCGAATATTCATTAAAAGAATATCATTTTTTATCTTTATTAGATATTTATCAATAATTATCTAATAAAGATTCTTCTCTTAGATAGAGAAAATGGAATATCTCATAAAACTCTTCCAATCTCCGCCTACCTTCATTAAGATCGGGTTCGAGGATATCAAATATATCCAAGCATTATCCTCTGCAGACTATATTCTTATAAATACGATGCCCATCGATTTTCAAACGAATGTTATTTATACCACAATTTCAGCCATAAATGAAGAATCAACAATCAATCGTTTAATCGATCAATATGATATGAAACGTATAAAAATCGTACTATATGGATTATCTGCAACGGATGATTCGGTCGAGAGAAAGGCGAAACAACTACAATCTCTCGGATTTTCCGAAATATATATTTATTCTGGAGGAATGTTTGAATGGCTACTTTTACAGGAATTATACGGTTTTTCCGAATTTCCTACGACGGTTAAAACTGTATCTTTCACAGATATTATAAAATATAGACCGAATAAAATACTCGGTATATTACGTCTTGTCTAATCGGACAATTGATAGTACATATATTCAATACGTGATTTCGATCGTATATGCGAATTTAAATGTTCTGGATGAAGAGTACTTGTATTATCTGTTGGATAAATAAAATAGGGATATTTATATGTATATGTACGTAATACTTTAAATAAATAATGGTCGGCTTCATGTGTATGATAATCTCTGAGTGTATATTTATTAGTTACTGGGTCGTACATTTCTGTCATAAGTTTTTTCGCCGCGGTTTTATTAATAATATAGGCTCCCATTGACGCAATTGCACCATATCGATTTCGCTGGTAGTTATTTAAGGTATATTCTGTTCTAAGTACCGCTCCTGTATTATAACAGAGTTGAATGATTTCCCAGTCAGAGGGAGCATTTTCAATGACTGAATGTAACGATTTACGCCAGTATTTTTTAAATTCAAGTGTCATATCGTCTTCTAATATTAAAGCATTCTCGTAAAGTGTTGATTCGGCAAAGGTTCGAATGGCGGTTAAATGGGAGAGAAGACATGCATATTCTAATTTTGTATTACGTTTTGTGTTTATTATGAGTTTATCATATACTTCTTCGGTGGGATCCTTACCATCAATCGCTTCAATACGTTGAATTGGCTTTCCGTAAAAGACATTGTCTTTAAACATTTCTTCCATTGCACTTCTTCTATCTTTAGAACGATCTAGATTAATATAATATACTGAATCGACACCGTAAAGAAAATCTATAGTGTTTAGGATACTCCATGATTCGTATCCATATATTTTATAATAGGATAGAAGTATAATTAAGGCGATAATTCCCATACCAATATGGATTATAGCAAAACATATTATTAGAAGAATCGCCACAAATTTTCCTAAACCTGTATTACTGTAAAGTATAAATAATTCTTTATTAATATTAAACAATATAAATAATACGAAGGATATAAATAATAGTAATACTAAAAAAGAATAATTCATATACATAATTTTATGATATTTTTTTGTAAAATATTATATTTAGAGCAATTATTTTATATCTACATATCATATATTATAATATGTCGTCGATTCGCAATTCATCATCCGTTATAGAAAAACTTACAAGTAGTTTAATTAATATTCTTATAGAGACTAAAAAAAATGGAATAAAAACATCAGCAACAGCAGCACCAACAGCAACATCAGCAACATCAGCACCAGCACCAACAACAACATCAGTAGCTGGAATAGCCTTCGTAGTACCACAAGGATCACCACAAGGATCACCACAAGGATCACCACAAGGATCATCACAAGGATCATCACAAGGATCACCACAAGGATCATCACAAGGATCAGGAGCACAAACAAATAATAATCAATTTGCTAATTTATCTGCAACAACACCAGCATCAGGAATACAATCAGGAACACCAACATCATCACGACCAGCATCAACATCATCACCAACATCATTAATTAGTCCATATGATACATCTGTAACTAGTTATTATTATACAAATCTACCATCAGTATCAGGAAGACTAGCATCTAATATTAATCCAGATGATCCATTTAATTAACTCTTTATAATTCATAATATATATTATATTATGTTATAATAATGATACCATTTAGTAAAGATAAAAAATCAGATATTTTAATTTTATTGGAAAAAACATTATTGGAACTCTTAAAATCAACTCAAGAAAATAAGAATAC
>Ga0164294_10002451_pt1 | contig 16731 bp, 12 predicted proteins | sample GEODES005metaG_FD_111479 | JGI IMG/M metagenome (GOLD analysis project Ga0164294, IMG submission 111479) | Oligotrophic lake water microbial communities from Sparkling Lake, Wisconsin, USA - GEODES005 metaG | ecosystem: Environmental > Aquatic > Freshwater > Lake | place: USA: Sparkling Lake...
ATACGCGTCCGCCTCCTTCAGTCCTGGATTCTCTGCTGTCGTCTGCTTATCCGCCGCATAGACACAGGCGGAGGACGCATAAAAGAACCGCTTCACCTTCGCATCGCGCGAGGCCATCAGCAGGTGCGTGTTGATTAGCACCGTCAACATGCACTCCGCTTTATGGAGCTCGATAAAGCCCATGCCGCCCATATCTGCCGCCAAATTATAGACCCACTCCATTCCCTTCACCGCCTGATGACACGCGGGTAACTCCCCTAAATTCAGAGATAGATTCTCCACATCCTCAAACTTCTGGTACCACTCCCCGAGAGGCTTTATATCCACCGCCCGGATATTTTTGATTCCCTGCTTGCGCAAATGGGCCACCAAATGGCCCCCGATAAAGCCCCCTGCACCTGCGACAAGAATGTTCGATTTTGGATGAGCCGTTTTTGTCATTCACCATCCTTATCTCCCCTGCTCAATTTTTCAAGCCTCTCCCTTCAATCTTATGCAGAGCGACATTCTTATAACCCTTCGACATGTCCTCCTTCGTACCCCTTGCGGGACGAAGGAGGAAGCTCCTCCGCACAACGGGTCGGGAGCAGAGTAGGGTGTCAGCCCTTCGAAGCTCCTCCGCGAAGCGGGTTAGGAGCGTAGTAGGGCCAAAAGTCTCTTCTTCCATTCCCCCTGTCCCCTTCCTCATTCTCTCAGGATGACATTCTGCCTCGAAATCTGGCTCCTTTACGCCGCCACCTGTTCCGCCGCTGGTTGGATTCTTAGCTACTTTCGTATTCTCAACGCACCCGCGTATCTCGCCGTCCACGCTCTTTTTCTCGCATCGATCTGGTTTTTCTACCGCACTCCCCTGCAGAAATTCTTTCGCCTCGGCACTCTTCACAAAATTAAGGCCCGCTTCCTCCCTACCCGCCGATCTCAGGAGCACCCCATCTCCCTTCACCGCCTCCTGCCCGCCTCCTTTTTTCTGCTTTCCCTTTTGGCTCTTTTTGCGGGCTTATCCCACGCTCCAAATAACTTTGATGCCCTCACTTATCGGCTCCCTCGCGTTCTTTACTGATTGCAGGATCATGGATGGAGCTGGATTCATACTATCAACGTTCGCCTAAATAACCGGGCAACCGGTTTTGAATGGCTCATCGCACCACAACTCTCTTTATTCCACACTGATCGACTCCTCTTTCTCCTTAACTACTTCTCCTTTCTATTGCTCCCAGGGCTTCTATTTAGCCTTCTTCGCGAATGCCGCTCTCAACCCCGTACTGCTTGGCTCTGGATGTGGCTTTTCCCCACGGGCTACGGATACCTCCTCCAATCCTCTAGCATCTGCAACGATGCCTACGCCGCCGTTTATGCTCTTTCTGCCTCTACTCTTGTTCTTCGCTTTGTTCGCAATCACAAAACACGTGATCTCCTTTTTTGCTTACTGTCTTCCGCCCTCCTTAGTGGAGCCAAGACCAGTAACCTTCCTCTCCTGCTGCCCGTTTTTCTGCTCCTCGTCTTTTCATGGAAAGCACTACTTTCCGCTTGGCGGCCCCTTCTTACTATCGTTGTCCCATTTGTCTTGGTCTCTTTTGTTCCTATGGCCTGCTTAAACTGGAAATACTGTGGAGACTGGACTGGAACATCCCTCGAGCCTTCCCGTTTTGTCTCCTCAGCCTGGATCGGCCTTGTTGGCAACTTTGGTCAAGCCCTCGCCCAAAACTTCTCCCCTCCCGTTCTCCCCAACGCCCGTGCCCTAGATGCCGCCCTTCAATCTCTTCTTCCATCCTGCATTCTTGAGCCCCTCCGACAAAACTTCGAATATGGTTTCACCTTCGGCCTTGGGGAACTTCCCACGGATGTCTCTGGTTTTGGCCTCGGCATTTTTCTCCTCCTGCTTCTTTCTTCTTCGTTGAGCTTTCCTTTTTGTCGCCAGTACTGGCGCGATTCACCCTTGCCCATACGCCTTTTTCTCCTTACCGGCCCTCTTTCGCTCGTTTGGTTTTTTACCAAAAGCTCACTTTCCGAAATCTCCCGAGTCTCCCTGCCTTACTTTCCAATTGCCCTTGTTTTCGTTCTGGCCACATCGAGCTGGCACCGTCTAAATCGCTCCCGCCTCTTTCGCTTTGTGGTCGTCTTAAATCTTTTTCTCGCGCTGGTCACCCTCATAATCGATCCCTCCCGTCCCCTTTGGCCCGCTCAAACTATCCTCTCTCATCCTACACCTTTCCCGCTTCTTGAAAAATTCCGCTTCAGGGCCCTCTCCGTTTATAAAAATTACGGATCTCGCGCTCAGGCCTTTACCCCTTTGCGTCGAATCCTTCCGATCGAGGTTTCCGAGGTTGGCTTTTTTAACTATGGCAACGACCCTGCTGCCAGCCTTTGGAAGCCTTACGGCTCTTTGATCGTGCGCGAGGTTACCCCAAAAGATAATTTATCTTCCCTCCAAGCTAGTGGTCTTCACTATGTCTTCGCTGGAGAACGAGTTGTGCGGGAAACCCGCTCGCAAACTGTCGAACAGTGGGCCACAGATCTTCATGGCTCTATTTTAGCCAACACCATTCTATATCCTGCAGTCTCCCGTGGTGCCGAACGGTGGGTTCTGATCTTGATCCCCAATCCATAGCTCCCCATCTTCATTCTCTTGAGCAGTTCTTGTGACTTAACCATTCTGATGCCCTGCTTGAACGAGGCCGAGACCCTCACTTCCTGCATACGCAAAGCTCATCAATCTCTCCATGATCTGTCCATCAGAGGAGAGGTTCTCATTGCGGACAATGGGAGCACCGATGGATCGCAGGAACTCGCTAGTAGCCTTGGCGCCAGAGTGGTGAATATCCAGCAGAAGGGGTACGGCCATGCCCTTCGTGGTGGGATTGAGGCCGCCGCTGGCAAATTCATCATCATGGCCGATTCGGACGACTCTTATGACTTTTCCAAACTGCGCCCGTTTGTCGATAAATTACAAGCTGGCCACGATCTTGTCATGGGATGCCGGATGCCTTGGGGGGGCGGCACTGTTCTACCCGGAGCTATGCCCTGGAAACACCGCTGGATCGGAAATCCTATTTTGAGTTTTATTGGCCGTCTTTTTTTTAAATGTCCTGTCACCGATTTTCACTGCGGCCTCCGCGGCTTCACAAAGACCGCTTACCTAAAAATGGATCTTCGGACAACGGGGATGGAGCTCGCCTCCGAAATGGTGATTAAGGCGACTTTACAGAACATGAAAATCACCGAGGTTCCCATCACCCTCCATCCCGATGGACGATCCCGCCCTCCACACCTCCGCAGTTGGCGAGACGGTTGGCGGCACCTTCGCTTTATGATGCTGTTCTCCCCACGCTGGCTTTTTCTGATTCCTGGCCTTTTTTGCGGAGGGCTGGGAGTGCTTCTATTTGCACCTCTCTCATTTGGACCCGTGTACTTGGGAAATATCCGACTCGATATCAACACACTACTTGTCAGCTCTCTCTTGATACTTCTGGGCTTTCAGTTGGTTTACTTTGCCTCTTTTTTACGAATCTACGGATTCACCCAAGGGTTTCTTCCAGATCAACCCCAGCTTCGCCGCCTTCTCCGCTTCATCACTTTGGAAAAAGGCCTTCTTCTTGGCCTTGCCCTTATAGGAACAGGGCTTTCTTTCTTGGGCCTGGCTATTTGGGCTTGGGCCAACGCAGGATTCGGTGCCTTGGATCCAGTCGCCAGTCTTCACCGAGTAATTCCGGCCATTACTTTTATCTCCTTAGGCGCCCAGATTATCTTTGGTAGCTTCTTCCTCAGTGCCTTGGGCATTAACAAGCCAGTCGATTGATCCTTGGGCCCCATTCCCTAAAAGGAATCATCTTCGAAAACGTCGGGCTGGGATCCTGATGCAACAGACTCACCAAGCTGTCGCTCTTGAATGGTAATGAGATCTTAAGAAACTCTGCACCCCGAAGCCCTGCGAGCGGAGCCCATCCAGGAACCGAAATGAATCGCGGATGCCTACCTGCTTGCTTTGCCAGCCCCTCAAGAATTGTTCGAAAAGCAAGGAGCTCTGGATAAGCTGTTATTTGCGTCTCAAGCGGCGGCTCAGTACTGCCTTGGCAATAATCCACCACCCCAACAGCCAAGTCCTCAGCCTGACTCAACGCCAATTTTTGCTCACCCCCATCTACAAGGGGCAGGAAAGGGAGATTCCCCGCAGCCCGAGTTAGTTTACCAAACATTCCCTTAGATTCATCCGACCACAGCAACCCAGGCCGCATGCAAAAAACCCCTTGTGGCAAAAACTCCTGCTCCACTGCCAGTTTGGCTTTCCCGTACATCGAACAACACCCCTCATACGCACTCATCGAGGAAACAAAAACCCGCCGACCCACCCTCGCCTGAATCGCCGCCTCAAAGCAAAATCGAGAACCCAAGATATTAGCCTGATAAATCTCTGCCCATGAAGATGATTTGAAGTCGTAGGCACAGTGCACAAAGGCTTGATGTTCTCTCAACATTTCTGGAGTAATTTTGTTCCCCAGCTGAAAAGCAATCTCGCCTCTCTCCCTCACCTCGCGTACCAGCAGGGTTGTTTCCCATCCTGCGATCTGAAATTCCCTCGCCAAAATCGATCCCAGATACCCCCGCGCTCCTGTAATCGCAACTTTTGGCTTTTTCATTTTAGTGTGCCCGCCTCACAAGCGATCCGATGCGCATTCGCCATCGCAGTCAGGGTAATCGTCGTTGCCGAAATACTCGGGAATGTACTGGCATCAATTACGTGCACCCTTTTCAAGCCGTTCGGTCGCCCTAGGCGATCGGTCGCGATCGGGTATTTTTGTCTGTCCCCGCCCATCGGCATACTGCCCCCGCTGTGAAAACTCCTTCCCGGCTCACCCAAGCTGGCCATCGGTAAAATCGGCAAAAAACCAAGATCGCCGAAATGAGAGATCACCTTTGCCAAAACTTTTTTTACCATGCCACCAGCTTTCGGATTCACCATCGGCTCAACCGAAAACTTCTTTTGGCCGCCTTGGGTCGCGCTCATCGTTATCCGCAATCGTCCAGATTCATCTGAGTGGAGATAGCCCTGCAGAAAGAAAAGCCTTCCTTCCATCTGTCGTATCATAGGGTCAAGTAGGCCAGCCAATGGCCCGGCCTTTTGCTGCAAGACACGGGTGATCATGTCGTTATAGGTGTAAATCTGTAGGTGAATTAGTTGTTTGCTGATTTCTTCTGGCATGATCTCCAGGAATATTTGCGCCAGCGTATGGAGCCTGCTCTCTCTCACCCCTGCCGTTCCTCGGAAGCTGAGAAGAGGTACCGTGAAGTACTGGCTATCCAGTATTTCTACGGGCTGATTTTCAATTCCTAACGACCGCATGACTATCGCCGTCGAAGACAAAACTCCCCCACCTAGAAACAGTCGTTCTGTCTCCCCTCTCCACTCTTCTCCTGTGGTTAGGTTTCGGCCCCACACCTCCACTCGGTCCCCCAGCTCTTTGAACCCCTCCACCAAGACGCCTGCCTCGTAATTAATTTTACCCTCTCCGTGCCACTTCCGTATCGATTGGCGGGATGAATAAATCAGGTCATAGGGGCAACCATACATGCACATCCCACACTCCACACAGGCCTTCTCCGCCGCCAATTCGTTGCTCCCGTGGTATGACAATCTTCCAGTAGACGCCTCCGCGTGTTTCCCCTCCACCATCAACCGACTTCTTCCCCAACGAAACCCTCCTGCGATCAGCTTCCTCCGATTTTTATGCCATTTCCCTAGTACGGCCATCGCTTGAGGCGAGGTCTCAAGTAAACTGGGGGCCTTGTGGTAGATCGGGAAAATCTCCTCTAAGTCGTCCGGCACTCCGGCCACCCCCGTTTCGACCAGCACGGCTCGATAATGCGGTTCCAACTCCTTGAGGGTAATTGGCCACTTCGTAATCTCATCTTGGCGATACGGCAGCACCGAGGCGCCCCAGACAGTGCTTAAACCTCCAAAGGCGAAAGAGGGCTTTAATCCACCTCGCACATCCCATGCAGGGCCAGACTTTGGTATTTCGTAAGGGTATCTCGATCCAAAGCTCAGCTTTGTTTCCACCCCGTTCGTATTGGGTTGAAGCGTACTTTTCAGCCACTCGACATCATCCTTGGGCCAGAGGGAGGGAGCCTTGCGACCAAGGCTTGCCGCTCGATCTGCCGGTACCGATTCGAGACTTCCACCAGCATCCACGACATGGACATGATCCAGCGCCATAGCCGCCCCAACTGCGGCAGGACCCGATCCAATAATTAAGTTCTTTGATCTGGAATCACTCACTTGTCTAATTCTTTTAACTTAAAAGCATCGGCCTAAGTAGAAAGCCTCTTATTGGATCCTGTTAGATATTTTATTCCACGCACTTTAGCTTAATTTTGTTATCATCTAAGTATAGCCTTACCTGCCCCTACCGATTCTTTGAAAATCCTTCCCTACACCGACCTCGCCATCCGCCCCGACCAGCGTGGGGGCCGCAAATGCGGGGCGCGAGGAGCACAGTAGGGCGAGAGCCCTTCGACATGTCCTCCGAAGCCTTGGCGAAGGAGGAAGCTCCTCCGCGAAGCGAGTTAGGAGCATAGTAGGGCAGCTTTAACCCTGCACACTTTCTAACATTCTCACCCGCCCGATTTTTACCGACCGCCCTTTGGAGTTCTGCACATGCCCAAAGCAGAATTTTCATCATTTCGAATTTTTATAATTTACTGCCTGCCGCCTCAATGTTTGTTGCTCAACAGAAATCCACGCTTTTTTTGGGCTGCGTTTACGGTTAAATGGCCAGCGATGAGCCACAGCATTAAACCCCTGAGTTTGTCGGATCAATTGGGCTTCGCTTCCCGCCGCTGGCCAAGCGTTAACCGATTTTTGCGTTTTTGCCGCCGAACAGTCTGGGCGGCTTTCTCGGAAGGATTTTGGGAATTCGCACGAGTTCTCTTTAAGGACTTCCCTCATTGGGGTCCTCCCGATCGGACTTTCTCTCTTTACCATGCCTTGCGCTGGGGCGACCCAGCGGTCCAAGGGCGAATTATCCTAGAAGACCAAGGCACCCCCCACGTGCGTTCGGATTCCCTTGTCGTCCAGTGCGGCCTACACCAACACCTGGAACAGCCTTGGCCAATTATTTGGACAGAGCACCATAACGCAAGACTTGTTTCGAATTCCTTGGCTCTTTTGAATGATAAAAAAGAGCTTTGTCTCGAAGCAGCATACGGGGTCAAACGATGGCGGGACGACCCCGCCAGCCGCATTCTCTGGCTCCCCAAGCCGACTCGTCTAAAAGGACAATGGACTAGCATCGTCTCAAACTGGAATCCCTTGGACGGTGCTCCGGTTTACGGCCATTGGCTTCATGATGCCCTGCCGCGACTCGCAATCCTAAACGATATTCCCTCAGAAACAGGAATTCTGGTTCCCCCAAAGCTCAGGCCTATTCATTGGGAAACACTAGCGCTTCTGGGCTTAAAAGATCGCTGCCGCCCCACGGACGAAATCCACCTGGAGGTTGAAAAATACTATTTTTCCTCCCCTGTTGGAATGATCAGCTGCTTCAATCCCCATGGCATCAACTTTATGAGGCGATCCTTCATCCTCAAGTCGCCCTCTGATTTTGCCGGTCCCAAGAAGTTCTTTTTTTTACGCACCTCCGGCCACCGTCGCTTGGCCAATATGGAAGAGGTCGTAGATTTCTTGAAAGGGAATGGCTGGGCAATAGTCCGCGATGTTGATCTAGACTTCGCCCAAACTGTCGCCCTCTTCTCTCAAGCGACTGACATATGCAGCTTCCTTGGAAGCAATATGTCCAACACGATGTTTTGTTCTCCCACTTGCAGAGTACTGCAGTGGGTGCCCGATATGTTTGTCGACGGCTTCACGGACATGATCGCCTCGGCAGTGGGCTTTCACTTGAAATCCTTTGTTTTGCGGTGTGGTGGCCCAACAGCCCATTCCCCCGTTATTAATCTTGGGGAGATCAGGCAAAGCCTAGCCGAAGCGGGCTATCTGTCCTGATAAAATGAGATTCATACTTGTAAAGTATATCCGCTTCCTATTTGTTCTGCTCTGCCGTATCTTGTAATAGAAATTTCCTATGACCCCTTCTTTTACGATTGTCGTAACGACTATTGCTTCGCCCACACGGTCGATGGAGGACCTTGCCTCAAAACTTTCCCAGATAAATGGCACACTTTACGTCGTCGGTGACTTGAAGGGCCCTGAAAATTACCCGCTCCCACATACAAAGTTTTTGTCTTTTGCCCAGCAAGGCGAGCAGCCATGGCAGCTCGCCCGTCTTCTTCCCTCTGCACATTATACGAGAAAAAATCTTGGCTATCTGTTGGCCCTGCAGGACAAGCCCGATTGCATTATCGAGACGGATGACGACAACGCTCCTCTTCCCTCTTTTTGGACCCCTAGAGATCGTCAACAAAAAGCTCTCCGTTTGACTTCTGCGGGCTGGATAAACGTTTACCGATGTTTCTCCGAGGAGATGATTTGGCCCCGTGGCTTCCCCCTAGAAAATCTCCAGGTCGACCGTCCCTCTGCGTCGATGCTAGCCAAAGATTCAACCGAGAGTTGTGAAGCCCTTATCCAGCAGGGTCTAGCTAACGGGGACCCTGATGTGGACGCCGTTTACCGTCTCACCCAGCGCTTGCCCTTTAGTTTTCAGGATGCATCCCCGGTCTTCCTAGGAAAGGGAGCTTGGTGTCCTTTCAATAGTCAAAACACCACATTTTTCAGGGAGGCTTTCCCCCTGCTTTACCTGCCCTCTTTTTGCACTTTCCGGATGACCGATATTTGGCGCTCCTTTGTTGCCCAGCGATGCCTTTGGCAAATGGACTCTGGGATTCTCTTTACTTCTCCTACCGTCTTTCAGGATCGTAACGAGCACCGGTTGCTAAAAGATTTCGAGCAGGAAATTCCAGGATATCTAGGAAACGCACGGATTGCTGAGATATTGTCTGCCTTAAGTCTGGCTTCAGGAAGAAATATTGAGGTGGTTTGTGCAAATCTGTTGTCCTGCTATGAAAAATTGGTTGCCGAAGGGTTTTTCCCGTCCAAAGAGATCCCCCTTCTCCAAGCTTGGATAACCGATCTAAAGCATACCCAGCGCTGAGATTTTAGACGGTGTTCGCTTAACTCTCCCCCATTACTTAGCGAACGGCGTTTGTTTTGGCTCTGCTTTTCAGTTTTTTGGGCATCATCGATGGAGTGCTTTTGCAATTTGCAGCACCCTGCCATTCGCCAAATGAAAACACTACCCGCCTTCTTTCTTCGGATCACCGTTACGCGGACAAGGTTTAACTTTTTTAAACGAAACCTGCAATGCTTTTTCGATCAGCTTCGATGCCTTTATCTGTCTTTTTATCTCCGTGACAGCTTTTGCCTCCCTCTTCAGCCAAAACTTCCCGATTGAAAATCACTCTCTACACCGACCTCGCCATCCGCCCTGACCAACTTTTCTGGCACTGCGACCACGGCCTACTTAATCAGGCCTTTCGCTACCTCGGCCACAACGCCCTCCTTGTCGTTCATCCTGTTGCCTTGCCTCCCCCCTTTCCCACATTCGCACCTTCCCACGTTTCCACACCTGCTACCTTCAACATCAAAAATTCTTGAAGCGCCCCTTTAGCCCTCTCTCGCGATCATCTCTGTCCTTACCGCTAAATCTCCCCATCTTCGAATGGCCGTTTTCCCTCCGATTTCCCCTGCTCAATTGGCTCCTTTCATGCAGGAGTTCAAGTTTTTCTCTCATCCTAGCGGTACGAAAGTTTTGGGCTGAACGCAGCAGATGCTGAGGCGTGTGGATGCGCAACCCATAATCCAAAGTCACTTCGACAACTAACTAGTGTTGCCAAATAAAATTCAGACAGTTTGTCTGTTATCGATAAGTGCCACTATTTCAACGGCATTCATCCAATGCGGATATTGAATCCAAAGATTATTGATGAAACTCTTTTAAGGATGCATCCACTGGCATCATGAATAGCAGTTTTTTGTGACAGAAAGACGCCCATCCGACGAATTTCTTATTTCGTTAAGGTAAAACCCGCTTGGTCATAACTCTGCAAAAGACTCTTTTTTTACAAATCATTAGAACTGTCAAAAACAATGTACTTTTCCATATAGGGTACGCCCCTAGAGTTCTTAAATGGTCCAATTTAGCCAACGCATTTATCGTTTTTTCCGCGGCTTAAGGATTACTCGTCATTTCCAAGCCCTTTTATTATTATCAAAGTATCGAGGTATAAATTATTCAGACGTAGAAGTTGGCGAATGTGGTGCGATCTATATTAAAGGCACGACGATAGACCTTAGCCAACCAGGCCGGCATTTTATTTTGCAAGGATTTAGCCTTGCAACCGATTTATTAAGATATTGTAATGCCTCGCTGATATCTGATCGAAACAACGGAGTTATATTGCATGTGCATGATGTTTCCGTTTTTTTAAGAACCTGGCAGGAGCTATTTATTGCTCACGAAGTTTTTTATAATCAATGCTATAATATTATATGCAACAAACCATTTCATTTGATTGATATTGGTTTTAATGTGGGGATGGCATCACTTTTTTTTGCTTCTCAGGGCAATTGTTTGAGCATTGAAGCTTACGAGCCCTTCCCTGCAACCCTTAAATTTGGCCTCCAGAATCTTGATCTAAATCCAAAGCTCAAGAATAAGATTTCTTTAAATAATTATGGAGTTGCCGCAACTGACCGAACCATCGTAGTGGATTATTGCGAGGAATTGAAAGGCAGTATTGGAATTTATGGAGTGGCGTCTTATGCAAATGATTCTAACCACCCGTCACCGAGGACTTCTGTATCAATAAACATCAAAAGCGCTTCTAGTGTTTTTAAGAGAATCTCTAGCCTTAAGTCATCTTGCAAAATACTTTGTAAGTTAGATTGTGAGGGCAGCGAATACGAGATTGTTCGTTCTCTTTCAGAAAATGGCGCCCTCACTCTTGTTGATATTTTTATGATTGAGTGGCATGAGAGGGGTCCATCAGAAATCTGCAAGCTTCTTGAAGCAGCTGGGTTTTTATTATTAAGTCTTCATGGACATGCTTTAAATCATGGGATGATCTATGCGTGGAAAGACTAAGTTTTATTTAAAGAGCAATGATGAGGATTTTTTCTGTCCGTACCTCACGGCATAGTAGAGCAGTTTCCGTGATTCAGGCATCAATAATGAAAATATAATGCTGAGAATGCTTGCAACTAGACTACATCCCGCCAATCGAATCCAGTCGCATATTAAATCATTTCCTAGTTTTGTCCGTATGGCTTGTAATGCGCCAGTTGTTATAAGAAAGAATCCTCCCCCCAACAAATAAACACGAATCCATTTTGCTCCGGAAATTATATTTGTCTTATTAAGAAAATAAACTGCAACTGGAAGTTGTATCAAAACTTCGGATAAAGCAAAGTTTCTCGCTACGCAAGCTGGTCCTTGAATGATTCCGAAAACTATTGCGACAATGGTCCCTAATGTGTACACCATCGTCCATTTCATCATTCTTTTCATTTCCCTTGTGCTTACAAAAATCCAATAGACAAGGCACCCCAATGGCTTGCTATAAACTGCGAAGCCTAACCAAAAAAAGATTCTGTAGGCTTCCTCCCACTTTGGGCCTAATAACAAATCTATAATTTCACGATGTGCTAATACTAAAAGTGCTGATAATGGTGCTGAAAAGCAAATAAATGCGCAAAAGATGCTTGTGGTCCACTGTTTAAATTCATCTTTTCTCTGTTGAATTCTGCTCAATGAGGGAATCAATACGGCCCCTATTGGCCCCATTACCTGATTCAGTGGTGCCAACATTAGGGCATATGCCCGAGTGTACTGCCCAAGCAGCTCCATTCCCCACACTTTCCCAATCAAAAGGTTGTCAATGTGCTTACAAACGGTGTTGGCAATTTCAACGAAGGTAAAAGCCCCTCCAAAAGAAAAGTATGATGAAGCTTCTTGGATCGACCCCACGCTTTTTTGCGGTCGCCATCCTGCAAACAACCAACTGCTGCCACACATAAGAAGACCGGGAATAAATTGAAATGCCATTAGGGCTAAGATCCCGCGCCCTTGAGTTGCAATGGCTACTGCGGCCAAAGCACCAAACAAAAAAGTCCCTGCTTCTTGTAAAGATAGCAACCCAAATTGCAGTCTTCTTCGTATTAATCCTTGGGGCACCGTGCTCAGTGATTTGAAGAAGAACATGGTGGCAAAAATCCCGAAGATCCACTGATAGCGCGCATCCCCACTAATCCACGACGTCAGTAAGCCTGCTACTCCAATGCATAGGAGAAGAAGTATTCCAATACCTGCACTTATGCGAAAAAGTGTATTGAGATCTTTCTCCTGGATCTCCTCCTTCTGTACAATAGCCATCGTAAGGCCGAATTCTGAAAAAAGTCCTACAAAGGCAAATATGCTCGTTAGAAAAGCAACTAACCCAAAGTCTTCTGGCGTGACCAGCCTTGCCAAAACAATAATGGATGCAATCTGCACAACTAGCCTGACGCCTTGTGATAAAAACATTTTGAGTCCGCCCTGAAGGGCAATCTGCCCAATTCCTTTTGTCTCGTGTTCTACCATTGGGCTATTTTTCAGGTTCGTGGTATTTGCTTTTTGTAGAGTCTGCGTGTCATGGGCTAGTTTTGTTCAGAGGCGTAACCAGGCACTACCCTTTGCTTAACAGATTGGAGTACTCTTCCAGATAGGATTTCGCTATCTGCGACCAAGAAAAGTTTGTTTCCGCATACTTTCGAATGCCGAGATTGCTTCCTTTTGATAAAGCTTGATCAAGAACCTGGCATAGGGTGTCGCCCGCTGTTTCGGCTGTTGCGTCCCTATCAAGGTAGGACACCTGATCAGCTCCATAATATCTTACTGCAGGCAAGTCACTCACTAGAATTTGTTTTTCCATCGAAAGCCCCTCAAGCAAGGCATTATTAGCGACAGCGTCAAGAAGCGGCAGGAAAAGAACCTTGCTGCGATTGTATAGCTCTCGAAGCTCGGGATCAGAAATTCCGTGCATAAATATCGTGTTTGGTGTTTTTTTAAGCCTAAATTGATTTCGGTTTTCCCGATTCGTTACTAGGCAAAACACTTCTGGTCTTCCTCTTTTTAAGAATTCGTTTGCGACATTCTGCCAGAGAGAAAAATCTCGCCTCCAGTTCCCAACAGTCAAAATGAGTGTTCGATCGCCCATGAAGCTGCCAGGAGTAAAATATTCTGTGTCTACGCCATGTGGTATCATTCTAACAGATTTATTCGCAAAAAACTCTTGGTAGTACTTAATTATGTTGGGGGACAGCGCAATAAGACCATCTGCGCGTTGGGCTGTTTCTATAAACGAAAGTCCTTGTGGGCTTGTCACGCCCGAGGATAACACTGCTTCGGGTTGGTGAAGCGTAAGCAGAACTTTGCCGCTGAAATATTGCTGGAAACACCCGTTCAAGAAACAGTTTTCAGGATATAGAAAATGAATGAGCCGAGGTTTTGCACGGTTCGCTTCTAAAATCATGCGTTTTTCCGCCCTTCCGAGAATCTCTCTTCGAAGACGCCGCTTGAGGGGGCGAGGCAGAAAGCGCTCGCAAGGAAAGGAGACATTTATTTTGCGAATTCCGTCTGGCAGATACTCTAGCAGTCTATGGAAAGCAGAATATTTGCCATGGTGGCCGAACGCGAACCCAAAAGCCCATACTTCCTGTTTCATAGGGCTTTATCGCTAAACATTTTCCGATATAGCGCTTGAAAGCTTTTTGCTGTTTGATCCGCCGCAAAAAGATCCCGATACCTTTGTTGGCCCAACTCACCCAGTTTCTTTGTTGTGGCCAAGGATCCGAGGACTGTTTTTAGCTTTTCTGCTAAACCCTTTATATCCCCGCACTTCACAAAATATCCATCTTCGCCGTCCCTCACATAACTGGCCTGTCCGCCGTGCCGCGTCGTAATCACAGGCAAACCAATCACCCTCGCTTCTTTAACTACATTCGGACTTGTATCTGCCCTTGTCGGTAATACTAAGCACCACGCCTTGGACATGTACTGAGCCGTCTCCTCTGCTGTTTTTCTGCCCAGCCAACGAATGTTCGGTGGGGCGCTTTTTTGCACATTTTCCGACCACTCCCCTTCACCCCCTCCAATCACAACCAGCTCTCTGCCTGAGAGCTTTTGATCCCGAAAAGCCTCCACAAGATCTTGAATTCCCTTGCGTGGCGAAATTCCTCCCACAAATAGGGCGAAAGGCTTTGTTTTCTCTGGCTGCCATTTCGTTTGAAAAAAAACTTGCTGCACCCCGTACTCGACTATCTCTACTTTCGCAAAGGGGTTCCTTTTCATTGCCACATTTCTCCCCCACTCACTTTCTGCCGTCACCCTCACAGCCTTCCAAAGAATAAAAAGCTCAAGCAGGGCCTGCAGGTAATTACGGGCAGGCATCCTGTTTCTTAGTACATAGTAACTGAGAATCCCTTGCATCGAAACAATGTTAGGACGCCCTGAAAGTACAGTTGCCAAGCCATACACATCCTCTGTGCCCCAACCGTGTACAAGATCAGCCTGGATTTCGTCCAAAACTGCATGAATCGCTTTTCGATCCGCACGAAATAGTGTGGTAGCACGGCCACGCTGACTTGTGGGTAGAACATGAAACATCTGACCCCACTGACATACATCCCTTCGCTCTTTCACTAAGTCCGACATGACGATCCAATGGATCTCCACCTCCGTCTGACCCTCCCATGCCTCCGCGATCTGTGGAAACCAAGTGGCATAGTGCCCTTTTGGCCTATATTGTTCCCCAAATACTTTCAACGCGTGTAGCGGGAAGGCAGCGAGTACGGCAACTACCTTGCTTTGTTTCACGCTAAAGAGCTTGTTGGTGGCCTTACTAGAAGTCAAATATGCGGAATTTGCCAAAGATATTATCTTGCACAAGCCTACTCAGAATAAGGTTAAAATTGAGCTATATTTTACTAGGCACGCTAAAAAACCCATGCCTTAAAGATCGTTTTTTCCTGCACTTCTCAAATCCTAAACCTTTCTAGAACTGTCATGCACACCACGATTTGTATGAGGTGCGTGGCAGATTGATGTCCGCCTTTGGCCGTGTATATAATAAATACGTTGAATATTAAGAGTCTTTATCTGTTTCTTCTTTCGTTCGGCTGCTTGCGCAGATGTCTCAGAAAATGGCGTGCCAAGTTTTTGGCAGCGGCCGGGCACTCAGATCCCTTTGATGATTTATCAATATTTTCTCGCAAGATCCAAGCGGACCTCTTCATTGATATCGGATGTCATCACGGAGATGCCCTTCTGCGCTTTGTAGAGGCTGGTGTCGAATGCCCGCTGGTTGCCTTCGATCCTGTTGCCAGAAACCTTGAGATTGCATCCGAGCGCTTAGCTCATGTGCCAAACATAAAATTCGAGCGTTTAGCTTTATCCGACGAAGACGGTGCCGCGAAGTTTTTTATGAACCGCAATGAGCAGACCTCCTCTCTGCTTGAGAATGAAGCTGGAAACGTAACATCTTTTCGCGAAGACACAGCCCGTATCGGTGTCGCCGAAGTGCCTATCAAACGTCTAGACGCTTGGTATGAGTCACTGCCAACCCCCGGCCCCAAGCGGATTATTATTAAGTGCGACACGCAAGGTGCCGAAGGAAAGGTAATTCGTGGCGGGCTTCATGTCATTCGCAACCAGGTTTATGCTTTTTATGCGGAAGTTATGCTGGGAAACATGTATCAAGGGCAAGCTGACTTTGCATCCCTACGAAAACTTTTGGAGGGAGAATGCGGCCTCATCTTACATAAAATTTACCCCTGTCTTCAGGACGCAGCGGGGCGAGCCGTCCAAATGGACGCTCTTTGGATTCGCCCGTGAGATCAAAAAGAAGCCGTTCCACGCCCACTGCCACTAGTGCTTTCTTGGTTTCTTCAAACTAAATCTGCCGCAACTCAATAAGCAGGTTCTTACCATCAGAGAATGCTTCCATTTTACTTAAATACTCCTTTGGATTCCGTCGAAGGCGCATCTGATGGTTAAGGCTTAGGTGCAGGTGCATTCTTACTTCTTTCTTTCCACCTTAACCAGAACCTCATCCTACCCCCCTTTGATCCAACTGTCTCTTTGCCCTCTTTGCTTAGAGGCTTTAACATAAATTTGTGTCGAACTTTACCGTCCAAAAGCTGGTTCTGGGTTTAATTACATTAGGTGCGTTTCTGGTCGCCCCTTGGCTGACCAATGAGTTCCTAGGCGGCAATCCACTTCCCTTGGCTTTCCTTTTCGGTGTCGGCTTTCTTCTGCTTTTTGTCTTTGTCCTGCGCGACAACTGTTGGATTGCTGTCCCCCTCTGCCTTCCCATGGGCGGATCTTTAAATATTCTTCCCATCAAGTTTTCCCCTGCTGAACTGTCGATCCTACTGGTCATCGGCTATGTCGTTCTGCAGATGTTTATGACCAAAAGGCAATCTGTAAGCCTAGGTCCCCCGCAGATTTGGATTCCTGGAATTCTGTTTGCCGGGGTTCTCCTTTACCATTGGGGAAGGGGTGGCGGCCTTGGACTCAGCATGTTTGGTGGCGAGGCCAGCGGTGGTCGTCGCTTCTTTACCATTCTTTCGGGCATGCTGGTTCTACCTGCGCTCCTCTGGTTCCCTCTTGGAAAGTCCCCGTGGCTTTCCCGGGTGCCGTTGCTTTATCTGATCGGCTCACTTCTTGAGTTCACTCCCTTTGC
>Ga0164294_10002453_pt1 | contig 16721 bp, 17 predicted proteins | sample GEODES005metaG_FD_111479 | JGI IMG/M metagenome (GOLD analysis project Ga0164294, IMG submission 111479) | Oligotrophic lake water microbial communities from Sparkling Lake, Wisconsin, USA - GEODES005 metaG | ecosystem: Environmental > Aquatic > Freshwater > Lake | place: USA: Sparkling Lake...
CTTCATTCGATCTTCAGTCCCTTGGGCAGCGGAAACTTGATGGTCTCTTGAATGCCGTCCATTTTGCGCACACTCACCGCGCCCAGCGCACGCAAGCGGGTAATGACGTCTTGCACCAACACCTCGGGTGCTGATGCGCCTGCGGTCAAGCCCACGCGGGATTTGCCTTCAAACCATTCAACCTGCAGTTCATCGGCACTGTCAACCATGTAGCCATCTGCTCCCAGTCGGTTGGCCAACTCGCGCAGACGGTTGCTGTTGGAGCTGGTGGGGCTGCCCACCACGACCACCACATCGACTTGTCCGCTCATGAGTTTGACTGCGTCTTGCCGGTTTTGTGTGGCGTAGCAAATGTCTTGCTGCTTGGGCTCGCGCACGGTGGGAAAGTGTTTTTTAACTGCCGCCAAAATTTCGGCTGCATCGTCCACGCTCAAGGTGGTTTGGGTCACCACGGCCAAACGCTCGGTTTGCAGCGGTTGCACCCGTGCCACATCGTCCACGCCTTCGACCAGGTGGATGCCACTGTCGAGCTGGCCCATGGTGCCTTCGACCTCGGGATGGCCTTTGTGGCCGATCATGATGAATTCATATCCCTCTTTATGCAGCTTGGCGACTTCGACGTGGACCTTGGTCACCAAGGGGCAGGTGGCGTCAAAAATCTGAAAGCCTCGGGCCAGTGCTTCGTTTTGAATGGCGCGGCTCACGCCATGGGCGCTGAAGACCAAGGTGGCGCCGGCGGGCACATCGTCCAGATCTTCAATAAAAATAGCGCCCTTTTTTTTGAGGTCGTTGACCACAAAGGTGTTGTGCACAATTTCGTGCCGCACATAGATGGGGTTGCCAAACTTGGACAAAGCTGCCTCCACAATGTCTATCGCGCGGTCAACACCCGCGCAAAAGCCGCGAGGCTCAGCCAACAAAATTTCTTGCAAAGACATCAGAGCACTCCGATCAGACGGACTTCAAAGGTCACCGGTTGCCCGGCTAAGGGATGGTTAAAGTCAAACCGCACCGCGCCTTCGTCATTGACTTCGAGCACCGTGCCGGCATATGAGCCTAAACCGTCAGGGGTGGGGAATTGAACCACATCGCCCGCCGCGTATTTTTCCATCGGGTCGCCCAATTGGTTGAGCAGCTTGCGGGCCACCCATTGCGCCATCTCGGGGTTGCGCTCGCCAAAGGCTTCGCCGGCAGGCAGCTCAAACGTGGCGTGCGCGCCTTCTGACATGCCCATCAGACGGTCTTCCATGGCGGGCGAGAGTTCCCCGGAGCCTAAAGACAGGGTGGCCGGCTTGTCGCTGAAGGTGTTGATGATGTCGCCCTGTGGCCCGGCCAAGCGGTAGTGGAGAGTCAAAAAGGAGCCGGATATAACGATGGACATAAGGGTTTTTGGGAATGCCCGCGGGGGCAGATGTTGTGCATTAATGGTCTGATTGTAAAAAGCTTCTCAAAAGCACTTCAAAAAGCCTTGATAAAGGCTGCCCAGGGAGGGCATTCATGACCATCAAGGATTTACCGGCCGAGGCTCGCCCACGCGAAAAAATGTTGGCCCGTGGTCCGGGGGCATTGAGCGATGTAGAGCTACTGGCCATTTTGTTGCGCACCGGGATGGCGGGCAAAAACGTGTTCCAACTGGCGCAGGAATTGTTGACCACTTTTGGCGGTTTGTCAGGCTTGCTCAACGCAGGCACGGCGGAGCTTCAAGGGGTCAAGGGCTTGGGGCCTGCCAAGCAGGCAGAAGTCGCCGCGGTGCTGGAGTTGGCGCGCAGGGGGCTGGCCGAGCAGCTCAAAGAGCGGCAGGCCTTCAGTACGCCCGACGCGGTCAAACAGTATTTGCAACTGCATTTGGCGCACAGAAAACACGAGGTCTTTGCCGTCCTGTTTCTGGACAGCCAAAACCGCCTTCTGGCGATGGAAGAATTGTTTCGTGGCACGCTGAGCCAGACCAGCGTGTACCCGCGCGAAGTGGTCTTGCGGGCCTTGCACCACGGCGCCTGCGCGGTGGTGCTGAGTCACAACCACCCCAGTGGTTCGGTACAGCCCAGCCGGGCTGACGAGGCTTTGACCCAAACGCTCAAAGCCTCGCTGGCATTGGTGGATGTGCGGGTGCTGGACCATGTGATCGTCGGCCAAGGCCAGGCTTTGTCCATGGCCGAGCAGGGCTTGGTCTGAGCAGCTTCAAAAAGTAAAATCTTGTATTAAGCAACAGGAAACAAAACTGTTGAAACCTTAAACCATCGACAAATCCATCTGAAATTGAGGCATCACTTGTTCAATAAATAAGTTCAGCGAAGTCAATGATTCCGTGTATGTCAAGTCACCAAATGCAAATCGGGTCAAGACGTAATTTGCGCCAGAGATTTCAACTTCGCGGGCCAGCTTTTCGGCCACTTCATCCGGCGTGCCGGTAATGACAATGCCGGCGCTGGTTGCTGCAGCAAAGTCTTCGGGGATGGGATAACTTTTCATGGGATTGCCGTTCGCACGCCACAGGTGCTGCAAACTGTTGTACCAACAGGCGAACGCGCGTTTGCCGATGTTGTAGGCCTCCTGGCTGGTTTTCGCCACCACCAAGTGCCGCCCTAAACCCATGAAAGGCATGACAGATTTTTCGGCATCAAATTTGGCATGCCAAATTTCTTTGTACTTGTCGGTAATGGCCTTGATCGGCGCTGAGGGCCCGTTGCACACAATATTGACATTGTTTTCTGCAGCCCATGGCACCGCGGCCGGAGAAGACATGCCATACCAAATAGGCGGATGCGGCTTTTGCACACACTCCAATTCAACAGGCACATTGTCAAACTTGAAGTACTCGCCTTCAAAGTTGATGCGCTTGGAGGTCAGCCCCATCATGACCACATCGTAGGACTCGATGTACAACTTGCCTGAGTTCTGTGCGTTGACCCCGAAATACCCCATTTCGTAGGGTGAACTGCCACGGCCGATGCCCAATTCAAGTCGTCCGCCACTCATTTGGTCCAACATACAGACCTCCTCAATGATGCGCAATGGATGCGTCAAACTGAGCGTGTAAACGAGGGGCCCGAACCGTAAATTTTTCGTTCTTTGCGCAACCGCCGCCAAAAAAACACTCGGCGATGAGGCCATCCCAAGTGGCGTGCCATGGTGCTCCGCAATGTGATAAGCATGGAAATTGGCGCGGTCGTAGACTTCCGCCAATTTGAGCCTGTTTTCAAAATGCGCTGTTAAGCCCACAGCGCCACGGTCCAAGTGGTCAAAAACACCAAATTTCATAAAGAAAAACTCACTTTTAAGCTTGAGGTTGCAAGGGGTCTATGCCATCGATCAAGACAAACGCCAGTCGGCAAAAATCTTTGGAGCGATTGACCCATGCGTGGTTGGTACCTTGCTGCACCATGATGTCACCGGCTTTCATATGGACCTCGGAGTCGTCCAGGAGCATGTCTATTTCACCCGATAAAACAATGGCGTAGTCCACGCTAGGGGTCCTGTGCATGTAAGCATGGCGGGCGCCCTTTCCGTCGGCATGTTGGTCCACACCCATGGCTTTGAGCAGGTCCTCTTGATTCATAGCTTCAGCCTCTGCGGTGATGGGCGGAAAATCCACAATCCTCAGCACAGACCCTCTTGAAGGCGGTGGCACGCCGATGGTTCTGGCGGCGCGATCGGTTTTTGTATCGAGTCGCGCGGGCGTTTCATCTGTGACCCACAAGAGGGTGCTGACAAAACCTGCCCCCTCCCTGGTTTTTTGGTTAGGTGCAAAGCCATCTATTTCTACGATGGCTTTTCCATGGGCATCATGCCCTGTGACGATTCGGCGAATTCTGTGGTCCATGTTCAATCTTTCTGATCATTCATTTTCAATCGACGACGGCGCCCGAGTTTTGGATCGCAGGCGACCAACGCTTGTATTCTCTTTTCACAAACTCAGCCATTTCTGCGGGGCTCAAGGGCTCAGAGGGCTCCATGGCGGCCTTGTCCAAGAGCGCTGCATAGGCTGGCGTTGCCTGGAATTTTTTCAGTTTGTCAGCGAGCAACTCGACAATGGCGCTGGGCATATTGGGAGGGCCCGCAAAGGCGATCCAACCCGACCAGTCAAAGCCAGGGACAGTTTCTGCAATGGGGGGAACGGACGGCACAAGGACCGTTCTTTTGGCCATGGACGTACCCAAGGCAAACAGTTTGTTTGTTTTTAAATGGGGAATCGCCAAGGTGCCATCAATGAATGACATATCGACTTGACCCGACAACAAATCCACCATCGAGGTGTTGCTGCCTTTGTAAGGGACATGGATGATGTTCAAACCAAGTTGTTTTTTAAGCAACTCCATGAAGATGTGTTGCGGCGACCCGTTGCCCGATGAGGCGTAAGAATATTTACCGGGGTTCTTGCGCACCACCTCAATCCAGTCTTTCATGTTGCGCGCAGGAAATGCGGGGTTCGCTACAAGAAAGAAATTGGTCACACCCAAGCGCGCGATGGGCGTCAAGTCTTTGAGTGGGTCAAACCCTGGATTGGCCATCAACTGCGGCCCCAGACTCAGGGTGGTCACCGTCGGCACCATCAGCGTGTAGCCATCGGGCGCCGCCACTGCAACAGCTTTTGCGGCCAGCAAGGTACTGGCGCCCGCCTTGTTTTCAATCACGAAAGTTTGCTTCAGGCTGGACTGCAATTCTTCGCCAATGCTGCGTCCGAGCAAATCCACAAGCGATCCCGCCGTGAATGGCACCACTATTTTGACCGGCTTGCTCGGATAATTTTTAACTTCTTGGCCTTGCGCGTTGACACTGATCAATGCACAAGCCCAGATTAAAAGTAAATTTAACAATGGATGCTCCTTGTTTTAAAATTACGTTATACGTAACTAATTACGTATAATGGAATTAATTTAATGCGGCAACGCAAGCCTGTCAACAGGGTTTTCACGCCTTTTCTCTAACTAAATAAACAAGCTATGCAAGCAAGACAACAAGGCGTAGATGCGGCAGAGGTCGTGGGCGAAATTGTGCAAGGCATGCTTCAAAGCGCTCGACCTGTTCGCTTGAAAGACTTGGAAAAGCAAACCGGCATTGCTTCAGCTAAGCTGCATCGCTATCTGGTCAGCATGTTGCGTTCTGGGCTTGTCGCCAAATCAGCCGATGGCAGCCGGTACGACTTTGGATTGTTAGCGTATCGAATTGGACAGTTGGCCACCCACGACCAAGATGATTTGGACCTGTTGGAACCCTTTTTCAAAGACTTTATCGACCAACTTCAGGACGACGATCTGGGGCAGGCCGTGGGCATAGGCCGCTGGGTCGGCACGGGCGCCACGATGGTGAAATGGTTTGAGCGTGATTCGCCGCTGTCGATCCGCGCCAACCCTGGCGCGCAATTGGGCATCACCACATCGGCCACCGCCAAATTATTGGCGGCCTATTTACCCGCTGAAGTGACCAAACCTTTGGTGCTGCGCGAGCTCAAAGAACGCGACTGTTTGACAAACGCCAACGTCAAATTGGTGTTCAATGGCTACGCAAACATAGTCAGTGCCGGTATTGCCAACTCCATAGGCGCAAGGCGAACAGGTTTGAATGCTTTGTCCACACCACTCTTTGACCAGTCAGGCAAAGTGGTTGCCGCCATCACCATTTTGGGCATGGCGCCCAACTTCGAAGCCCAACTCGACGGTCGAGCCGCCGTATTGCTGATGGCATTGGGTCGGCAATTGTCTTTGAAACTGGGATTCAGTCCGGCTGCCTGAAATTTCAATCTTTTTCATACTTTTGATTTGATCAAAAATTTTTCTGATTTTTTGTAAAAAAAGTTTCAAGGAAGGCCATGCGCTTTGTGGCACCATCACTCGGTGAAGTTCAATACCCTGGCCGACCTGAAACAGGTCCAAAAACAAATTGCCGATGTGCACGCGCAAGAGGCAGCCAAAGCCGCGGCTTTGGCTGCGGCAAAGCGCAAAGCGGAGGCGGATAAAAACCTGTTTACGCGGGCCGTGGGCGCCGTGCAGTCTTTGCCTGATAAAAAACAAGCCATCAAAAAACCAGTGCCCGTGGCGCCGGTGGCCAAACAGCGACAAAAAGACGACGAAGCGGTGTTGCGTGATGCATTGAGCGATGAGTTCGATGCCAGCACATTGCTCGACACCGATGACATGCTGAGCTTTCGCCGTCCCGGGATTGGGCTGGATGTGACGCACAAACTGCGCAAAGGCGAGTGGTCGATTCAAAAAGAAATCGATTTGCATGGCCTTCGCAGCGATGAGGCCCGTTTGGCCTTGGCGACTTTCATCCGCGAAGCCCACAAACAGGGCTTGCGCTGCCTGCGGGTGGTGCATGGCAAGGGTTTGGGGTCACCCGGTAAAACACCGGTGCTTAAATCCAAGGTGCACAGTTGGCTGGTACAAAAAAACCAGGTCATGGCGTTTGTGCAGGCCAAACCTGCCGAGGGCGGCGCTGGGGCCTTGGTGGTGCTGCTCACTTCAGGGCATTGAGCCCGACTGTTCCCCAGCCTCAGGTCTGTTCGGGCCAGTCAAACGTTCTTGTTGCGCATCCAATCGGCTGTTTGAAAGAAACTCGTTTTCAAACGCTCACGCAATGCCGCGTCGACGCCAGTTTCGCCCATGGCTTGGTCCATGCAAGCCAACCACTGATTGCGTTCGGGAATGCCGATGGCAAAGGGCATGTGCCGCATGCGTAAGCGCGGGTGGCCAAAGCGCTCGGTGTAAGTTTGGGGGCCGCCTAACCAACCGATCAAAAACCAATACAACTTGTCGCGAGCATCAGTGAGTTCTGAGCCATGGGCTGCACGCAATTCGCGGTAGCCGGACTCCAAGTCCATCAAATCGTAAAAGCGATCCACCAGGGCGCGCACTCGGTCTTGACCACCGATCCATTCATACGGCGTTGCAAATGGGGCTTTGTCTTCAGGATTCATCACTGTCGGGTCAAAGGGCTGACTGCCGAAGCGTATGCGCCACAGGTTGCTTGAGCACACCGGCCAAGCCCCACCAACCGGCTGCCCAGGCCAACAAGCCACCGGCCAAAGCGCCCAGAAGGGGGACGTACCACGCTGGCGTCCAGTTGAACTCAAAGGCATATTTGGCCATGGCCCAACCCACTGCCATGGCGGCCGAACTGGCCATGAACCCGGCAAGAAGTCCCACCCCCCACAGCTCAGCCCGCTGCACTTGGGCCAGCAAGGCACCACTGGCGCCCAAGGCGCGCATGATGGCAAACTCTCGGGCGCGCTCTTCGCGCGTTGACGTGACAGCCGCCAGCAAGACCATCAGCCCCGCCAGCAAGGTGAAGGCGAATAAAAACTCAACCGCGCGGATCACCTGGTCCATGACTTTTTGCACTTGCTGCAAGGTGGCCCGCATGTCCACATTGGTGATGTTGGGGAACTGCTGGACCAGGGCGTTGTCAAATCCCGGTTGCGAAGGCCCCTTGAAAGCCGACATGTAGGTGCGCGGCACATCGGGCAGATTGGCCACAGGATAGACCACAAAAAAGTTGGCCCGCATGGAGCCCCAGTCCACTTTGCGCAGTGAAGTGATGCGCGACTCGGTCACCACACCGGCCACGTCAAACTGCAAGCGGTCGCCCAACTTCAGGCCCAAGGTGGAGGCAATGCCCGCCTCCAAGCTCAGCGCATTGGCTTCGTTGTCTGTCCACTGGCCCTCCACCACAAGGTTGTGCGCAGGCTGTTGGGCGCTGGTTGAGAGATTGAATTCGCGGTCTATCAAACGCCTGGCCCGCTCCTGAGGGTAGTCAGAAGGCGTGATGGTCCTGCCGTTGATGGCCACCAAGCGACCCCGGATCATCGGGAACCAGTCATAACCCTGGACACCGGCTTGCGTCAATGCGGCTTGAAAGTCCGTCGCCTGCTCCGGCTGGACATTGATGACAATACGGTCAGGCGCATTCGCGGGTGTGGCTTGTCGCCAGCTGTTGATGAGGTCGGTGCGCAGCAAGACCAACAGCACCAAGGCCAACAAACCCAAAGACAAAGCACTGGTCTGCACCATCGCGTTGACAGGTCGGGCAGCGACTTGGCGCGTGGCCAGCAGCAGCCAACGGGGCGCGTTTTCGCCAGGCATCAGGCGGGCAATGAGCTTGAGTGCCAAGGCACTGCCGCCGGCAAACACAGCTGCCGCCAAAGCAAAACCGCCGACCGTGATCATGCCCAACAGCACATCGCTGCTGGCCAACAGCAGCGCCACAGCAAACCCCGCCAAGCCCAAGAGCATGACGCCAGCAGCGGCCGGCCGCAATGCGCCGACATCGCGGCGAATCACCCGCAGGGGCGGTACTTGCGCCAATTGCAATACAGGCGGCAGACCGAAGGCCAACAACAAGGTCAAGCCCATACCCAAGCCCAAGGCCACAGGATGCCAACTTGCAGCGGGCAATTGGGTGTCAATCAAGCCCGCCAAAAACCAGACAAAGGCATGGTGAAAAAGCCATCCCAGCAAGACTCCCAACAGGCTCGCCAAGAGTCCGGCACTGACAAACTCAAAGGCGTAGCTGAGCGTCAAAGTACGCTGACTTTGACCCAACACGCGCAGCAAAGCACAGCCGTCCAGATGGCGTGCCGCAAAGGTGCGAGCGGCCAAGGCCACGGCCACTGCGCACAGCAAAGCGGCCAGCAAGGCGATCAGGTTGAGGAATTTGCCGGCACGGTCCAGGGTCTGGCGCATTTCAGGGCGCCCACTCTCCAAGGACTCGACTTGAACGCCTCGGACAGCACCGCTGTCCGATTGTTCCCGAGCCCAAGCGACAAAGGCTTTGGCTTGTTTGTCTTCACCGGTGACCGCCATTCGGTAGGTCAAACGACTGGCCGGTTGCACCAAGCCGGTCGCCTGCAAGTCAGCCTGATTGAGCATGACCCGTGGCGAAAAATTCATGAAACCGGCGCCTCGGTCTGGTTCCTGCGCAATGCTGGCAGTGATGGTCAAGCGGTTTTCACCGACTTGGAGCCTATCGCCTCGTGCCAAACCCAGGCTTTCCAGCAAACCGGGGTCCACCCAGACTTGCCCGGGTGCAGGGATACCTTGGGCGACTTGGACTGTTTGACCCGTTTGAATGATCTGGACTTGACCCCGCAAAGGATAGCCCGGGCTGACCGCCTTGAGTGCTACCAGTTTGCTGGCCCCGCTCGCAGAAAGCGCCATGGTCGGGAAATTCACGGAGGTATTGCGCACCAAGCCCCGTTTGTCGGCCTGTGATTCGATGACAGTTGGCGTGGGCTTGTCGCTGACGATGACGGCGTCCCCGCCCAACAGCAAGCGTGCATCACGCCACAAGCCGGCTTGCAATCGATCGGCAAAAAATCCGACAGCGGTCAATGCGGCCACAGCCAAGGTCACGGAAAACATCAGCAGGCGCAATTCGCCTGCACGCAAGTCACGCCAAAGATTACGCCAGCCTAAGCCTAGGGCAAGGTGCCAGTTTGATTTCATGCCCGAACCATACCCCATCGGCCCCAAGCCGCGCAGGGTTAGGGATTTACAGCATCAGGTGCTTGAACCAAACCCGACTGCCAAACCAGGCGTTCAGGTGCACTGAAGCATAAGAATCTTTTGTGGGTTGCCCGCCCAATGGTGCACAGTCCCACCCGCTGCGCAACAGCCAAGCCCATTTGGGTGATGCCACTGCGCGAGACCGCAATGGGCACGCCCATTTGCGCTGACTTGATGACCATTTCGCTGGTCAAGCGGCCGGTGGTGTAGAAGACCTTGTCATGGCCACTCACATCGTGCATTTCCATCCAGCCGGCAATGGTGTCCACCGCATTGTGACGCCCAACGTCTTCGACAAACATGCGCATTTCTGTGCCGCAAAAAAGTGCGCAGGCATGCACAGAACCTGCCGATTTGTAGGTCGTCTCTTGGAGGCGGATGGCATTCACCACGCCATACAACTGGGCTTGGGTGATCTGCGCGGGTGGCAAATGGATGCCGTCAATGTCACTCATCAAGTCGCCAAACACGCTGCCCTGCCCGCAACCGGTGGTCACCACCCTGGGCGCCTTGGGCGTTTCCATCAGGCCCGCACGGGTTTTGACCGCGGCCACACCCGGCTGACCCAACTCGCCTTCACCGATGCTCCAATCGACGGTGATGGATTCAATCTCTTCGACTGATGCAATCAAGCGCTGGTTGCGCAAAAAACCCAGTACCAACAACTCAGGGCTGGCGCCCAAAGTCATCAAGGTCACCAGCTCGCGCTTGTCCAGGTAGACCGTCAAGGCCCGTTCGGCAGGGATCTGGATGGTTTGGGCTTGGCCGAACTCATTGATGACCGCCGTGGCTTGGGTCAGTGTGGCGTTGGCTTGGGTTAAATGCGGCTTGGCAGTGGACACGGTTTTTTCAATGAAAGGCATCAGACACAGGGGGTAAGCCTAAGGCAAAAAGTCCCGCGCCTTACGGCGGGGGACTTGATGAGAAGTTGCAAGCTGGAAAAATTCAGGATTTTTTCGCTGGCGCAACAACCGGTGCAGCAGAAGGGGCCGCAGGCGTTGCGGGTGCAGTCGAATTGGCTGCAGGACTTGCTGGCGAGGCAGCCGCCACGGCGGTTGCCGGTACATAAGCCCCAGGATCGGCACAGGCCGGCGTCGCAGTGGGAGTGGCTGTGGTCTTGCCAGAGGACTTGGCTGTTTTGAAATAGTGCGTCGCTACTTTTTCGCGGGATTTGCACAATTGAAAATCAGCCACTTTGTTGCCGTGTGCCGTTTTGGCTGCAGCTTCAGCCGACTTGGCTTTGGCTTCGTCGCTGGGCGCGGGCAGCTTGGCCCAAACAGGTGCGGTCAGCACCAACGCCGAAATGAGAGTCCATGCATATTTCATACTGTCTTCCTTGCCTGTCAAGCTTGCGCTGAAACGGGTGGCGCAGCGGCGGTCCCTGCAGTTGCAGGGGGTGTTCGCTGCGCCGGGATTTTGCCCGCCTGAATATCCTTGTACCAAAGTTGGTGATGCTCTTTGGCCCATGTTTCGTCCACATACCCTTTGTGCATGGCGTTGAAGGCGCCTTGCATGCCGATGGTTCCCATGTAGATGTGCCCGATGAACATGGCCATCATCAACAATGTGGCCACGCCATGGACCATGTTGGCCACTTGCATGGTGCTGCGTTCATAGATGAGGCCGGGGACCAATTTGTCGAGCACGAATCCAGAGGCGATCACAACACCGCCCAACAAGAATACGCCACCCCAAAAAAGCACTTTCTCGCCCGCGTTGAACCGGTGCGAAGGGACCTCTTTGCCAGAGAACATGCCGCCGCCCTGCATCAACCACTGAATGTCGTCGGCAGAAGGCAGGTTGTCACGCACAAAGGTGATCACCACCACCACCAGCGACACCGCAAACAAGGGGCCGGCAAAGTTGTGGATGTTTTTCAATGCAAACGTCAGCCAACCGAAAAGCGTCCCGCCAATCACCGGAAGAATAAAGAACTTGCCATAGGCGATGACAAAGCCTGAGATGGCCAGGGCACAAAATGCAATGGCGTTGGTCCAGTGCGCAGAACGCTCAAAGGGGGTGAAGCGTTCGATCTTGCGACCGGTTTCTACGCCATGCAATTTCATCGGTCCTTTGCGCCAATAAAACAAGGCGACCGCACCAGCCATGATGGCCAGCAAGGCGGCGCCGTAAGGAATGATCCACTGGTTACGAACCTGACGCCACGCCTCACCGGCTGTGGTCAGGCGCGAGCCAGGATACTGCACAAAAGGCTGGATAAGGTTGCCTGCTTCGGGCGCTTCGCTGGCCGGCAAACTGCTGTGCCCTGTGACGCCTGCACCCACTTGGCGCCAAAGAGGCGCATTGTTGCCAGGTTGAACTTTGCCGCGCTCACCATTGGTTTGATCGGCGTATTGGGGATCGGTACTGGCGTCAGGAGCAATGGAGAAAATATTGGCGCTTTTCACGGCCTCTTTGGCAGGCATCGGTGTGCTTTGTGCAAACACAAAGCCGGCCCCAAACACCACCATAAGCAGTGTCAGTTGTTTCATCAGGGAGTGGACCATGCAGATCTCCCGTTTCAGTTGGAACGGGTGTGATCGTTCATGCCGTACTGGGCTCGCGTCTTGAGTTGCTCAGCCCAGCTTTTGGTATCCCCGACCTGCCAACCCTTCTCCGTGAAACTGGCGACGCCAGTCCCTGCAGAAGGAGGAGTGTCGCCTTTGGGTGCCCCGCTCAAGGACTGCGTGTTTTCGCCACAAGCGCTTAAACCCGCAACCAAGCCAAACGCGGCCAGTGCACTGATCCAGTTGCGTTTCATGATTTGGCTCCTTCACCGGCTTTGGTGCCGTAAGCCGTACCCCATCCCCAGACCTCAGCACCTTTGCCGCGCTGAACCACGCGGTTGCGCAAGATGTCGGCCACCACGTCGCCGTCGCCAGCGAGCAAGGCTTTGGTCGCGCACATTTCGGCACAGGCGGGCAGCTTACCTTCTGCCAAACGGTTGCGGCCGTATTTTTCAAATTCAGCCTGGCTGCCGTTGGCTTCAGGCCCGCCCGCGCAGAAGGTGCATTTGTCCATCTTGCCACGCACACCGAAGGTGCCTTGCGATGGAAACTGGGGTGCGCCAAACGGGCAGGCATAAGAGCAGTAACCGCAGCCAATGCACACGTCTTTGTCGTGCAAGACCACGCCCTCTTCGGTGCGGTAAAAGCAATTGACAGGGCACACCGCCATGCAGGGTGCGTCAGAGCAATGCATGCAGGCAACCGAAATGGATTTTTCGCCGGGCACCCCATCGTTCAAAGTCACCACGCGCCGGCGGTTCACACCCCACGGTACTTCGTGCTCGTTTTTACATGCGGTCACGCAACCGTTGCATTCGATGCATCGCTCTGCATCACAGATAAATTTCATTCGTGCCATCGTGATCTCCTTGCGCTTTACGCCCGCTCAATTTCGCAAACGGTTGTCTTGGTCTCTTGCATCATGGTGACGCTGTCGTAACCGTAAGTGGTGGCTGTGTTCACAGCTTCGCCGCGCACAATGGGCGCCGCGCCGGCGGGGTAATGCGCCAGCATGTCCGCGCCCTGCCAGCGGCCCGAGAAGTGGAAGGGCAGGAACACCGTATCGGGCCCAACACGCTCGGTCACCATGGCCTGTACATTCAAACGAGCGCCTGTGGGGGACTTCACCCAAGCACGCTCACCATTGCGAATGCCACGCTTAGCAGCGGTTTGCGGGTTGATTTCGACAAACATTTCCTGCTGCAATTCGGCCAACCAAGGGTTGGAGCGGGTCTCCTCACCGCCGCCTTCGTACTCGACCAAACGACCCGAAGTCATGATCAAGGGAAACTTCTCGTGGACCTTGTCCGCAATGTTTTTGTCCTGCACTGTCTTGAACAAAGTGGGCAAGCGCCAGAACGCCTTTTTGTCGTCGTGCGTCGGGTATTTGGCCGCCAAATCTGGACGCGTGCCGTACAAAGGCTCGCGGTGTTGCGGAATTGGATCGGGAAAATTCCAGACCACGGCACGCGCTTTGGCGTTGCCAAACGGGTGGCAACCATGGTTTTTCATGAACACCCTGATCATGCCGCCCGAGCTGTCGGTCTTCCAGTTTTTGCCTTCGGCCAAAGGCTTTTCGGCCTCTGTCAACTCGTCCCACCAGCCTAATTTCTTGAGCAAAATGTGGTCCAACTCAGGGTAACCGGTGGTGATGTCCGCACCCTTGGAGTGCGAGCCATCTTCGGCCAACAGGTTTTTACCTTCGCGTTCCACACCAAAGTTGGCCCGGAAATTACCGCCCCCCTCCATGACGTGTTTAGAGGTGTCATACAGGTTGGGCGAGCCGGGGTGCTTGAGTTCGGGCGTGCCGTAGCAGGGCCAAGGCAAACCAAAGTAATCACCCGTGGTGTCGTAGCCGGTTTCTTTGTCTTTGCCGCCGTTGGACTTGAGCGTTTTCACGTCGAACAGGTGCATGTTCTTCATATGGGCTTTCAAGCGCTCAGGACTTTGGCCGGTGTAGCCAATGGTCCAGACGCACTTGTTGATTTCACGCAATATGTCTTCTGGCACAGGTTCGTCCTGGCCTTTGACTTTTTGCATTTTGTAGTTTTTGACCAGTTCTTTGCCGAAACCCAATTTCTCGGCAAATTGGTACATGATCATGTGGTCACTGCGGCTGTCCCACAAGGGCTCGATGACCTTCTCACGCCATTGCAAGGATCGGTTTGAAGCGGTGCAGGAACCGCTGGTTTCAAACTGGGTTGCGGCTGGCAACAAATACACCGCCCGGTTTGGGTTGAGGTCTTCGGCATTGCCCGGCATGGCGGCCATGGCGGCTGTGGCAGAAGGATACGGGTCTACCACCACGAGCAAGTCCAGCTTGTCCATGGCACGCTTCATGTCCAGACCCCGGGTCTGAGAGTTGGGTGCATGGCCCCAATAGAAAACACCGCGCAGGTTGCTTTCCTGATCGATCAACTCGTTCTTTTCAAGCACACCGTCTATCCAGCGGGACACGGTAATACCGTTCTTGCTCATCATGCCGGGGTTGGCAAAACGGCCCTTGATCCACTCAAAGTCGACACCCCATGCTTTGGCAAAATGCTTCCAAGAGCCTTCTGCCAAGCCATAGTAGCCAGGCAAGGAATCAGGGTTGGGACCCACATCGGTCGCGCCTTGCACGTTGTCGTGGCCTCGGAAGATGTTGGTACCGCCACCCGACTTGCCCACATTGCCCAAGGCCAGTTGCAAGATACAAGAGGCACGCACCATGGCGTTGCCAATCGTGTGCTGGGTTTGTCCCATGCACCACACGATGGTGCTCGGGTTGTTGTCGTGCAGCATCTTGGCGACTTTGAACATTTGTTCTTCTTTGACGCCGCAAGCTTCTTCGACTTTATCGGGAGACCATTTGGCCAGGACGTCGGCTTTGACCGCATCCATGCCGTAGACACGGTCGTTGATGTACTTTTTGTCTTCCCAGCCATTCTTGAAGATGTGGTAAAGCAAACCGAACAGGAAAGGAATGTCCGTGCCGGAGCGGATGCGCACGAACTCATCGGCCTTGGCGGCAGTGCGGGTGAAACGCGGATCAACCACAATCATCTTGCAGCCGTTTTCCTTGGCATGCAACATGTGCAGCATGCTGACCGGATGCGCCTCTGCAGCGTTAGAGCCGATGTACAACGCGCACTTGCTGTTTTGCATGTCGTTGTAGGAGTTGGTCATGGCACCATAACCCCACGTGTTGGCCACACCGGCTACTGTGGTGGAGTGGCAAATGCGGGCTTGGTGATCGCAGTTGTTGGAACCCCAAAAACTGACGAATTTACGCAACAAGTAAGCTTGTTCGTTGTTGTGTTTGGACGATCCCACAAAGTACACGCTGTCAGGGCCACTGGCTTTGCGCAGCTCCAACATCTTGGCGCTGATCTCATTGAGCGCCGTATCCCAGCTGATTTTTTCGTATTTGCCGTTGACCAGCTTCATCGGGTAACGCAGGCGGTATTCACCGTGACCGTGTTCGCGCACTGCCGCGCCTTTGGCGCAATGCGCACCCAGATTGATGGGTGAGTCGAACACGGGTTCCTGGCGAACCCAGACGCCGTTTTCGACCACAGCATCAACCGCACACCCCACCGAGCAATGGGTGCAGATGGTGCGTTTGACCTCAACTTTACCGGCACCCAATACAGATGCGGCATTTCCGGCATGGGCTTTTTTCACAAGCGACAACTGCGTGGCCGCCAAGCCAACGCCCACGCCCAGACCCGAGCGACGCAAGAAACTGCGGCGGTCCAATGTAGGCAAAGCCTGCGAAAGGCCACGACGCAAGCTGTGCACGAATGAAGATGAAGGCGCGCCCTGCGTGCCGGTCTGCTTTTTGGTCAGCAACATGAAACTCTCCAGAAAGGGTGAGAGAGAAAAAAGATCAGACCAAAGTGGTCTTGTAATAGCGCTTGACGTGTTCGCTCAAAATGTAACCGCCCCCTTTTTCGGGTTTGGCTTGAGCCGTCAATTCGGGTAATGCCTCACGAACCTGGGGTAAAAAACTCGCTGCTGCGGCAATGGCACCAGCGGTTCCCGCACCGGCAAACAATGTGCGACGGGATAACTTGGACACGGGTTCGGACATGGATTTTTCCTCAAACATAGGAACGGCAGAACATAAGTAACAAGAATGTAACAAAGTCACCCATCCATCTGAAAGGGAAAACCCTTAAAACTATGAAATTAATTTATGCAAGCAAATCAAACCCCTGAGACTCCACCCCCAGAAAGGCCTGGGTGAAACCGGCCAAGCTGCGGTAAAAATGGGCACGAGGGTGAGCAACAACGACATCGCACATGCCTCCAGCCCATGGTTGCAGGTGTACCCCAAAGAAAGCACTTTGTCGCGACAGGTTAGCCACCGCCACATCATCCCCCGCAATGAGGTAGCGCATCACTTCGCAAAGGTAGGCAAAGTGGTCCTCGGTTTCTCGCATGCCCTCGTCCCGGGTCAAGCCCAGATCGCCCAGATCATCACGCAAACGCACCAAGGGTTTTTCATTCAAGAAACCACTGATGTAATGCGAACCAAAAAGATAGACCTCTGGCTTGCCGACGCCGCCAAAAAGCGTATTGAACTCATCTGCAATGGCTTGGTCATTCATTTCGCGGGCGCGGGCCACCACTTCGCGCCAAGATGCTTCCAAGAAAGCCCCAGGGGCTGGCGCTTCTGTCACAGCGATACGCAATTGCGAAAGCAAGGCCGGTTCAGGCGGCTGGTAAA
>Ga0164294_10002454_pt1 | contig 16720 bp, 14 predicted proteins | sample GEODES005metaG_FD_111479 | JGI IMG/M metagenome (GOLD analysis project Ga0164294, IMG submission 111479) | Oligotrophic lake water microbial communities from Sparkling Lake, Wisconsin, USA - GEODES005 metaG | ecosystem: Environmental > Aquatic > Freshwater > Lake | place: USA: Sparkling Lake...
CTGCTTGTCAGATTGGGGTGGGAACGAAAGACTGCCCTATCGATCGATGGGACGGCGGCCGAAATATCCGACCAGTTGCCACGGGCAATCATCATCGGGTTTGGACCTGTGGGCAGGATCCTGTGTAGGCTTTTGGAAGAGAACAAGATTGTTCCAACCATCATCGAACTGAACATGGAAACGGTGATGCGCCTGAAGGCTCAGGGAATTTTTGCGATCTATGGCGATGCCTCTCATCCCGACACGCTCAAATCGGCAGGAGTGGCCGATGCAGACGCGCTGATTCTTTCCACATCGAGTCTTCCAGGGGCGAAAGAAGTCATACGGATCGCACGCGAGAGGAATCCGAAGATTGGCGTCCTGGCGCGGGCATCCTACCTGCGCGAGCAGAAGGACCTCCTTGATTGTGGCGCGGACCAGGCTTTTAGCGGCGAGGGGGAGGTCGCTTTGGCCATGACGGAAGCGGTGTTGGCGCGTCTGGGTGCGACACCCGAACAGATCGACCGGGAGAGGGAGCGCGTTCGGGAGGAGCTGTTTGGCACACCCAAAACGGAGATGAGCGTCGACGTGCAAGTGTAGGTGGTCGAGAGTCCACAGGAGTGTGTTGTCAGGAGCTTCCCAGGAACAGTTCCGTAGGCTGGGTCAGGAAGTCGTCGAGCGCAATACCATCGCCTCCCACCAACAGGCATTTGGCTTTGGGATAGAGTTTGGAGAATCTGGCCATTCCGGACAGGGTGTCGCGGAATGATTTTTCGGGCCCGGGAGATTTGACCTCAATGGCGGTGATTTTCTTTCCCCGTTGCACAACAAAATCGACTTCGAAGTTTTCCTGTCGCCAGTAGAAGAGCTTGCAGAAATCCGACGCGGCCAGATTGGCCAGGTGGGCACCGACAGCCGACTCGACAAGCCTGCCCCAGAGAACAACATCCTTTTTTGCCTCGGCAAAAGTTTTTTCACCGAGGGCTCCGGTTAGGGCCGTATTGAGCACCTGCAGCTTGGGACTGGAGGCGCGAACCCGGACGGTTTCGGCGCTGTATTTTTGCAAGTCGGTCATCATGCCCGCCCCGGCCAGCAAGTCGAGATAGTGGGCAAGGGTCGTGGTGTTTCCGGCATCGGCCAATTGGCCAAGCATTTTGGTGTAGGGGAGGATTTGCCCCGAGTAGTGGCAACCCAATTCAAACAGCCGCCTTAGGAGGGCGGGCTTGTCAATCCGGGAAAGCAGAAGTAGATCGCGGGCCAGGGTTGTTTCAATCAGGGAATCGCGGATGTACCGGGCCCAGCGCGTTTCATCGGCGGCAAGGGGTGCCGCGCCGGGATAGCCTCCGAAAAAAATCGACTTGGCAACCGGCCAGCCAAAAGCCTTTCGCATCTCCCCCGGGCTCCAGTGGGGAAGGTGGAGGATTTCAAAGCGTCCGGCAAGGCTTTCGGTAAGGCCACGCGCCACAAGAAGGGGAGCCGAACCGAGGATAACGACCCGGAGGGGAACCCGGCCCCTGGTGTCCTCATCCCAAAGTTGCTTGACCGTCCCGGCCCAATCGGGAATTTTCTGAATCTCATCGAGGACAAGAATGGCGGCAGAGCCCTGGACTTTGGTTTGGACGCGGGCGGTTTCCCAATGGGTGCGGATCCAGGAGGCGTCCTGGAGTGTGGGCTCATCGGCGCTGTGGAAAAAGGTTGGCTCTTTGCGTGATTCGATGACCTGTTGGACCAGGGTGGTTTTGCCCACCTGCCTTGGTCCGGCGACGACTTGAAGGAATCGCCTGGGTTCGGAGAGCCTTTGGTCGAGGATGGCTGCCCGGGGTCGTTGGTAGGTGTCCATGGGAGTTACTCAAAGTACTGAGTAAAGTCCAGAGTGCCCCTCAAACGCAAAACGCCCCCAGAGAACCCATGGGGTCAGCCGGAGGCGTCTGATTTCAGCCGAAACGGGCAGATTATTTTTTCTTTTTGGCCTTTGCGGCGGGCTTCTTTGCTTCCTTTACGGTTGCCTTTGCGGCGGCTTTGGGGGCGGCCTTTGCGGGCACTTTCTTGGCCGGAGCGGCCTTTGCGGCGGGCTTCTTTGCTTCCTTTACGGTTGCCTTTGGAGCGGTTTTGGTGGCGGTTTTGGTGGAACCACCTCCGAAGATCGCCTCATAACCCGCGGCGAACGACCTTTCCTCACCCAATCCAACCCGCACAATGCTCACGATGACTCTCCGATGTTTCCTGGAAAAGTTTCCGGACACTTTTCCCCTGTTATGTCGCTTCGCTTCCGGAGGATGCCCGGCCTTCCCCAAAAGGAAACCGCTCACATCCAGCAACAACTCTTTTGTTAACCTACAGCTTACGCTGTGGCAAGCCCGGATGGATCAAAAGAGATCTGGGGATTTCCTGTTTTCATTGGGGAGTTATTGCGTCAGGGAATTTGGTGGCGATGGAAAGGATGCTTGACGAAGGGGTTTGCTTGCGGGTATTTCTCGAAAATGGTGCAACACTCGGCTCCGGGGAAATCGAAGATGTCAGGAAAAGGACGAAGTCTGCTGTTGGCTCCGTGTCTTCTTTACACATGCATCATTTCCAAGCCTGGTTCCAATCACTAAGAAACGGGATTTTCGGGCGAATACTTTGCCTGGGTGCGAAGCCTCGCCGCACGGTGATTCCAACACAGGGCGCCATACAGTTGGAGTGAAATATTCAGGATCACCGCGGCGGCACCGGCCAGCATCGACAGGGCAAGGGCCTCGGCCTCGCCGGTGATGACAAAGATCAACCATGTCAATGGTCCAGCCAGGGCAGCGAACAAGCTGGTCAAACCCGCGATGATAAATGCCGACTGCCTGGAAATGGGTTCATCTTTTCGGGGCCGGAGCCATTGCAATCCGACCCAGGTAAGGTCCATATCCATAATGCGGAGAATGAACGAGGTTATCATTCCAACAAACTCCCACCGCCACGAAAATCGGCAGAACAATAGATCCGTTGAAGCAACGGTGGTCCATATAGGATAGCCCATATTCCTGTCTGGCAATCCGGAATGGATCCAAACAGAAGAAGGAATAGGTTAAATCTTATTCTTTGATTTCTTCTTTCCATGATCCACGGGTTGAAAAAAACATGACCGCGGCGGAAATGGTCGACCAACTGAAGTCCCTTGGTCTGGAAAGCTACAAAAACACCATCAAAAAGCATGGGATTCCTGAGCCTCTCTTTGGGGTTAAAATCGAGGAATTGAAAAAAATCCAGAAGCGGATCAAGAAGGATTATCGCCTGGCTTTGGATCTTTATGACACGGGTATTTACGATGCGATGTACCTCGCGGGGCTGATCGCCGACGACAAAAAAATGACCAAAAAGGATCTGAAGCACTGGGTGGAGCAAGCCACCTGCAAGGCGCTTCTTCAGTATACCATCGCCTGGGTCGCGGCCGGGAGCGACCATGGATATGAACTCGCGCTGGAGTGGATCGACTCCAAAAAGGAGAATTTCGCCCTCTCGGGGTGGAGCATGTTGGGTGGGTTGGTCTCGATCACGCCTGACGAGGAGCTTGATCTGGGTGAGCTGAAAAAACTACTCGACCGGGTGAAGAATACCATCCACAAAGAGCCCGATGCGGTTCGCTATGTCATGAACGGGTTTGTCATTGCGGTTGGTTCCTATGTGAAGGATCTCACCCAGGCGGCGATTCTTGTCGGCCAGGAGATTGGCAAAGTGACCGTGGACATGGGGGACACTGCGTGCAAGGTTCCGTTTTCGCCTGACTATATCCAGAAGGTGGTCACCCGGGGAGCGGTGGGCAAAAAGCGCGCGACGGTGAAATGTTGATGTTGGCTTCCGGGGATCAAACGGAACAAAACCCCACCGAACAAAATCCCCAGGAGGGCAGGGTTCAGGAAATGTGCCCTGCCTATTGGTTTTTCGCGGGGTGTTGGTTGTTTGCGATGGTTTGGTTGATCGCCCACCAAAGATTGATCCTGGCGGGTCAGGGTCTGGTGGTAACTTGCGGCGTTTTGCTCTTTTCCTACCTGACACAAATGATCACCCTGGATCCGCCCCCACAAACGGCTATTTCCCGCAGGGAATCCCTGTTTTTTCGAATCGAGACACTTTTGTTGGCAGGCGTTTGTGTCCTGACCGGGTGGATCGGTTTGCGGTTTCATCTTGCGATGGGTAGAGCCTTTTACGATTTCGCAAGTTGGGGATGGAATCCGGAAGAAAGTTTTTTGGATCCCGATTGGGTGGGAAGTCTTAATTTTGCGGTTTTCAATCCGTTGAGCTATTGCGTTATTCCCCTGATATTTATCGTTTCCCTAACGGGGTTTCGCCATTTGGGATTGGGCCGGGGACACCGAGTTCTTCGTGTCACGATTTTGTGGTGCGCGATCCCCCTGATGGCTGTCGGGTTCTTTCTGGTAACCGGGTCATCGAACCTGACATTTTTGGCAAGGACGATCGTTTCCAACACCCTGCAGAATGGCCCTTTTGAGGAATTTCTTTTTCGGGGGGCGCTGCAAAGCCGTCTGAAAATCCTTTTTGGGGCCCCGTGGGGTCTGGTGTTGGCTTCCCTTGTATTTGGCGTGTGGCATTTGGGTGCCGGGTTTGCGGCAACCGGTTGGCAAAGCCTGGGTGATGGCCTGGCTTCAACCGTTGTCATCCAGGCCACCCTGGGACTGGGATTGGGAATCATTTACGATCGGACCCGAAACCTGGTTTCCCCATCGATTTGTCATGTCGTATTTAATTCACTCTGATTGGATCTTGTAAATCCAAATTGGGAATGGATTCACAATTTATTGCCGGGCCAAAGCGATCAGGACTTCTTCGGCACGGCCGAGTTCGGCGATGGGGATCGATTCGGCGGCGGTGTGGGCCAGACGGATATCCCCCGGACCAAAAACCACCGAGGGTATCCCCGCCTCGGCGATGGTCGAGGCATCAGTGCCATAGGGGACGGCTTCGGCAACGGGATCGATTCCCGAGGCGCGAAGGGCCAAGGCCAGGGCATCTTTGGCTACCTTTTGACTGGGACCATCGAGTCCAGGACAGCTCATCCAGGCCTGGGGGAGATCGAGCCATTCGGGCCAACCGCCCAGCCCCGTTTCCAGCGCGCTTCGCAAGAGTTTGTCGGCCGAGGCGGGGGATTCTCCGGGGGCGATACGCCGATCGATTTCGATGGCGCACCGGTCGGGAACCGTGTTGACGCTGATCCCACCCTGAATGCGACCGACCGAAAGGGTTCCCGGACCCAGGACCGGATCGCCCGGGCGTGAGGAAAGTGTCCCGGCATGTTCCTCAAGAATGGTGAGAACTTTGGCCATGCGATAGATGGCGTTTTGCCCCATCTCGGGGCGCGAGCTGTGGCAGGGGACACCTTTGGTGGTCAAAAGCCACCGGGAAACGCCTTTGTGCCCCTCGACAATGCGCAGGTCGGTCGGCTCGGCGATGACCGCCAGGTCGGGTCGGGCGCCACACAATTGGGCCAGTTCGCCACCGCCTTTCTCCATCAATTTTTGCACGCCCAAAAAGGTGTGCTCTTCATCGACGGTAAGCGCAAGAACGACCCGCGCCCCGGGAAGGCGATCCTTTTGCAGGCGTTGGAGCGTCCCCAACATCACCGCCATGCCCCCTTTGACATCGCAGGCGCCACGGCCGAAAACCCGACCGTCACGTATCTCGCCTCCGAACGGGGCAACGGTCATCCCTTCGACGGGGACGGTGTCCTGGTGGACTTCAAAGAGGATGGTGCGTGTGGGTGGAGTGGGGGGTTCGTAGATGGCGATCAGGTTTTCGCGAAGGGGGGCAACCGACTGGCGAACCGGACGGAAACCCTGCTCCCGGAGCCACGACTCCAGAAAATTGGTCAGTCGATGTTCGAAGAAGAGGTCGGGGGGAGTTTCGGCCCGGCCCATCGGATTGATGCTGGGAATCTGAACGAGCTTGGCCAGAAGCGAGGCGAGTTCGTGGGATCGTGGGTTACCGCTCATACGGCGGATCTCCTTGGAACCGATCAATGGAGGGACTTACGTATTGTAGTGGATCGGCCGCGCGACCGGGAAAGCTGGGGAAAAAGCGTCGATCGAAAGAAACCGTGTCAGGCTTTTGTTTTGGGCCAAAAGGAAACGAATGACACCATGAAAGTGCCGTTTTCCATGATGAAATCTTCGGGATGGTCGGAAGGAGGAGTGTCGCCTGGGATCTTTGTCGTAACCAAAGCTGATCCCAAGGGGCATAAGATACTCCCCGCCTTCAAACCGAAACATTTTTGACGACCGATTTCCATGGCAAGGAGAGGCCCATGTCCCAGAACACCAACCCATGCGCCATACTCGGCACCAAGCGGTTGTTGAAAGCTTCACCAAGGGAAGTGTTCGCGGTGTTTCAGAAGCCGGACCTTCTGGCCCGGTGGTGGGGCCCCGCCGGGTTCACGAACACCTTCGAGACCTTCGAATTCCAACCGGGCGGCCAGTGGAAATTTGTGATGCACGGCCCCCGCATGGAAAATGGGGAGCCAGGGACAAATTACCCAAACGAGAGCGTTTTTAAAGAAATTGTTCCCGAAACCCGGATCGTCATTGAGCATGTCTGCCAGCCCTGGTTCACGCTCACCATTAGCCTGACTCCCAATGGCGACAGAACCCTGGTGGAGTGGGCCCAGCAGTTTGAAAGTGCCGAAGTCGCCGAATCACTTCGCCACATCATCGACCCATGCAACGAGCAGAATCTTGACAGGATGGAGAGTGTTTTGGCGGGGGAAAGGTGACCCAATCCACTTGCGAAAACCAACAAACTCAAGCCATTTGCCAATTCATCCAGCGATGGTGGGCGATTTTGCATCCCAAAGCCGCCACCAACAGGGTCGAAACCCAAAAGGTGGGAGGCCAACCAAGAAGCTCCCCAAGGAATAGGTGCTGATCTTGTGCTTCTATTAGGATGGCCAACAGACCCAAACCGACAAGTGTGCTTATCGAAGCCAGAACGAAAAGAATTTTCCCCGTCACTTTCAGTGTGACCAGGATCAGGGTGCCTGCGTAAACCAGGCCGACGAGTCCGAAAATGAGCAGACCCAGGTGCCAGACAGGCCAACCGTTGGCCGGTTGCCAATAGGAATAGCCCAACAAGCCAACGATCAGGACAACCAGGAAAGGGACAAAATCCAACGCGGTTTCCCGAAACACCAATCGTACCCAGTCCCTTCGTGTAACCGACATCAACAGGTGATTGGCCAAAAATGGGCACCTTTGCGCCAACAGGATCGAAGGAATGAAAAGGAGATAAAACAGCGGCATCATTAGGGCGGGCAATATTGCCGAGAACCCTTGCGGATTCCAGCGCATTCCAGCCAGGACAAAAAAGATCAGGGAGAAAAGGATGATGGCACCCAACATGGAAGCCGTCATAAGAATGCTGAAACCCGTCGAAGTCATTATCTGTGATGCCCGCCATAGCAGTGACTGTCGGGCTGGGGATGGGAAGGGGCAGTCCAGTGCGGCCCGTAGTCGGGTTTGTTGCCCCCGGCCCCAGAGTTTTTCTATCAGTAGGTAGCTTTTTTCGGTTTTCGGGTAATTGGTTTGGAGGTTGAGACCATTGAAAAATCCCAAAACGAGGGGGCCATCATTGTGTTGTGTAATTTTTTTATTTAAGCGATAAAAAAACTGGAAAAAACCCGCCACCGAAAGCGCCTCGGCCAGAAACAAAATCAGCGCGATATCCGTTCGTTTCCCATGAAAGAACCAGTCGGCTTCGGGAGCCCATGTCCAGGTTAGGAACGATAATAAAGGCATCGAAATGATTACGCTATTTAAAAGATACGGAAGTGAAACAAATCCGGTGGACATCTGACTTTGGTCAAAGAACCTGGTGATCAGAAAAACCGGGACCAAAACCACGGGCGCAAGCGCGAGAGCGGAAAGCCAATGGCACCCCACGCCGACAAGGGCGGCCGTCTGGATGGCCCAGCCTCCACCAAACAGAAACAGGGCGCACATCCCGTGGTGAAGTTTGAAGCCGGGAACAAGCGAACTGGCCGAAGCGACAAACTGAAGGGAAAGAAGGTGCAGGAGAAAGAGGAGCGGGAGTAATCCCAAACCGGTTAAGGCCAGGACACGGCTGACACGGCTCGATTGATAAAAGGAGGGGCGCACCGAGATCCCCGGCAATTGTTCCAGGATTTCTTGTTCCGTCCCTTTTGCCATAAAGTCGAGATAGAGATTTTTGAGGGAACGCATTTGTGACAAAGCTTCCACATCCTGTTCCCTGAGTTTTCCCTCGGCATTGGGCCATAAACCCGCTCTGAGCGTTTCCAGATGGGGCAATTTCACCAGGGGAAGCAAATGGGAGGGAGTCGGATCCTTGAGGACAGGCGTGGTGACCTGAACCAACATCCGCCTCAGGGTTTGGGGCCACCTGGCCTCATTCCAGGTGGATTGATCCAGGCCCAGGATTCCCAGGGTCTCCAGAGGTTGCCTTTCCAAAGCGGACCAGCCACGATTAGTCAAAGGTCCCAAATAGACGATGTACAGCGATTTTAATTGCTGGAATTCCAGCAATTTCACAAGCTGATCTTCGTTTACCGATCCCCACAACACCAGGTGTTTCAGGGCAGGAAGTTTCCCGGGAATTCGCAAGGGAGAATCGGGGCGAAACGCGTAATGTTTTTGGGCCAACTCGCGCACGACATTCGGGTTGGCGACTTGCAATTCATCAAGCGGATCTTTTATAAGATAAATCGGACTGATCGCGATGCTTTCCACTTTTGACAAATCATCCGGCAGGAACTCCCAATTCGTGCCGGTCCAATCACCCTGCAACGACTGGGAAGTCTTTGTGTGGTTCCATCCAAGACAAACTGTCAAAACGGCCCCGACAAGATATACAACCGCAACCACCCATGTCAGCCACCAGGAGGTGAATGACTTGAGCACCGCGAATGTTGGCCGTCGACAGATTGTCTTCATGATGGAATCACCCTTGGGAGGCGTGTTGCTTTCTATGGGGTTGAAACGCTCTTCAATTGTGATGGAGTTCCACAAAAATCTCCTCAAGATTCAGATCCTCGATCATGATTTCGGCGTTGTACTTCGACCGGATTTCGTGAAGCAGGTTGTCATCGAGGTCGGTGACCGCGACAAGTGCCTGGTTGCCATCCACCCGCATTCGCAATGCCCCACGGATCTGGAGGTTTTTCGGCAAGGCGCCTGTGGATTTCAGTCGCAGCCGTTTGACCCGATCCTTGATGGCATCCAGTTCATCAAACAGCGCGATTCGCCCCTCTTGCAAAAAGGCGATGTGGGTGGCGACCCGTTCGAGATCGGAAGTGATATGGGTCGAGAAAAGCACCGTGTGCTGATTGTCGAGTGTCAGTTCCATCAGCGAGCGGAGCAATTCCCGACGGGCGATCGGATCAAGACTGGCCACCGGCTCATCGAGGACCAAAAGCTCGGGGCGATGACCCAGCGCCAGGACGAGGGCGAGTTTTTGCTGTTGGCCTGTCGATAGGGGGCCAATGCGATGATTTCGGGGAAGGTCCATCCGGTTGAGTAACAATTCCGCCCAATCAGGATCCCAATTTTCGTAAAAGGCCGAAGTATAGGCGACAATCTGCTCAACCCGCATCCAGGGGTAAAGCTGGACCACCTGGGGGACATATCCCAGTTTTCCTTTGGATTTTGTGCTGAGGTTCCATGGATCCTCGCCGAAGAGGGTCGCCTTCCCCCGGGTGGGTTTCAAAAGTCCCAAAAGGCATTTGATCAGGGTCGATTTCCCTGATCCATTTGTGCCTACCAGGCCCACCACGGCCCCTGCCGGGATGGCCATATCAACCCCTTTGAGGACCTGTTGGGAAGAAAAACTTTTGCAAAGGCCCTCGCTGACAACAAGGGGGGGGCGGCAATCGGTAGTAGTGTTCAGAGGGGCAGAATGTGCTGTTGCGTTCATGATTGCTGTTTCCTGATTTCCAACACATCCAAAGAGTTTTTGACAAGTTGGAGAACCTGGTCCCCCGGCAATCTCAGTTGCCAGGCAAGGGTCGCCAACTGGTCGGTGAGGGGACGAATTTGTTCGAGTCGCTCGGTGGAGGATCCCGAAACGGTGGATGCTTTGACCCGCATCCCAATGCCACGATCCCGTTCGAGGACCCCGTCGGCTTCAAGGCGGGCATAGGCCTTTGAGACGGTCATCAGATTGATTTGGAGTTCTTCGGCCATTTGCCTGACACTTGGCACCAGATCTCCCGGGGACAATCTTCCGCTTGCGATCAATAGCCGTATTTGATCCATCAACTGCCGATAAATCGGGACCCCGGAGGAGGGGTGGATTTCAAACTGGAAGGAAAGCCCAGGTCCCATTTTGCCAAGCCTTCATCCTAATGCGGAGCGGTAACTGTATAGTGTCTTATTACTGTAAGACACCTGGAGGCCGGTGTCAAGCGGCTTTGCTCGGAAATCATTAACGGGGAGGGATTGAGGAGAGCCAAAAAGTAAGAAAACGCAGTTCAATCTTTCTGGTTTAAGCCAACAGTAATGAAGCGGGTGGCCATCGCCGTTTACGATGCAAATGTACTTTATGCTGCTCCGTTGCGAGACATTTTTATCCGGCTTGCATAGGCTTGAGGGGCGCAAGTTGGCCCGCCAACCCTCAGGGGGTCGAATCCTGGCATCAAAGAATTGGCCGGATTAACTTTCCGCAGGGAAATCCCCCAAATTGAACTCGGATGCGGCCTCTCCTAGTTTAGTCTGTAGCGAGGAAGGGACCGGCAGATCCGGCCCCCGCCGAATCAAGAGAACCGTCAACCATGAAGATTCACGAATACCAGGCCAAGGAACTCCTGGCCAAGGCCGGAGCACTTGTGCCCCGAGGTCTAGTCGCTACCACGCCTGAAGAGGCCGTGAAGCATTTTGACACCTTCGGCGGCAAGCCGGTGGTCCTCAAGGCCCAAGTTCACGCGGGTGGCCGCGGCAAGGGTCGATTTGTCGGTGGTCCGGCGGATCTGGGCGGCGTGAAGTACATCACCAGCCGCCAAAAGGTCGCCGATATCGCCAAGGCCATGCTGGGACAGTCGCTCGTCACCATCCAGACCGGCCCCGAAGGCCAAAAGGTCTCGACCCTGCTCGTCCAGGAAGCCGCCGATATTGCCCGGGAAATCTATCTGGGCATGGTTCTTGACCGCGCCAAGGGCGTTCCCGTTGTCATGGCATGCGCCGAAGGTGGCGTGGACATCGAGCATGTCGCCGCGACCACTCCCGAAAAGATCCTCAAGGCCGAAGTGGATCCGGATTCGGGTCTGCTTCCCTGTCAGGCTCGCCGCCTTGCTTACGCCATGGGCTTTTTGGGCGAACAGGCCACCAAGGCCGAAGCCATGATGATGGCCCTTTCGAAGGCCTACCTCGAATATGATTGCGCTCTTGCGGAAATCAATCCGCTGGTCATCACCCCTTCGGGCGAAGTCATGGCGCTTGATGCCAAGATGACTTTTGATGATAACGCGCTCTTCCGTCACCCATGTGTGGAAGCGCTGCGCGATCCATCCGAGGAAGACCCCGCCGAAGCACGCGCGGCCAAGTCGGGCCTTAGCTTTGTGCGCATGGACGGCTCCATCGGCTGTCTTGTCAATGGCGCGGGCCTGGCCATGGCGACCATGGACATCATCAAGTACCACGGCGGCGAACCTGCCAACTTCCTCGATGTTGGCGGTGGCGCCAACAAGGATCAGGTCACCGAAGCGTTCCGCATTATCCTCGCCGACAAGCGGGTCAAAGCGGTTCTGGTGAACATTTTCGGCGGCATCATGAAGTGCGACACGATCGCCACCGCCATCCTCGCCGCGTTCCAGGAAGTGGGCTTCCATGTGCCCCTCGTGGTTCGCCTCGAAGGGACCAATGTCAACGAGGGGAAGAAAATCCTCGCGGAGAGCGGTCGCAACATCATCACTGCGGATGGCTTGACCGACGCGGCCCGCAAGGTCGTCGAGGCCGCCAAGGCGTAACCCCACCCACCGCACACATCCAAAACACGAGGAAACAAGATCATGAGCATTCTGGTAAATAAAGACACGAAGGTGATCGTTCAGGGCCTGGGCAAGGCCGGGACCTTCCACGCGATCCAGTGCCGCGACTATGGCACCCAGATCGTCGGTGGCGTGGTTCCAGGCAAAGGTGGCACTGTGAAAGAGGGAATCCCTCTTTTCAACACCGTCGCCGAAGCCGTCGAAAAGACAGGCGCGAACGCCTCGATGGTGTTTGTTCCTCCGCCGGCAGCGGCCGATGCGATCTGTGAAGCCGCCGACTCGGGCATTGCCCTGATCGTCGCCATCACCGAAGGGATCCCCGTTCTCGACATGGCGCGCGCCAAGCGCTTCATCAAGGATCGTCCCGGCATCCGCCTTATCGGGCCCAACTGTCCCGGGGTGATCACCCCGGGTCAGGCCAAGCTCGGCATTATGCCGGGCTATATCCACAAGCCAGGCACCGTCGGCCTCATCAGCCGCTCGGGCACCCTGACCTACGAAGCGGTGCACCAGCTCACCGCCCTGGGCCTTGGCCAGTCGACCTGCGTCGGCATCGGTGGTGATCCGATCATCGGCACCATCCAGACCGAATTGCTCCAGATGTTCCAGGACGATCCGGGCACTGAAGCGATCCTTCTTATCGGTGAAATCGGCGGAACCGCCGAGGAAACCGCCGCGGAATATATCGCCAAGCATGTGACCAAGCCTGTCGCCGCTTTCATCGCCGGGCAAACCGCCCCCGAAGGGAAGCGGATGGGCCACGCGGGCGCGATCATTTCGGGCGGATCCGGTTCCGCCAAGGACAAGATCGCCGCGCTGCACAAGGCGAACATCCTTGTGGCCGAATCGCCCGCCGATATGGGAATCACCATGCAAGCCGCGATCAAGCGTCTCAAGTAACGGCCCCAGAAACGGCCCCTGAAAGAGCGGCTTTCAGGAGCCCGCAAAAATCTCAAGGGCCCGGCGCGGAACCCCCGCTGTCGGGCCCTTTTTTTAGGCTCGCTACGAACGGCCCATCAGGATCCATCCAATCGGGATTGCAAACAGGCCATAATAAAAATCCTTGCAAAGGCGCTTCCATGAATCGCTCACCGCTCTATTTATTCTCTTTGCTTTGTCTTTTTTGTTTGCATAACAAAACTTTTGCGGCCGTCCGACTCGCGGGCGTCTTCACCAACCACATGGTCCTTCAGCGCGACCGCGAAGTGCCCGTTTGGGGATGGGCCGATCCCGGTGAAGCCGTCGAGGTTCGCTTTGGAGACGCATCGATAAAAACCAAAGCTGGAACCAATGGGCGCTTTGAGGCCAGGCTTCCTTCGATGAAAGCCTCAAACAAGGGACAAGAGTTGCTTGTTACCGGCCAGACCGGCAAGGTCGTTCTGTCGGATGTGCTTGTGGGCGATGTGTGGCTATGTGGCGGGCAATCGAACATGGATTGGCCTTTGGATCAATGCAAGGCTTCTGCGGATGTCGCCTCGGCCAACCATTCCGCCATTCGTCATTTTGCGGTCGATTTCAGCTTTTCGTCCGCACCCCGTGAAGATTGCCAGGGGCAATGGCAGGTTTGCACTCCCCAAACGGCGGGCGGCTTCACTGCCGTGGGATACTATTTTGCCAAAAAGGTCCACAAGGAGACCGGCGTACCTATCGGCATTCTCCGCTCATCGGTTGGCGGGACCAACATCGAACTTTGGATGTCGCAAAAGACGCTTATGGAGACTCCGGCGCTGGAACCTTTCGCCAAAAGTATGCGTGAATCGTTGGAACTATGGCGCAAGGAATTGGTCCGGGATCTGCCCCAAATGGATAACTGGAGTGCCCGGGTGAAAGAGGCCCTTAAAAACGGCGCCCCGATCCCTCCGCCCCCCGCTTTTCCGGAGTATCCGTTCGGAGAGAAAATGTTCCGGCCACGGTGTGTGACGCTTTATAACGGGATGATCCACCCGATCATTCCTTTTGCCGTCCGGGGATTCCTCTGGTACCAGGGGGAAAGCAACGCGGGACCGTGGCCTGTCGCCGCGCAATATATCGAAAAGAAAAAAGCGCTCGTGGCTGATTGGCGAAACTATTTTGGGGGTGGGGCGGAACTCCCCTTTTATTTTGTGCAACTCGCAGCCTGGCAAAAACCAAACGATGATCCAGCAGCGGCGGATGATTGGGCCCATTTGCGCGAAGCGCAAAGGCATTGCCTCAAAGCAATCCCCTCAAGCGGAATGGCCGTTGCCACCGACATCGGCGATGCGGACGATATCCACCCCGCCAACAAGGGGGATGTGGGCGAAAGACTGGCACTCTGGGCCCTGCGGGATGTTTATGGCAAAAAGGCTAGTGAAGTATCAGGCCCCCTTTTCCTCAAGGCAACCCCGGACGATTCCCGTCTTGTGATCGAGTTTGACCATGCCAAATCGGGCCTTATGGCCGCTTCGAAGAATGGCCGAAATGCTCCCCAGGCCAAAGACAGTAGCCCGGGAGGATTTGCGATCGCCGGGGCCGACCGCAGATGGCAATGGGCCGATGCGCGGATCGATGGCAATAGGGTGATACTTTCCCAATCGGCGATTGCCAAACCAATCGCCGTCCGTTACGGCTATTCCATCAATCCTGCCCGTGCGAATCTTTACAATAAGGACGGTCTCCCCGCGTCCCCATTTCGCAGTGACGATTGGTAAGCCAGACCTCTTCGGAGTCCCAACATGTCCGTTGGTTTGATTGCGGGTGCTTTGCTTTTGGTTTTTGGAGCCGATCCACTACCAAAGGGTTGGTCGATTCCACTTGTCGATCTGGATGAGCGTAAAGATCTTCAGATATTGGTGGATCGTGAAAAAGGGCAATATCTGGGTCATCCGACGACTGTTCTCCTTGAGGATGGCAAGACGATCCTTTGCGTATACCCCAAGGGGCATGGCAAAGGCGCCATAATCCACAAGAAAAGCACGGATGGAGGTCTGACCTGGTCCGAACGGATTCCCGTTCCGGAAAATTGGGCAACCTCCAAAGAGACGCCAACCCTTCACAGGTTGATCGATCCCGAAGGAAAAAAGCGCCTGGTGATGTTCAGCGGGCTCCATCCCGTCCGGATGGCATCTTCCGGGGACGATGGCAAAACCTGGACCCCGCTGGAAAAGGTGGGCGATTATGGAGGCATCGTGGCCATGGGATCAGTGATCTCCCAAAAAACCGGTCCTGGACACTATCTCGCCTGGTTTCATGATGATGGTCGCTATTTCAGTGAAAAACCCGCTCCCAAAAAGCCGGTCGAATTCACTCTCTACCAGATTGAGACAGCCGATGGGGGAAAAACCTGGTCCGCACCCAGAGTTATCCAACAATCCCAGGCGGTCCACCTATGCGAACCCGGCGCGATTCGGTCCCCGGATGGGAAGACCATTGCTTTGCTTCTTCGGGAAAACCGTCGGTTGAAGAATTCGCATGTCATCTTTAGCCATGACGAAGGAAAAACCTGGACCGAACCGGCGGAACTTTGTGGAGCTTTAACGGGAGACAGGCACACCGCGGTTCGTTTGAGCGATGGACGCTATTTCATCTCGTTTCGGGATATGGCACTCCAGGGCCCAACAAGGGGCGACTGGGTGGCCTGGGTCGGAACATGGGAGGATATACGCGCCATGTCCAAAGGGGAACCTCGTCAGGGATCGTATCGTCTAAGGCTCAAGAAGAACCACAAAGGTTCTGATTGCGCATATCCGGGTGTGGAACTTTTGCCTGATGGGACGATTGTGACAACAACCTATGGTCATTGGGCTCCCAATGAGGCGCCCTGGATCCTTTCGGTTCGACTCAAGGTTTCCGAGATCGATGCCCAATTGCGCAAGGCGGGCACACCCTGAGAGGTATATCCGATCTCCCTGAACATGGAACCATTATGCGATCTGCTTTAATACTATTTGTGGTTTTGACGCCTTTTCATTTGGCAGCAGCCGAAAGGCCCAATATCGTCCTAATTGTTGCCGATGATTTGGGTCGGGAAGATTGCGGCTTCATGGGAGGCAAAGTCATCCACACGCCAAATCTCGACAGGCTTGCCGCAAAAGGCGCCATATTGGATGCCCATTATGTTCAACCGGTCTGTTCGCCTACCCGGGCGGCCCTGATGACCGGACGCTATCCGATGCGTCACGGGCTTCAGGTGGGGGTGGTGCGTCCCTGGGCGCAATATGGCCTACCCCTGGCGGAGCGAACCATCGCCCAGGAACTCAAGGAATTGGGATACCGTACCGCGATCGTTGGTAAATGGCACCTTGGACACTTCCAGCCCGAATACCTTCCCACAAAGCGTGGCTTCGACCACCAATATGGCCACTATAACGGTGCCATCGATTATTTCCGCCACGATCGCGATGGGGGTTTTGATTGGCACAAGGATGACAAGGTATGTCGCGACGAAGGGTACAGCACCCACCTGCTTGCCACCGATGCGTCTAAATTTGTCACGGAAACCGCGGGCAAAAGCCCCTTTTTTCTTTATGTGCCTTTCAATGCCGTACATGCTCCCATGCAGGTTCCTGAGAAGTACAAAGCTCCCTACGGAGACCTTAAACCCAATCGCAAAAGCTATGCAGGCATGCTTGCCGCAATGGACGAGGGTATCGGACAAATCATCGAGGCGGTCGAAAAATCAGGCCAGGCCAGCAACACGCTTTTTGTATTCACAAGTGATAACGGAGGGCCAGCGCCCGGGGTGGTCACAAACAATGGCCCCTGGCGCGCCGGGAAGGGGACCGTCTA
>Ga0164294_10002457_pt1 | contig 16706 bp, 5 predicted proteins | sample GEODES005metaG_FD_111479 | JGI IMG/M metagenome (GOLD analysis project Ga0164294, IMG submission 111479) | Oligotrophic lake water microbial communities from Sparkling Lake, Wisconsin, USA - GEODES005 metaG | ecosystem: Environmental > Aquatic > Freshwater > Lake | place: USA: Sparkling Lake...
CAGACTGCTGATCTCTTTGAGCGACGTAATGTCCGTCGCGCCGATCGCTACCGCGTCAGCCGTCTGAATTACCGCAACTTGGGTCGAAGACAGTGCACTCAACTGGCTATCCGTCAGCGCCACATACTGCGCCGTCGTCAACGCATCAACCTGAGCCGTCGCCAGACCACGGACCTGTGCTGTCGTCAGTGCAGACACCGCTCCCGTCGACAACCGGCCAATCGTCGGCAACGAAGCAATATCGGTCGCACCGATTGCCACCGCGTCATCGGACTCAATCACCCCAACCTGAGTTGATGTGAGAACACCAAACTGCGTCGACGTCAGTCCAACAAACTGCGCAGTCGTCAACGCCACAACCTGCGTTGTCGTCAGCGCGCGAGCCTGATCGGTCGTCAGCGCCGCAACGGCACCCGTCGAGAGGCCATTGATCGCGACAAGCGACGTCATGTCTGTCGCGCCGATCGCTACCGCGTCGGCTGTCTGGATCACCGCCACTTGATCTGAGGTCAAAGCCTGGAACTGCGACGAGGTCAGCGCAACAAACTGCGCCGTCGTCAAAGCCACTACCTGCGCCGTCGTCAGTGACTGAGCCTGGTCGGTCGTTAGAGCCACTACAGACGCTGTCGTGAGGCTGCTGATCTCGTTGAGCGACGTGATATCAGTCGAGCCAATCGCCACTGCGTCAGCCGTCTCAATCACCGCAACCTGCGTCGAGGTCAGTGCACTCAGTTGGGTATCTGTCAGCGCCACAAACTGTGCCGTCGTCAATGCCTCAACCTGTGCCGTCGCCAGACCACGGACCTGTGCTGTCGTCAGTGAAGACACTGCTCCCGTCGACAACTGTCCAATCGTCGGCAACGACGCAATATCGGCTGCACCGATCGCCACCGCATCATCGTCCTGAATCACCCCAACTTGCGTCGACGTGAGCGCACCAATCTGTGTCGAGCTCAGCGCTACAAACTGCGCTGTTGTGAGTGCCACGACCTGCGCGGTCGTCAGCGCGCGAGCCTGATCGGTCGTGAGCCCCCCAACCGCACCCGTTGAGAGGCTGCTGATCTCGGTGAGCGACGTGATGTCCGTCGCGCCGATCGCTACCGCGTCGGCTGTCTGGATCGCTGCGACCTGATCGGATAGCAAGGCCTGGAACTGTGACGAGGTCAGCGCTACAAACTGCGCCGTTGTCAACGCCACGACCTGCGCCGTCGTCAACGACTGAGCCTGGTCGGTCGTCAATGCCGCCACTGAGGCGGTCGTCAAACTGCCGATCTCTTTGAGCGACGTGATATCGGCCGAGCCAATCGCCACTGCGTCAGCGGTCTGAATCACACCCACTTGGGTCGAGGACAATGCGCTGATCTGGGTATCCGTCAGCGCCACAAACTGCGCCGTCGTCAACGCCACAACCTGCGCTGTCGCCAGACCTCTGGCCTGGGCAGTCGTCAGGACCTCAACCTGATCGGTCGTTACTGCCGCCACCGAGGCGGTCGTCAGACTACTGATCTCTTTGAGCGACGTGATATCAGTCGAGCCAATCGCCACTGCGTCAGCCGTCTCAATCACCGCAACCTGCGTCGAAGACAGTGCACTCAGTTGGGTATCTGTCAGCGACACAAACTGTGCCGTCGTCAATGCCTCAACCTGTGCCGTCGCCAGACCACGGACCTGTGCTGTCGTCAGTGAAGACACTGCTCCCGTCGACAACTGTCCAATCGATGGCAACGACGCAATATCGGCTGCACCAATCGCCACCGCATCATCGTCCTGAATCACCCCAACTTGCGTCGACGTGAGCGCACCAATCTGTGTCGAGCTCAGCGCTACAAACTGCGCTGTTGTGAGTGCCACAACCTGCGCGGTCGTCAGCGCGCGAGCCTGATCGGTCGTGAGCCCCCCAACCGCACCCGTTGAAAGGCTGCTGATCTCGGTGAGCGACGTGATGTCCGTCGCGCCGATCGCTACCGCGTCGGCTGTCTGGATCGCTGCGACCTGATCGGATAGCAAGGCCTGGAACTGTGACGAGGTCAGCGCAACAAACTGTGCTGTCGTCAACGCAACGATCTGTGATGTCGTCAGTGACTGCGTTTGGTCGGTTGTCAGGGCCGCCACTGAGGCGGTCGACAGCCGTTCAATACTGGGCAACGAGGCGATATCTGCGGAGCCAATCGCCACCGCGTCATTGGACTCAATCACCGTCACTTGCGCCGACGATAGCGCCGCAAACTGCGCCGAGGTCAGCGCAACAAATTGCGCTGTGGTGAGCGCAACGACCTGCGCTGTCGTCAGAGAGGCAAGCTGCGCTGTCGTTAGAACCCGAGCCTGCGCCGTGGTCAGCGCAGCAGACGATGCGGTGCCCAGGCTTCGGATCGCGTTGAGGGATGCAATGTCGGCGGAACCAATCGCGACGGCGTTCGCTGTCCCAATGGTCGCTACTTGTGCGGAACTCAGAACCCCAAACTGCGAGGAATTGAGTGCGACGAATTGCTCGGTTTTGAGCGTCCCAAACTGCGTCGAAGTCAGAACTGCAGCTTGGACCGTTGTCAGCGCACCGATTTCGTCGCTGGTGAGACCCGCTACCGCGGCTGAACTCAAGCTACTGATTTCTTTAAGCGCCGCAATATCCGCTGATCCGATCGCAACCGCATCGGCTGTCTGGATCACGGCCACTTGGCTTGAGGTCAGGGCCCCCAGCTGGGTGGACGTTAGCGCTGCGAACTGCCCAGTCGTCAGGCTCTCAACCTGCGTGGTCGACAGTGCCTTGATCTGGTCTGCGGTCAGTACCGCAGCAGAGGCCGTTGAAAGCCCAGCAAGCTCACCGAGCGAAGTGATGTCAACCGCACCAATTGCAACGGCGTCTGCTGTCTGAATCGCCGCAGCCTGCGTCGACGTCAGAACGGCCAACTGAGTCGAAGTCAGTGCAACAAATTGCGCTGTCGTCAGCGCGACAACCTGAGAAGTCGCAAGCGCACGCGTCTGGTCGGTCGTCAGAGCGATGACCGAGGTCGCAGAAAGACCACCAATTTCGCTCAGCGCGCTGATATCGGTTGCACCGATCGCGACCGCTTCGGCCGTTTCGATCGATGCCACTTGGGCTGACGTCAGTGCCGCCAACTGAGCCGAGGTCAACGCAACAAAGTGAGCCGTCGTAAGTGCCACGACCTGAGCGGTGGTGAGCGCGCGAGCTTGATCCGTTGTGAGCGCTGCGAGCGAGGCGGTCGCCAGGCCCACGACCTTTGACAAGGAACTGATGTCGGCCGAACCAATGGCCACCGCGCCAGCCGTGCCAATTGCACCGGCCTGGTCGGAACTCATCACGCCAAACTGGGCTGAGGTCAACGAGACAAATTGCGCGGTCGTCAGAGCCCCAATTTGGGCGGTCGTGAACGAGGCCACCTGAGCCGTACCCAAAGACCTCGTCTGGTCGGTCGTGAGTGCCACAACCGACGCAGTCCCAAGACTGCTGATCTCTTTGAGCGATGAAACATCGGCCGAACCGATTGCAACCGCACTCGCAGTTCCAATCGCAGCCACCTGTGCCGAGGTCAACGCCGACCGCTGAGATGGCGTCAGAGCCACGACCTGGGCCGTTGTCAGCGCATCCAACTGCGCGGTCGTCAACGTCCGTGTTTGCGCCGTCGACAGCGCCGCAACCGAAGCTGTCGTGAGGCTACTGATCGCGGCCAGCGAAGCAATGTCGGTCGCACCAATCGCAACCGCATCGGCCGTCTGGAGCACCGCAACCTGACCGGAAGTCAGGGCAGCAATCTGCAGCGACGTGAGGCCCACAAACTGCGCCGTCGTCAGCGCATCGATCTGCCCAGTCGTCAGCGCGCGCGCCTGTGCGGTGGACAGCGCAACCAACGAAGCCGTCGTGAGGCTAGCAATCGCATTGAGCGAGGTAATGTCGACCGAACCAATCGCCGATGCATCGGCGCTCTGGATCGCGGCCACCTGCGTTGAAGTCAAGGCCCCAAACTGAGCCGACGTCAACGCAACGAACTGCGCGGTCGTCAGCGCAACAACCTGCGCCGTCGTCAACGATTTCGCCTGATCGGTCGTCAGTGCCACAACCGATGCAGTCCCCAGACTACTGATCTCTTGAAGTGACGAGACATCGGACGAGCCAATTGCAACGGCTTCGTCGGCCCCAATCACGGCCACTTGCGTCGAGGCCAACGCTGCCACTTGGGACGACGTCAATGCAACAATCTGGGCCGTGGTCAGTGCATCGATCTGCGCGGTCGTCAGCGTTCGTGTTTGTGCCGTCGTCAGCGCCGCAACCGAAGCTGTCGTGAGGCTACTGATCGCGGTAAGCGAAGCAATATCGGTCGCGCCAATCGCAACCGCATCGGCCGCCCCGATCACCGCAACCTGATCTGAACCCAGGGCAGCAATCTGCAGCGACGTGAGGCCCACAAACTGCGCCGTTGTCAGTGCATCGATTTGTGTCGTCGTCAGCTCACGGGCCTGTGCGGTGGACAGTGCAACCAACGAAGCCGTGGTGAGGCTAGCAATCGCATTGAGCGAGGTGATGTCGACCAAACCGATCGCCGATGCATCGGCGCTCTGGATCGCGGCCACCTGCGTTGAGGTCAAGGCTCCAAACTGCGCCGACGTCAGCGCGACAAACTGCGCGGTCGTCAGCGCAACAACCTGCGCAGTCGTCAAGGATTTCGCCTGATCGGTCGTCAGTGCGACAGCCGACGCAGTCCCCAGACTACTGATCTCTTGAAGTGACGAGACATCGGACGAGCCAATTGCAACGGCTTCAGCAGTCCCAATCACGGCCACTTGAGTCGATGCCAACGCAGCCACTTGCGACGAGGTCAACGCAACGATCTGGTCCGTCGTCAATGCATCGATCTGCGCGGTCGTCAACGTCCGTGTTTGTGCTGTCGTCAGCGCGGCAACCGAAGCGGTCGCGAGGCTACTGATCGCGGTCAGCGAGGCAATGTCGGTCGCACCAATCGCAACCGCATCGGCCGTACCGATCACCGCCACCTGACCTGAACTCAGGGCAGCAATCTGCCGTGACGTCAGGCCCACAAACTGTGCCGTCGTCAAATCGACAATCTGCGTCGTTGTGAGTGCCAGCACCTGATCTGTCGAGAGTGCAACCAATGAAGCCGTGGTGAGGCTAGCAATCGCATTGAGCGAGGTAATGTCAACCGAACCGATCGCCGACGCATCGGCGCTATGGATCGCGGCCACTTGCGTTGAGGTCAAGGCTCCAAACTGAGCCGACGTCAACGCGACAAACTGCTCGGTCGTCAGCGCAACAACCTGCGCCGTCGTCAACGATTTCGCCTGATCGGTCGTCAGTGCGACAACCGACGCAGTCCCCAGACTGCTGATCTCTTTGAGCGACGAGACATCGGACGAGCCAATTGCAACGACTTCGTCGGCACCAATCACGGCCACCTGCGTTGAACTCAGGGCACCCACCTGCGATGAGGTCAGCGCAACCACCTGATCCGTCGTGAGCGCATCGATCTGCGCGGTCGTCAACACCTTTGCTTGTGCCGTCGTCAGCGCAGCAACCGAAGCGGTCGCGAGGCTGCTGATCTCCGCCAGCGAAGCAATATCGGTCGCACCAATCGCAACCGCATCGGCCGTTCCAATCACCGCCACCTGATCTGAACTCAACGCGGCAATCTGTCGTGACGTGAGGCCCACAAACTGCGCCGTCGTCAGTGCATCGATTTGTGTCGTCGTCAACGCCCGCGCCTGAGCAGTCGACAGGGCCGCCAGCGCCCCAGTCGTGAGGCTGCTGATCTCTTTGAGAGAGGTGATATCGGAGGAACCAATCGCGACGGCATCCGCTGTCTGGATCGCACGAACCTGGCTCGTCGTCAGGGCCTCGAACTGAGCCGACGTCAACGCGACAAACTGCGTGGTCTCCAGTGCAACAACCTGAGCAGTCGTTAGCGTCCTTAACTGTGCGGTCGTCAGCGCAACCACTGCGTCCGTACCCAGCGAGGCAATGTTCTTCAGCGACTCGCCCGAAATCACAGAAGCACCGGAGGTGCTAATCGCGCCGGCCTGAGTTGTCGAGAGCGCCCCCAATTGGGAGGACGTCAAGGCCGTGAACTGTGCCGTCGTAAGCGCATTAATCTGTGCGGTCGTCAGCGCCTTGGCTTCGTCCGTGGTCAGAGCAACGAGCGTCGTGGTCGTCAGACTACCGATCTCTTTGAGCGACGCAATGTCGGCGGCGCCAATTGCAATCGCATCGGCTGTCCCAATCACCGCAACCTGCGTAGATGACAAGGCAGCGAATTGGTTGGACGTCAGAGCGGCGTACTGCGCCGTCGTCAAATCCACGATCTGCGTTGTCGTCAGAGCGCGTACCTGGCCCGTTCCGAGCGCGGCCACCGAGGCCCCTGCCAGACTGCTGATCGCTATGAGCGACGTGATGTCTGCAGAACCAATCGCGACGGCGTCCGCCGTGACGATTGCCGCAACCTGGTTGGGACTCAGGGCCACGAACTGACCCGACGTCAACGCGACGTACTGTGCAGTGGTCAGGGCGACGACTTGAGCGGTTGTTAACAAGTTGACTTGTTCGGTGGTCAGCGCGACCACCGAGGCCGTGACCAGACTTCCAATATTCGCGAGCGAACCAATATCGGACGATCCAATCGCGATGGCACTTGCCGTCGCAATGGCGTTCACCTGTCTAGAGCCGAGAGCCCCAAACTGGGACGATGTCAGCGCCTCAAACTGGGCCGTACCAAGCGCACGAATCTGTGCCGTCGTGAGCGCGGCAGCTTCTGCCGTCGTCATCGCCGCGACCGCGGCCGTCGTCAGACTGCTGATTGCGCCAAGCGCCGCAATATCGGCCGATCCAATCGCAACCACATCCGCAGTCTCGATGACCGCGACCTGATCGGAGGTCAGCACCGCAATCTGCCTTGATGTCAGCGCAGCAAATTGCGCGGTCGTCAAATCAACAATCTGAGTTGTCGTGAGGGCGCGCGCCTGATCGGTCGACAGAGCCTCGACCGAGCCGACGCTCAAACCCCTGATTTCTTTGAGCGACGTGATGTCAACTGAGCCGATCGCCAATGCATCGGCACTTTGGATCGCTGCGACCTGGGTCGATTGCAATGCATTCAGTTGAGTCGAAGTCAACGCAACAAACTGGGCCGACGTCAGTGCGACGACCTGCGCGGTCGTTAGGGACTTCGCCTGATCGGTTGTCAACGCGACAACCGAGGCCGTTCCAAGATTTGCAATGTTCGCAAGAGACCCAATATCCGCCGAACCGATCGCAACAGTGCTCGCTGTTCCAATCGCCCCGACCTGAGACGACGAAAGGGCGCCAAACTGCGCTGAGGTGAGCGCAACAAACTGATCGGTCGACAACGCGCGTACTTGAGTGACCGCTAGGAGGGCCGACTGCGCCGTTGTGAGTGCGCCAACCTGTTCTGTCGTAAGTGCTGCAATCGAGGCCGTGCTCAAGGCCCCAATGTTTGCAAGCGAGCCAATATCAGCGGCGCCGATCGCCACGGCGTCGGCGGTCTGAATGACCGCAACCTGACTGGAGGCCAAGGCCGCCAGTTGAGTTGAGATGAGCGCCACAAATTGGGCAGTGCTGAGGCCCACGACCTGAGCGGTCGTGAGCGCTTTAACTTCAGCCGACGTGAGTGCCGCGACCGATCCGGTCGTCAGGCTACTGATCTCTTTGAGAGCAACGATATCCGAAGCGCCAATGGCAACTGCATCCGCAGTTTGAATGGCAGCCACCTGCGACGACGACAACACGGCGATTTGCGCCGATGAAAGCCCCTCAAACTGCGAAGTCGTCAGCGCAACGACCTGAGTCGTTGACAACGCGAGAACCTGCGCGGTACCGAGTGCGGCAACAGCCGCTAATCCGAGGCTTGAAATCTCAGCCAGAGATCCAATGTCAGCCGACCCGATCGCAACCGCCTGAGGCGCTGCAATGACCTTGACCTGGTCTGGTGAGAACGCCTCGAATTGACTCGAAGTCAGCGCAACGACCTGCGCAGTGGTCAGCGCGGACAGTTGCGACGTTGCCAGTGAACGCACCTGGTCGGTCGTCAGAGCCGCAATTGAAGCTGACCTGAGACTATCGATGTTAGCCAGCGACGCAACGTCTGGAGCCCCGATCGCAACCGCGGCCGAAGTACCCAAAGCGGCAACCTGACTCGAACCCAGAGCGCGGAATTGACCTGAGGTCAGCGCGACCACTTGCGAGGTGGTGAGTGAGCCAATTTGCGTGCCGGTCAGAGAGGCAACCTGCGCACTCTTGAGCGCCGAAGCCTGATCGGTCGACAAGGCGACAAGCGATGCGGTACCGAGACCACTGATTTTTGAGAGCGCACCGATGTCATCAGAACCGATCGCTGGCGCACCAGCCGTACCGATCGCACCGACCTGGTCCGAGCCTAAGGCAGCAAACTGAGCCGACGTGAGTGCGACGAATTGATCAGTGGTCAACGCGCCGACCTGACCAACGGTCAGCGAAGCGGATTGGGCGCTTGTGAGCGCGACCACTTCATCGGTCGAGAGAGCCGCCAACGAGGCGGTCGTCAGGCCACGGATCTCTTTGAGTGTGGAAATATCGGCCGAACCGATCGCAACTGCACCAGCGGTCCCGATTGATGCGACCTGGGAACTTGAGAGGACGCCCATCTGAACTGAAGTGAGCGCTACAAACTGCGCCGTCGTCAGCGCACCAACCTGCACGGTCGCGAGAGCCTTCGCCTGATCGGTCGTAAGCGCCGCCACCGAAGCGGTCGCCAAGCTTGCAATATTTGCCAGCGACCCAATATCGGTGCCAATTGCGCGAGCACTCGCGGTTCCGATTGCTTCAACCTGACCGGCCGAGAGCGTCGCAAATTGCGTCGAAGTCAGGGCCTGAAACTGTGCGGTTGTGAGCGCGCTCAATGATCCAGTCGCGAGACTCCTCACTGCCACCAGCGATGCAATGTCGGACCCGATCGCCACAGCGCTCGCGGTACCAATCACGTCGACCTGAGTTGACGAGAGAGCGCCGAATTGCCTTGTGGTCAATGCGACGACCTGAGCCGTCGTCAGAGACACGACCTGTGAAGTCGACAGCGCCCTCACCTGATCGGTCGTCAACGCCGCAGCGGATGCCGTGGTGAGGCTACTCAGCTCTCTGAGCGAGGCGATATCACCCGACCCGATGGCAACGGCGTCAGCGGATTGAATCGCCGCCACCTGCGTCGATCCCAGCGACTCGAATTGGGTTGAGGTCAGCGCAACGAACTGGGCCGTTGTCAACGCCGCAATCTGGACGGTCAAGAGCGTGCGGGTTTGCTCGATCGCAAGTGCCGCCAGAGACGCTGTCCCGAGGCTGGCAATTTCCTTGAGCGAGACCATATCAGACGCGCCAATCGCGACCGCGTCTGCGGATTCGATCACTGCAACTTGGGTCGACGAAAACGCCGCCAATTGGACCGACGTCAACGCCTCAAACTGCGCTGTCGTGAGTGCAACCACCTGGGTTGAACCCAGGCCACGAACCTCAGCCGTGGTGAGGGCCGCGACGGAATCCGGATCGAGGCTCGCAATCTCGGTGAGGGCAGCGATGTCTGCCGAGCCGATCGCAACCGCGCCCGCTGTGCCAATCGCACCCACCTGATCCGCACCGAGCGCCCTGATCTGCGCCGATGTCAAGGCCACAAACTGGGCCGTGGTCAGCGTTTCGACCTGAGTCGGCGTAATCGCCGAGACCTGTTTGGAGCCGAGGGCCACAACCGCAAGGGTCTGAAGCGCCGAAATATTCGTAATCGAACCGATGTTGGCGGTGCTAATCGCGGCAATCTTGGCGGTCGAAATCGCCCCCACCTGGGCAAGACCAAGATTGGCCAGCTGCTCTGAGGTTAACGCGGAGAACTGCCGCGTTGTGAGCGCGCCAATCTGAGACGTATAGAAATCGCCGACGCTCAGCGGCGGAATCCCCGCGAGGTCACTGGTCGAAAATGCGGCCACCTGGCTGGTGGTGTACGTCGTCAGATTATTAAAATCTATCATCTTGATTTATCTCGATTTCCCGCGATTTGCAGGGTCACCACGCACCTCTCAGACTGGAAAAGCCAAAAAGAGGGCGTAGCAACGCATAGTTACTCGTTCGAGAATACCCCGAAACGAGCGAAATTTAAAGAAAGATTCGTGAAATACTCACACCCCCGACAGGCGGTTAACCACAGTTCAGCACGGGGTTATTGCGGCTCTTGTAAGTCCACCCCCGGCTGAGTAATTTATGCGTGGCGCCTAGTTCGAAACCTCATTACCCGGCGCACTCGCAAAGGCAACTTTCCAGGCGTCGCGCACATCGCGCACTCCACTAATCAAAGTCGCGAGTCGATCCCGGGATTGGCTTGAGTGCAAAAATTCAAGTGCCATCATCCACGTGGCATAGGTTCGATCCAGCCCAACGGCAACCTCTCCACCCAGGTCGAATGAGAGCGAGTCTCGCAACCCATACTGGATGAGTTGCATGCACTTCAGATTTTCACGAGAAAATTCAGCCACATCGCCAGACTCCAAAGAGCCGTCGCACTTCACCATGCGATCAATCAATGAATCGTAGACGAGGAGAATCAACTCCTGCGGCGTACTCTGCTGGGTGAGCGACTCGTTTCGAATACGACGATAACCCGCGGCAGCGCTGCGGTGCCGGGTATTGTTAGTCGTCATACTTTAATTATTATTTTTTGACAAAGAGGCGAGTTGCGCCGTCAAAAAATTACTCGTACTCGACATGTTCGCCAAGAGAGAATTTAACTTTGCATACGTTTTTAATAGACGTGTGCGCTCCACCTCGATCTTCGCGCTCTCGCTCGTGCGCTTGTTCCTCAAGGTATACAACTGACTGTTGTACTGATCCGTCCGAACATCAAAAGTTCCAACAAAAGCTGATCCGGCCCTGGTGAGCGACGTTGCTAAAGTCGACGAAATTCCGGCCGCAAATCGGTCCAACAGCTTAGGCTGCGCGTAGGCAGAATCTGCATAGAGGTCACCATCGGCGGGAGGCGTCAAAACAGTCGTATCGCTCGCCGCTGACCGGTTAAACGCAGATTTGGAAAACGTCAACGTTCCGTCAGTCTTCCTGGAAATCCCCAGATCACTAAATTTGATTAATGAACTCTTGTCAGTTCGGGTCGAGAGGGCATTCGTGTACTTCAACCCCGCGGAATATCCGCCGCGCATCAGTTGCTTCACCTCTGCGAGCGCGGAATCACCAAAAAGGGCTACCTCGGCAGTGGTATCGCGGGTGGGATCCGACAAATCAACGGACCCATACTTAACGATCGCAGCCTGCAACGCGTTGTAATTGGTCACAAAGTTCTGCGCTGCCGTGGAGAGGTTCGCAGCCGCTTGCGCTTCTGTCAGAGTGGCAGATATCGTGAACTGGGTGGAATCCGCAAATCCACTCATCGAATCCTGCAAATTCGATGCAAGCGTCTTGATAGCTGCGATCGCAGAAATCGAAGCTTGCCGAGCAGTTACTTTCGCGTCGATCGGATCAACTCGCTTGACCATCTCGACTTCAATCAGCTGGTCAACGGTTGACTTTACGTCAATCGAGCCTGTAGACGCTCCGACAACCGTTGCCATTTCTTCACCGCCCTAGTTAGGCTTTGATACTCACCAAAACCGACTGAAGATAATTCAAAGAGCGCGCAATCTGAACTGCTTCCTCATTCGGAATCTGACGAACAACCTCACCCGTCTGCGGATTACTTACTCGGACGATCTGCTTACCGCTGGAACTGTCCACCCGAAAATCGAGGGATCGCCCCATATCGCGAACAAACGAATCAATCGTCCGAGCCGCCGCCTGAATATTTTCGCTGGAGCGCCGCTCAATTTGAGCAACCCCTTCTGCGATCGGCGACGCCTTTGACACCCCTGGAACCAGACCGGCTGCACCGCCAATGGCCGGTGCACCAGATCCGTGCCCTCCAACAACTCCTGACATTCCCATTTTTGTCTCCAAAAATCCGACCCCTTTGGGCCGGAACTAAGGGCAAAAGAATATGCTCAACCTGAACGCTTACTTGATCAGGCTCAGGATGGTATTCGGCATTGCGTTTGCCTGCGCCAGCGCTGCGGTTGCAGCCTGCTGCAGAATCTGGTTACGGGTCATGGCAGCGGTTTCTGCTGCGTAGTCCGTATCTTCGATCCGCGAGCGTGCGCTGTCGACCGCCTCGGCCAAGGCCGACTGGGCTGAAGCAACGTAACCCAAAGTCGTTGACTGCTTGGAGAACGAAGAGCGAGCGCTGGCAATATTCGTGAGAAGCGTATCGGCCTCAGAAACTGTAGTGGCTCCGTTCGTGGAGGTAACCGTTGAAATGGTTACGGCAGTAAAGTTTTGCGAGTTTGAAACAGTCAACGCCCCGCCTGCCTCATCGCTGTACTGAATTACGGACGAGAAGGCGGTCGCACCCATCAAGCTCTGTCCGTTGTACTTCGCATTGGTCGCCAGACCTTGGATACCCGTCTTGAGCGCCTGTACTTCGTTGTCAATGTTGGTGATGTCTACTGACGAATAAGTTCCGTTCTGAGCCTGAACGCCCAGTTCACGAATGCGCAACGTCATCTGCGCCATTTGCTCGAGGACGGCCTCGCCTGCGTCTGCCATCGCAGCACCGTCTTGAGCGTTACGCACGCCCTGACGAATACCTTGAACGTTGCCCATAAAACGCTTCGCGATGCCGGCGCCTGCCGAGTCATCCTTGGAAGAGTTAATCCGCTTGCCGCTTGACAGCCGCTCGGTGCTGGTCTTCAACATATCTTGGCTAGCTGCCAAGTTACGTTGGGCCGACAGCGAGGCTACGTTCGTGTAAAGATATGCACCCATGAATCTGCTCCAGTTGTGTCGCCCAACCTTGGGCTCTTCCTGTTAACGGAGACTTGTCATCGAACGTTTAGCTCCCAGGCTCGCCGCCCTGCCTCAAATCATCACGCCGCTTGTCGTTTTGGCACTCTTGGCGCTGATGGTGTTGCCCATCCCGACGCCCGTACTCGACCTTTTTTTCGTGTTGAATATCGGCATCTCGGTCGCAGTCTTGATTTCGGCGATGCGGATTCGGGAGGTGCTGGAGTTCGTTTCCTTTCCCACGCTCCTGCTGTTGACGACGCTGTTGCGCCTGAGCTTGAACGTCGCGTCGACGCGGGTTGTCTTGCTCCAAGGCCACACCGGGCCTGACGCCGCCGGCAAAGTCATTGAGTCTTTTGGTGAGTTCCTGATCGGCGGCAACTACGTCGTCGGGATCATCGTCTTCATCATTTTGACCATCATCAACTTTGCGGTGATCACCAAAGGTGCGGGACGGGTCGCCGAGGTTAGCGCCCGGTTTACGCTGGACTCATTGCCGGGCAAACAGATGGCGATCGATGCGGACTTAAACGCTGGCCTGATCGGAGAATCGGACGCAAAACGCCGCCGCAAGCAGGTACAACAAGAGGCCGACTTTTACGGCTCGATGGACGGCGCGTCCAAATTTGTTCGCGGCGACGCCATCGCCGGCATCGTCATTGTCATCGTCAACGTTGTTGGCGGCCTCCTGGTTGGGGTCATGCAGCACAGCATGGATGTCGCGGCCGCAGCCAAGGTCTACACCCTGCTCTCCATTGGTGACGGGCTGGTTGCTCAGGTGCCGGCGCTCATTATCTCGACCGCTGCCGGTATTGTTGTGACGAGGGTCGCGACGGATCGCGATTTTCAGCAACAGATCGGCGATCAGCTCCGCGACAACGCGATGGTGTTATGGCTGACGGGCGGCGTTCTGGGTTTGCTTGCGATCATTCCCGGAATGCCCCACTTTGCGTTTCTGGCACTGGGCGCTGGTTTCGCGGGACTTGCGTGGGGCATTTCAAGAGCCCGCGCCAAAGAGGCCGCGGCCAAATTCAAAGAAGACTCGAAACCAGTTGAGACGGTCGAATGGGGCGATGTCCCGGTGGTTGACCCGCTGACGCTCGAGCTTGCGTTCCGATTGGTCCCGCTGGTTGACCGCGCGGATGGCTCGGATCTGGTGCAGCGGATCACCGCGATTCGCAAACGATTCGTGGGCGACATCGGGTTTCTTGTGCCGGTCGTCCATATCCGAGACAACCTCGACCTTCCAACCGAAGCCTATCGATTATTGGTTTACGGCGCCGAGGTGGGACGCGGCGACATTTACCCGGATCTGATGATGGCGATCGAACCCGGGCCGGGCGCAGCCGCTCTGGATGGCCTGAGGGCGACCGATCCGACCTATGGCATCCCCGCATACTGGATCGCCCGTAGCCTGCGGGAGCGGGCGATTTCACTGGGCTACACCGTGGTCGAGCCGGCCGTGGTGATCGCCACCCATATCGACAAGCTGTTGCGCGACCACGCGCACGAACTCCTGGGACGACAGGAAACTCAGGAACTGCTCGAGCACGTCAAAGGACGCTTCCCCAAACTGGTCGATGACCTCGTACCCAAAGTCATTCCGCTGGGAACGGTCCAGAAGGTGTTGCAGTTGCTGCTAGTCGAAAACATCCCGGTACGCGATGTTCGGACCGTTCTCGAGACCATCGGCGAGCACGTCGGTCGGACGCAAGATCCCACCGGTCTGCTGCTCCCGGTACGTCAACGTTTGGCGCGCACGATCCTCCAGCAGGTGATGGGGGATGACGCCGAGCTTAAGGTTGCCGCCATTCATCCGGACTTTGAGCGGATCGTTGAGGACGCGCTCGCGGGGGCGCCGGTTGCGCCCGATGGCGCACTCGAGCCTGGACTGGTCAAGTTTTTGGGCGAACAGGCAGTCGAAGCCGCCAATAAGCTTGAGTCGGACGGTCTGCCGCCCGTGGTCCTGGCGTCAACCGCCACCCGAACGACAATCGCCCAAATTTTGAAACGGGTCGCACCTCAGATTTCGGTTTTGGCGATGTCTGAAATCCCCCCAACCACGCGGATTAAATTTGAGATGGTGATCTGTCAGAAACCCACCTGATCACAGTAGTCGTATCATCCCCCTGCGTTGAAGTGTATTAACGATTGTTGGCTTTCTAATCGGGCATAGCCCCTGGGACACCTTGGATCGATCTATGGGACCGCGCCGCTACGTAGCACTCAATCCGGCAGACGCTCTAAAGCAAATCCGAACCGAACTCGGCCCTGAGGCGGTGGTGTTATCCAACCGCGAGGTTGCTGAAGGCGTCGAGATTGTCGCAATCCGCCCCGAGGATCTGGCGTCGATGTCGGGCGAGCGCTCGATGGTGGCCCCAAATCTGGATGGCGCGCCGTTTGCAGCACTGCCGATGCCGCCCTCAACGCGCACGCCGGCGGGCAGCGGGGGCGGGCCGTTGGTCGGTTCGCAATCAAGTGGCGCCCCATCAGGCGGCGGAGCATCCGGCAAATCCAGGCCGTCGCGGTCAGAAGGTGCCTCCGGATCGCGCGGACGCTCAGCGATTCCGGTCATTGAGGCTTCCCCTGCGGCGAATCGCCCACGCGCGCCTGGCTCCAGCGTAATGGCACGCCAGCGCCGAATTGAGGAAGGACAACCCCAGAGTCGGCCACTCGGGAGCGGGATCAATCACGAACTGATCATCGCGAATGTCTCCCAGCGCAGCGACCGCGATCGGCGCCGCAACCCCGTCTACCCCCCCGACAGCGACACTCGAGTTCGCGTGAAAACTGCGGATACAGGTCGCGACGGGGCGCGAGATGGAGGTCGAGACGGCGGGGGCCAGCGGGTTTCTGTTGGGCAAGCGCAACAACCAGCGCTACCCGCGAGCCCAAAGCTGGCCCCACCGGTGGAGCACGGTGAGTCGCTGCATCACGACAGTCAACTACATGATGATGACCACAGTGATCATGTAGATCATCACGATGATCGCCATGACGATCATCGAGATCAGCACGATGCTGATCATGCGGTTCAGTCTCGCGACAATCACAATGATCTGGACCGCGGTCACGCACGAAGCAAGCGACAGGGACAATCCTCCGATCAGCATTCGGCAAGGGAGTCTCGGTCACAACATCAGGACGACCCGAGCCCGTCTGAGCTGGCCCGTGATCTCGCAGAGGTAAAGCGACTCCTGCAAACGCACGTCGCGCACACCGTCGCCGCTGCCATGTCGGCCGACAGCCCGGTGAGGGCCGAGCTGCTAAAGCAGATGTTTGCTGCTGGGTTTTCGGCTGGAATGGCCAGCGAGATGGTTTCGCAGATGCCCGAGCAGGCAGACATCCATAGCGCGGTGCGGTGGATGCAGGAGCGCCTCAAGGCCGACCTGCAAACGCTCGATGTCGTCAGCACCATCGATGAGGGCGGTGTCTACGCCTTTATCGGTCCAACGGGTGTCGGAAAAACGACGATGGTGGCCAAACTCGCAGCGCGCTGCGTGTTGCGCTTCGGGCGCTCGCAAGTGGCGCTACTCACCACCGATACCTATCGAATCGGTGCGCAGGAACAACTGAAAGTCTTTGCGAAGATTCTGGGGCTCACCATTACGTCGGTGCGCGATGGGGCTGATCTCGCACACAAGCTCGAAGAACTCTCGCGCAAGCATGTGGTCCTGCTCGATACCGCCGGGATGGGCCAACGCGACCAGCTCATGATCGAGCAATTGTCCCTGCTGGCCGAAGGTCGACAACATCTCAAGCGTGTGCTCGTGGTGAGCGCGACCACCGGTCTGCATACGCTCGATGATGTTTATGAGACGTATCG
>Ga0164294_10002460_pt1 | contig 16702 bp, 19 predicted proteins | sample GEODES005metaG_FD_111479 | JGI IMG/M metagenome (GOLD analysis project Ga0164294, IMG submission 111479) | Oligotrophic lake water microbial communities from Sparkling Lake, Wisconsin, USA - GEODES005 metaG | ecosystem: Environmental > Aquatic > Freshwater > Lake | place: USA: Sparkling Lake...
ATCCGCACCTGTTCAGCAACATCAAGGGCCTGTTCCACGTCGATGCACGCTACAACAGCGAAGTCGAGATCGCCGGCGTCAGCCCGCTCAACCCGAACCGCGGCATCGTCCGCAACCCGGGCTATGCGCTGGTCAATGCCCAGATCGGCCTGCAGACCGAAGACGGAAAGATCCGCGGCGAGTTCTATGTCGAGAATCTGACCAACCAATATTACAACATCACCGGCTTCGCCGTGCCGGAGCAGACCGGCAACTATAACGGCTATCCGGGCTATCCGCGCTTCTACGGCGCGCGGGTGCGCTTCGGGTTCTGATCCGATAGCCCTTCAGGGCTGGAAATTGGGGCGCTCCGGGAAACCGGGGCGCCTTTTTCTTTGTCCGTGTCCGGGGCCGGGAAGCCGAGGGACGGGCTGCGCAGCGCCGAGGAGGCGGGGGCGGCTTTTCGACGGATGGAGGGCAAATTCGGCGATTTCAGCTGTGAAATTAACATTCGTTAAATCGTTGATATTTAATAAAAATATCCGTTGCCACCCAATTGTTCGGTTAAATATTACCACGATAAAACTCAACAGCTTTGAATCATTCACCAGCTTTAGAAGAGGGATCACTAAAGATGCGGAATTTGAATTGGAGCGGATCGAATGTCGAAGCGTTGCTCGACACTATACCGGTTCCAGTCGTCTTGCTGGATGCGAACCAATCGCGCGCGGTGATGAACCAGGCGTTTTGTACGTTCCTTGGCCGTAACAGAGATTTTCTGCTGAACAGCGATGCCGCGTGGACGATGTCCTTTCGCTCGGTGAACGCTTCGGAGGAGATCCAGACGCCCGACTCGTATCCGAACGAGTTCGACGACATCGTCACCAGCGAATTTTGCGGGCCGCCCGACGAGAGCAAGCGCATGCAGGTGCTGCGACGGCGGCTGCATGCCGGGGAGCGCTGCCTCATCCTCGAAGCCGCTTTCGACGCGCTGCCGAGCTATGCCGCCGATCTGGGCCTGATCGATGCCGGCACGGTGCCGGCCGGGCAGGGCGGGACCGCGCCGCGGCTGCTGATGGTTCCGCGCATCGAGCCGCTGGTACAAGGCGACCTGGGTCGCGTCGCGATCGACAATGGCGTGGCCTGCGACTGCGAGCTCTACATCGATGGCAATCGCATCGCCCTGATCGGCGCGCGGGACCGGCAGGTGCTGCACCTGCCGATCGGCATGCACGTGGCGACGCTGATCTTCGCCGATGGGCACGAGAAGCTGATCAGCGACCCCTTTCGCGTCTCCGCGGACATGCTGGTCACCTTGCCCGTGCGTGAGGTCCGCGAAATGGTGTGAAGTTCGGCTAGTCCCCGAACAGCGCGTCGAGCGGGCTTTTCGGCAGGAACCACAGCACCGCGACGAGCCCAGCGCAGGCAAGGCCTAGCCACGGGGCGACGAAGGTGAGCCCGATGCCGCTGGCATAGATGGCCGAAGCCACGGCGCCCTTGCGCAAGGTGCGGTGGTGATAGGCCTGCGCGGCTTCGTCCTGGCGCCCGGTGCGGCGGATCACCGACTGGAGCCACACATAGGCGAAGCTCGGCAGCATCATCACGCACATATAGACCAAGGTCGCGTCATGGCTGAAATGCTGCTCGCCCAGATAGGCGGTGGCGAAGGGGACCAGCGACAGCGTGAACAGCAGCGCGATATTGGCCCAGAGCAGCGCGTTGGTGATGCGCGTGGCATGGGCGAACATGCGGTGGTGGTTCACCCAGTAGATCGCGACATAGGCATAGCTGAGCACATAGGCGGTGAAGACCGGCCAGAGCGCCCAGAGATGCTCCAGGCCGTGCTCTTCGGGCGCCTTCATCTCCAGCACCATGATCGTGATGATGATCGCGATCACGCCGTCGGAAAAGGCCTCTACCCGGTTGACGCCGCCACGGCCTTCGTCGGTCTCGCTCATGTAATTTCCCCCTCGCGGCCGCTCGGCCCGAAGGCCTCTTCTTGCCGGGATCGCACGCGAGGGGGAAGGGGGCGCCTTACTGGGCGGTGAAGGCGACGTTGATCTGGATCGCGACGTCGTCCGAGACGAACGGCACATACTTGTCCATGCCGAACTCGCTGCGCTTGATCGACGTCGTCGCCGCGAAGCCGAAGTTGAGCTTCTTGCTCATCGGATTGTCGCCGGCGCCGACGAACTTCGTGTCGAGCACCACCGGGCGGGTGACGCCGTGCAGGGTGAGGTTGCCGGTGATCTTGGCGCTGTTGCCGCTGGCGACGACGCCGGTCGAGACGAAGCGGATCGTCGGGTACTTGGCGGCGTCGAAGAAGTCGGCGGTGGCGAGATGCTCGTCGAGCGCCTTCACGGTGGTGACGATGCCGGTGGCGGGCAGGGTGATGTCGACCTTGGCAGCGGCGGGCTTCTTCGGGTCGATGGCGAGCGTACCGGTGGCGCCGCCGGCCTGGGCGGTGAACTTGCTGAAGCCGAAGTGATCGACCGTGTAGCTGACCTGGGTGTGGCCGCCGTCGACGGCATAGGTGCCTGCCGCGATGCGGGCGGGATCGGGCTGGCCGGGAAGCTCCTGCGCCTGATAGGCGGCGAAAGCGGCGAGCGGGGTGGCGGCAAGCACGGCGACGGCGAACAGAACGCGCATGGGAACTCCTCGATGGGGGAAGGAGCGCGCGTTGTGGCCGGGCGGGGCCGGCGCCGAAATCCCGAAGGCGGCAACCCAGTGTTTCCGAAAAGGCTTGGTTTCCAACCTTGTCGGGCAGGTTGCTCGCATCTCCCGGCGCGATTGCCGCGGATTGGAGTGGCGCCTAGACTGGGCGGACCGCCCCGATGGAGGCAGCGATGCACGTTCCGCCCGGCTTCACCACGCTTTTCCCCTATCTCTTCGTCCAGGGCGCGCGCGCCTATCTGGATTTCCTGGCCGAGGGGCTCGGTGGAGAGATACTCGATGTGCACGACCGGCCCGACGGGCTGGTGGCCAATGCGCAGATACGCTTCGGCGACACGGTGATCATGGTCAGCGACGCGGGCGAAGGGCGCGCGCCGACGCGCGGCACTTACTATCTCTATGTCGGGGACGCCGATGCGGCGATGGCGCGCGGGCTGGCGGCGGGCGGCAGCGAAGAGATGGAAGTGGCCGACCGCGACTATGGCGACCGGCAGGGCGGGCTTCGCGATCCCGCGGGCAATATCTGGTGGATCTCGCAGCGGCTGGCGCCGGGCCCCTATTGAGGCCCGGCGCCGCACGCCCTCTCCTTAGTTCTTGGTCTGGTCGACGAGCTTGTTGGCGCCGATCCAGGGCATCATCGCGCGCAGTTCGCTGCCGACCTGCTCGATCTGGTGGCGCTTGGCGGCGATGCGGCTAGCCTTCAGTTCTGGCTGGCCGGCGCGGTTGTCGAGCACGAAGTCCTTCACGAAGCGGCCCGACTGGATGTCGGCGAGGACGCGCTTCATTTCCTTCTTGGTCTCTTCGGTGATGATGCGCGGGCCGGTCTTGATGTCGCCGTACTCGGCGGTGTTCGAGATCGAGTAGCGCATGTTGGCGATGCCGCCTTCATACATCAGGTCGACGATGAGCTTGAGCTCGTGGAGGCACTCGAAATAGGCCATTTCCGGCGCGTAGCCCGCCTCGACCAGCGTCTCGAAGCCGGCCTGGACCAGCGCGGTGGCGCCGCCGCAGAGCACGGCCTGCTCGCCGAACAGGTCGGTCTCGCATTCCTCGCGGAAATTGGTCTCGATGATGCCCGAGCGACCGCCGCCGACGCCCGAGGCATAGGCGAGCGCGATGTCATGCGCGTTGCCCGAGGCGTCCTGGTGGATCGCGATCAGGCAGGGCACGCCGCCGCCACGCGCATATTCGCTGCGCACGGTGTGGCCGGGGCCCTTGGGCGCGATCATGATCACGTCGATGTCCGACGGCACTTCGATCAGGCCGAAGTGGATGTTGAGGCCATGGGCAAAGGCGAGCGCGGCGCCGGGCTTGAGATTGCCCTTGATGTCGGCGTCCCAGATCGCGGCCTGGTGCTCGTCCGGCGCGAGGATCATCAGGATGTCGGCCCAGGCGGCAGCTTCCTTGTTCGGCAGCACCTTGAAGCCGGCGCCTTCGGCCTTGGCGGCCGAGGCCGAACCCGGGCGGAGCGCGATCGCGACATCCTTGACGCCGCTGTCGCGCAGGTTCTGCGCATGGGCGTGACCCTGCGAGCCATAGCCGAGGATGGCGATCTTCTTGTTCGAGATCAGGTTCAGATCGGCGTCGCGATCGTAGTAAACGCGCATTTCTCTTCTCTTCCCTTAGTGATCGTCATCCCCGCGAAGGCGGGGATCCAGGGCAACAGGCCGAACCGCTCGTGACTCTGGGCCCCCGCCTGCGCGGGGGTGACGGAATGAAAAACCTCAGGCCGCCTCGGCCCCTCTCGCAATCGCGACGATGCCGGTGCGGGCGACCTCGACCAGGCCGAGATCGCGCATCAGCTCGACGAACTTGTCCAGCTTCTCCACACCGCCGGTCACTTCGAAGACGAAGCTGCTGGTGGTCGCATCGACCACCCGGGCGCGGTAGACTTCGGCGAGGCGGAGCGCCTCGATCCGGTGGTCGCCGGTGCCCGACACCTTCACCAGCGCGAGCTCGCGCTCGACATGCGGGCCGAAGGCGGTGAGGTCGGTCACCTTGTGCACCGGCACCAGCCGTTCGAGCTGGGCGATGATCTGCTCCATCACCGGCGCCGAGGCGTGGGTGACGATAGTGATCCGGCTGATCAGGTCGTCGTCGCTGATCTCCGACACGGTGAGCGACGAGATGTTGTAGCCGCGCGCGGTGAACAGGCCGGCGATCCGGGCGAGGATGCCCGGCTCGTTGTCGACGATGACGGCGAGCGTGTGCCGCTCGACTGCTTCTTCCTTGATATGCATGGGTTCAGACCAGCGCCTTGGCTTCGTCGTCCATCTCGCCCGAGACTTCGGCCGACTGGAGCAGCATTTCGGTATGGGCGGCACCCGACGGGATCATCGGGAAGCAGTTGGCGAGCTTGGCCACGCGGCAATCGACGATCACCGGCCCGTCATAGGCGAGCATCTCGGCGATGCCGCTGTCGAGCTGGTCGCGGGTCTCGATGCGGATGCCCTTCCAGCCATAGGCCTCGCCCAGCTTGACGAAGTCGGGCAGGGCGTCGCTGTAGCTCTCCGAGTAGCGCGACTGGTAGGTCAGCTCCTGCCACTGGCGGACCATGCCCATATATTCGTTGTTCAGGATGAAGATCTTGACCGGCAGGCGATACTGGGTCGCCGTCGCCAGCTCCTGGATGTTCATCTGGATCGAGGCTTCGCCAGCGATGTCGATGACCAGCGTGTCGGGGTTGCCGAGCTGGGCGCCGATCGCGGCGGGCAGGCCATAGCCCATCGTGCCGAGGCCGCCCGAGGTGAGCCACTTGTTCGGATCGTCGAAGTGGAAGTGCTGGGCGGCCCACATCTGGTGCTGGCCGACCTCGGTGGTGATGATCGGGGCCTTGTCCTTCGTCGCCTCCCACAGCGCGCGGATGGCGCGCTGGGGCATGATGACCTGGGGATCGCTTTCCTGGAACTCGAGGCAGCCGACCTGGCGCCAGCCATTGATGCGGCTCCACCATTCGGAAAGGTCCGGACGCGGATGCTGCCGAAGTTTATACGCTTCGATCATCGCGCGGATCGCCGGGCCGACATCCGCCACGATGGGCAGGTCGACGCGGACGTTCTTGTTGATGCTCGATCGGTCAATATCGACGTGGATCTTTGCACTGTTGGGCGCGAAGGCATCGAGACGGCCGGTGACGCGGTCGTCGAACCGGGCGCCGAGCGCGATGATGAGGTCCGCCTGGTTCATCGCCAGGTTGGCCTCATAGGTGCCGTGCATGCCCAGCATTCCCAGCCACTTGTCGTCCGATGCTGGGAAGGCGCCGAGGCCCATCAGCGTCGATGTAACAGGCGCGCCCGTTACTTCGGCGAGCTCGCGCAGCAGGCGCGAAGCTTCGGGACCGGAATTGATGATGCCGCCGCCGGTGTAGAAGATCGGGCGCTCGGCCGCGGCCAGCATGTCGACCGCCTTCTCGATCGCCGCCGCATCGGGCTCGGTCTGCGGGCGATAGGTCTTGTGCGAGATCGGCCCATTGTCGCCGCGGCGCGCGGTGGCGACCTGGACGTCCTTGGGAATGTCGATCACGACCGGGCCGGGGCGGCCCGAGGTGGCGATGTAGAAGGCCTCGCGGATCGTCGGCTCGAGCCGGGCGGGGTCCTTCACCAGGTAGTTGTGCTTCGAGCAGTGGCGCGTGATGCCGACCGTGTCGGCTTCCTGGAAGGCATCGGTGCCGATCAGCGCCGTCGGCACCTGGCCGGTGATGACGACCATCGGGATCGAATCCATCAGCGCGTCGGTGATCCCGGTGACCGCATTGGTCGCGCCCGGGCCCGACGTGACGAGGACGACGCCCGGCTTGCCGGTGGCGCGGGCATAGCCCTCCGCCGCGTGCGTCGCCGCCTGCTCATGGCGGACAAGAATATGTTTGATGCGCTCCTGCTTGAAGATCGCATCATAGATCGGAAGCACCGCCCCGCCCGGATAGCCGAACACGACTTCCACACCGAGATCGCTCAGCGTCTCGATCAGGATGTCTGCTCCACTCTTCTCGGTCGTCACATCGGCCTCCGTTTGTTGCGGTGCGGGAAACACCGCCGAAGGGCGCTGCTACCCGCACGAAAACTACGCGTCAAGCCGTATTATAGTAATTTTGTTTCGAATTGCTCGACGAGTCTGTTCGTTTGTGTCTCGCCCGTGCGTTCCCACTCGGGCGGAGGCTGCCGGCGGAACCAGGTATATTGCCGCTTGGCGTATTGGCGGGTGGCGAGCGAGCCGGCGAAATGCGCCTCGTCGAGGTTGCTCTCGCCCGCCAGCGCCAGCCCGACCTCTCGTACCCCGATCGCGCGGAGCACCGGGGCGTCGTTGGGCACGTCGGTGCGGGCGAGGAGGGCCTCGACCTCGGTCTGCGCGACCTTGACCATGTGGCGGAAGCGGCGGTCGATCCGGTCGGACAGCCAGGTCTTGTCGGGCAGGAGGATGGTTGCGGCGATGCGGACCTCGCTCGCGATCCCGCCGTGCCGCTCCGTCTGCCATTCGGCGAGCGGCTTGCCGGTGGCACGGACGACTTCGAGCGCGCGCGAGATGCGCAGCGTGTCGATCGGGCCGAGCCGGGCCGCAGCCTCGGGATCGAGCCGGACGAGCTCGGCGCGGGCTTCCTCGACCGGGAGGGCGCGAACCTCGGCGCGGATCAGCGAGTCGATCTCGGGCACCGGGGCGATACCCTCGACCAGCGTGCGCAGATACATGCCGGTGCCGCCGACCAGGATCGGCAGGCGGCCATGCTTGTGCGCCTCGGCGATGGCGGCGCGAGCCTCGGCCGCCCAGCGCGCGGCGGAATAGGCCTCGGCCCCGTCGACATGGCCGAACAGCCGGTGCGGAGCGCGCTTCTCCTCGTCGACATTGGGACGTGCGGTGAGGACGCGGAGATCGGCATAGACCTGCATCGAGTCCGCGTTGATCACGGTGCCGTTGTGCTTTTCGGCGAGCGCGAGGGCGAGCGCGGACTTGCCGCTCGCGGTCGGCCCTGCGATGAGCGCCACCATTGGGAGGGGCGCGCTCATGCCTTCACCTCCGTTCGCCCTGAGCTTGTCGAAGGGCCGTCCTTCCGGTGCGGGAAGAAAGACGGTGCTTCGACAAGCTCAGCACGAACGGGGAGGGGGAGAGCCCATCCCGTATCAAAGGGGACGCACGTGTTCATTGCGACGCTTATAGCAGATGGTCTGGCCGCAGGGCAGCTTTCCGAGGCCGCCGACCGGCTGGCTTCGGTGCATTGCGGCCCCGGAGCGTGGCGCTGGATCGAGGAAGGCCGCGCGGCGGACCTAGACTTCGCGATGCATCCCGACGCGGCCCGTGCGGCGCTGGAAGGCGCGTTTCCGGCGACGGACGTCGCGGTGCAGCCGGCCGAAGGGCGGGCGAAGAAGCTGCTCGTCGCCGACATGGACTCCACGATGATCACCGTCGAGTGCATCGACGAGCTGGCCGACTATGCCGGGATCAAGGCGCAGATCGCCGAAGTGACCGAGCGGGCGATGCGCGGCGAGCTCGATTTCGGCGCGGCGCTCGATGCGCGGGTGGCGCTGCTGAAGGGGCTTTCCGAAAGCGCGATCGAGCAGTGCCTTGCCGAGCGGGTGACGCTGATGCCGGGGGCGAAGGCGCTGGTGCGGACGATGCGGGCGCGCGGGGCGACCTGTGTGCTGGTCTCGGGCGGGTTCACGCGCTTCGCCGAACCGGTGGGGGCGGAGATCGGCTTCCACCGGGTGATCGCCAACCGGCTGGTGATCGCCGATGGCGCGCTGGACGGTACGGTCGAGCGGCCGATCATCGACAGCAACACCAAGCTGGAGACGCTCGAAGCGGTGCGCGGCGAGCTGGGGCTGGCGGCGTCGGAAACGCTGGCGGTGGGCGACGGCGCGAACGACCTGGCGATGATCCGCGTGGCGGGGCTGGGGGTGGCCTATCACGCCAAGCCGATCGTCGCCGCGGCAGCCGGGGTGCGGGTCGACCATGGCGACCTGACCGCGCTGCTCTATGCGCAGGGGATTGCGAAGAAGGACTGGGTGGAGGGGTAGGCTTCTTCTAAGCCCTCTCCCGCTTTCCTCCTTCGTCATCCCCGCGCAGGCGGGGATCCAGGGTGGCAAAGCGATGTCCTTCGTGGTTCTGGATCCCCGCCTGCGCGGGGATGACGTAGAGGGGTTGGAAGGCGGCGGGAGCTACTTCTGGTCATCAGCCAGCGGATCGAAGCCCCAGTCCTCCGCGAGGTCTCGCCAGGTGGGGTTGTTCTCCTCGATCAGCCTCAGCTTCCAGTCGCGGTTCCACTGCTTGATCCGCTTTTCGCGGATGATTGCGGACTCCATTTCCTCATGGATCTCGAACCAGACCAAGCGCTTGCAATCATGTTGCTTGGTGAAGCCTTCGAGCATGCCGGTGCGGTGCTGATAGGTCCGACCCGGGAGATCCGAGGTTACGCCTGTATAGAGCGTGCCATTGCGACCGCTTGCCATGATGTAGACTGCAGGCGTGCGGTCCATTGACACGAGATAGCAGCCGCAGCCGTGCCTAGCTTGTACGTATCCGCCATTCTTCATTTCCTCGTCATCCCCGCGAAGGCGGGGATCCAGGGTGGCAGAGCGATGCCCCTCGTGACCCTGGATCCCCGCCTTCGCGGGGATGACGATTGGAGGGTAGGGGGAGAGTTCTAGGCCCCGCCTTTACCGCACGCCCTTGCCGAAGGTGTAGCTCAGCCCGAGGCCGCCGGAGAACTGGTCGCGGCTGCCGAAATCGGCGCGGGTGATCGGGGAGTCGGCGCCGTCGCCGGTCAGGCGGTCGTAGCGGACATAGCCGTACACGCCCCAGTGGCGGGTGAACTGGCGGGTGGCGGTGCTGCTCACGCCGAGCGCGTGGACCGCGCTGCCGTCCGAACGATAGACCGGCAGGCCGGTGCGGGCGGCGGCGCCGGGGGTGACGTCGAAATAGGCGCGGCGATATTTGGTGTCGGACAGCGTCACGCGCGGGCCGATCGAGACCAGCCACTTGTCGCGATCGCGCGCGACATAGTCGAGGCCGACGCTGCCGATGAGGCCCTTGTGGCCGTTGACACCTTTGCGCAGCTCGGTGTGGAGGCGCAGCGACCTGGCCAGCCAATACTGCGCATAGCCGCCGAGCTCGACCGTGGTGCCGACCTCGTCGATCGCGGCGCCGACTTCCTTGCGGTGGCGCGAGCCCTGGAAATTGGCGGCGGGGCCGAACTCGAACCCGCCCGACTTGATCACCGGGAAGCCGAAGCTGTCATCCGCCGCCTCGAACGCGAACTGCTCGTCGCCGCGCGCGATCGCGACGTCGACCAGCGGGCTGAGCTGCATCTTCTCGGCGCCCGGATAATTGGGCGAGAGCTGCGGGCCGAGCGAGACGCGGTAGCGTTTGGGCGGCTTGCTCTCTTCCTCCTGGGCATGGGCCGGAAGAGCGAGGGCGAGCAGCGGAGCGAACGCGAGATACCGGATCATGACGCCCTAACGCCACGATCCGGAATTTGTTGCAACTGCGATATGACCGAAGCGGTCTGGTTTTGCGGCTAGTTGCTCACCGGGACGCAGGGGCTGATCCCGCGGCAGGCGCCGGCGGCCTCGCCGCGGCTGCCGAAGGGGCCGACCAGCACCTTGGTGAGGTTGCCCGACTTCACATAGCTGACCGAGCGGCCGGGGAAGCGGCTGCCGACCTGGCTCCACAGCTTGCGCGCGTTGCCGGGATCGCCGAATGCGCCGAGCTGGAGGCGCCAGCCACCGTCGCGGATCGCGGTGGTGGCGGGCGGCGGGGTGGTCGCGGCGGTCCTGACCGGCGGCGGCGCGGTGTTGGTGACGGGCGCGGTGCGCGGCGGCGTGCGGACCGGAGTGGTGCGCACCGGCTGGGCGCTGGCGACCTCGACCGGCGGGCGGGCGGCGCCCGGCAGCGGCGCGCGGTTCGCTTCCTCTTCGTACTTGCGCGCGAGCGTGAGGCCGGCCTGACGGTCCTGCACGGTCATGTACTTGTCCATCTGCGACAGCGCGCCCGAAGCCTCGGGCAGGCCCGACTGCGAGGAACGCGTGACCAGCGCATAGGCGCGGATCCAGTCCTTCTGAACGACGTCGCCGTTGAAATACATCGTGCCCAGCACATACTGGGCGCGCGGGTCGCCGCGGCCGGCGGCGCGCTGGAGCCAGGGCGTGGCGGCTTCGCGCTTGCCATTGGCGAACAGCGCGAGGGCGTAGCTCGCCTCGGCCTGCTCATGGCCCTGCGCGGCGGCCTTGCCGTACCACAGCTCGGCCTGGGTGAGATCGGTGGGGACGCCGCGGCCGAGCTTATAGGCCTGGCCGAGGTTGAACTGCGCATCGGCGTCGCCGCGCGTCGCGGGACCGCGCCAGCGATCGACCGCGCCCTTGTAATCGGCACGCTCCCACGCCTCGACCCCGGCCTTGACCGGATTGTCCTGCGCGAACGCCGGCGCCGCGGACAGCGCCACACCGGCAGCAACGATGAAACCAACGAACTTCATTCGGACCCGACTCCCGCCCCCGCAAGATTGGATAAATGCCCATTTACCATCGTTGGGGAAAGAAATCCTTACCCGGGATGTACTCAGGAGAATCCCGGGGCGGAACGCTGTTAACGCATTCTTAGACGCCGGCATGGCATTCGACTCTCGGGTAAATAGTATCTCGAGGGGGTTCATGCGCGTTCTGGCGATGGCATCGCAGAAGGGCGGATCCGGCAAGACTACCTTGTCGGGCCATCTGGCCGTGCAGGCGGAGCGAGCGGGCTGCGGTCCGGTCGTGCTGATCGATATCGATCCGCAGGGTTCGCTTGCGGACTGGTGGAACGAGCGCGAGACGGATCTTCCGGCCTTCGCGCAGACCACGGTCGCGCGGCTGGCCTCGGACCTCGAGATCCTGCGCCAGCAGGGCTTCAAGCTGGCCGTGATCGACACGCCGCCGGCAATCACCATGGCGATCCAGAGCGTGATCGCGGTGGCCGAGCTCATCGTCATCCCGACGCGCCCGAGCCCGCACGACCTGCGCGCCGTGGGCGCCACGGTCGACCTGTGCGAGCGCGCGGGCAAGCCGCTGATCTTCGTGGTCAACGCCGCGACGCCCAAGGCGCGGATCACCAGCGAGGCCGCGGTCGCGCTGTCGCAGCACGGCACCGTCGCGCCGATCACGCTCCACCACCGCACCGATTTCGCCGCTTCGATGATCGACGGCCGCACCGTGATGGAGACCGACCCGAAGGGCCGCTCGGCCGCCGAGGTCGAGGCGCTGTGGACCTATATCAACGACCGGCTCGAGAAGAACTTCCGCCGCACCGTGTTCGCGCCGCCGGCGGCGACGTCGCACTTCGGCGCGGCGCGCACTGCGGGCGGCTTCGGCCGCCGGGTGGTGAGCTGATGCTCGGCTCGCCCAAGCCCACCGCGTCGCTGTCGTCGAGCCTGCTCGCCCGCAAGGGCCAGGCGCGCCCCGCGATGCGTCCGCAGGGTTTCGTCGGCCTAAACCCGGCGACGGCCCAGGAAGACCTTGGCTGGAACGACATGGGCGAGGACGCCTATGCCCAGCAATTCGCCCCCGAGCCCGCGGCCAAGCCGCAGGTGCTTCGCCAGATCGAGGAACTCGACGAGCGGCTGAGCCAGCCCGAGCCGGCGCCTGCGCCGCTGCCGGCACCGGCGCCGCAGGCGGTGATCGAGCACCAGCCCGTGGCCGCCGCGCCGCAGCCGGCTCCGGCCGCGCCTGCTCCGGCACCCAAGCGCCAGGCGCTGCCCCCGGCCGCTGCCGAGCGCGTTGCCCGCGAAGTGGCCCGCAAGCCCAAGGCGGCGTTCACGCTCCGCCTCGACAATGACCGGCATTTGCGACTGCGCCTCGCATCCGCCGTCACCAACCGTTCGGCGCAGATGCTCGTGACCGAGGCGCTCGACGCCTTTCTCGAATCGCTCGGTGAGGTCGAGGCGCTTGCGCGCCAGGTCGGCCCCGCCGGGAACCGCTGAGGACTGATGCAATGAAGACCCGTAGCAAGCTCCTGATCGGCCTTTCGGCGCTCGCCGCCGGAAGCACGCTGGCGGCCGGCATCGCGACGCAGGGCCTGGTGCGCTCGGCATTCGCGAGCGACGCGCCCAATGCGAAGAAGGCGGCGCAGGAAGCGGCGGCTGCGCGCAAGGCGATCGCCAAGCGCAAGGGCGGCGACGCGGTCGCCCATGCCGAGTTGGCGGTGGCCAACGACCCGCAGAACGGCGACTATCGCGCGCTGCTCGGCCAGGCCTATCTGCTCGCGGGGCGCTTCGCTTCGGCCAACCAGGCGCTCAGCGATGCGCTGACGCTCAACCCGGGCAATGGCAGCGTTGCGCTGAACCTCGTCCTCGCCAAGATCGCCGGCGGCGACTGGGCGGGTGCGCGCGAGATGCTGAACACGCATCAGGACAGCATTCCGGCGGGCGACCGCGGCCTCGCCTATGCGCTGGCCGGCGACCCCGTCACCGCAGTCCAGATCCTCGAGCCGGCTGCCCGTGCCGAGGATGCCACGGCCAAGACCCGCCAGAACCTGGCGCTCGCGCTGGCGCTTTCGGGCCGCTGGGCCGAGGCCAAGCAGGTCGCCTCGATCGACGTCGCGCCCGACCAGGTCAGCGCGCGCATGATGCAGTGGGTGAACTTCGCCCGCCCGACCAACGCCTATGACCAGGTCGCCTCGCTGCTCGGCGTGACGCCGGTGCAGGATGCCGGCCAGCCGCAGCAGCTTGCGCTGGCGCAGCAGAACGTCATGCTCGCCGCCGCCGCGACCCAGCCGGTGCAGACCGCGCCGGCGCAGGATCCGGTCGACACCTATATGCCGGGCGTGCCGGCGGGTGCCGCTGCCGTCGCCGCCGAGGTTGCCGCCCCGGCCGTCGCCGCAACCCCGGTCGAGGTCGCCTCGGCCGAGATCGCCCCGGTCGCCGGCACCAATGCCGGCGTCGTGTTCGGCCCGCGCGCCGAAGTGGTGCAGGTCGTCCCGGCCCGCGCCGTGCGCGCCCCGGCCGCCGCCCCGGCAGTGAGCGCGCGTGCGCCCAAACTGATCGAGCGCAGCGCCGCCGTGGCCGCCAAGCCGGCCAAGGGCAATTTCTACGTCCAGCTCGGTGCCTATGTGAGCCCGGCCGTCGCCCGCGACGCCTGGAACCGCATGGACGACCGCGTTGCGGCGCTCGCCGGCCAGACGCCCTATGGCGCCAAGGTCTCGACGCGCGCCGGCAATTTCTATCGCCTGTCGGTGGGCGGCTATGACCGCAGCGGCGCCGATGCGCTGTGCCGCCAGGTGAAGGCGGGCGGCCAGACCTGCTTCGTCCGCACCGGCGCCGGCGATGCGCTGGCCGAGTGGGCGAAGCCCGGCCGCACGCGCCTGGCATCGCGCTAACCAGTTTCCCCTCCCATCGGGAAAACGGAAAGGCCGGGGCGGCGACGCTCCGGCCTTTTCGTGTCAGTCGAGCCCGGTCTTGCCCGGCGCCCAATAGGCCTTGGTGAGCACCCGCGAGGAAGCGACGCCGCTGCGCTTCAGCGCCTGGCGGAGCTGCTGGACCGTACCCGCCTTGCCCGCCAGCACGAAGCTGGCATCGGCGGCGAGGAGCGGGGGCAGCGCGGTTTCCATGCCGGCGACATGCGCGTCGTCCGGTCGGCGCGGATAGAGCGCCACGCGCTCCAGCCCGAGCTGCTCGGCGGCCCGGCAGGCATCGTCCGCGTCATCGACTTCGAAATGGCTGGTGACGAAGCGGTCCTGCCGGGCCAGCGCATAGGCGAGGCCGATCGCGGTCTCGTCGCCGAACAGCGCGAGCGGGCCGGGCAGGCGGCTGGCGTCGAGCGAGCCGCGCGGGCCGAAGATGTCGCAGGCATCGCCCGGCTGGCTGTCGCGGACCCAGGCGCTGCCTGGCCCCTCGCCATGCGCATATCCCAGGATGCAGGTCCGCCCGGCCACCGCGTTCCACTCGATCGGCGTATAGGTGCGCGTCATGAAGGCGGAGCCCATGGCGATCTGGACCTTCTGTCCCGGTGTCCAGGCGACGCCGGCGAGCGCGGGGCCCTCGATCGTGATCAGGCGGAAGCGGTGGCTCAGCTCCTCATTGGCGACGACGGCGGCGGGCCGCATCAGCAGGCGGCGCAGCGCCTGGTCGATCCGGCCGGAAGGCCTGGCGGCGGGGCGATCGAGCGAATCGGGGGCGAGCATCGGACAGTCCTCAGGCTGGTGGCCGAGACCATCTCGACCGGGCATGGGTTAAGTGATAATCGCTCGCAACAACGGCGTCATTCCGAAGGTTGGACAGAATGTTATTCGATTCGGACAATCGCCATGCAGAGGAGCCGCCGTGCCGATCCTGAAGAGCAAGGCCGACAAGGCGAACTGGGTCGATCCCGACGAAGTGCCGCGCCCGGTGGTCACCTTCGGCGCGGCGATGGCCGATGTCGGTGCATTCGAGCTGGAGCCGCACCGGCATCGCAAGGGGCAGGTGCTGTTCGTCCATAGCGGCGCGCTGACCTGCGAAGTGGAGGGCGGGCTGTGGATCGTGCCGCCGCGCAGCGCGGTGTGGATCCCCGGCGATGCGCTGCACAGCGTCAAGGGCAGCGGCATGCTCGAAGGCTACAACGCCTTTGTCGATCCCGATGTGGCGGCCAATCTGCCGACGACCTGCTGCGCGATCTCGGTAACGCCGCTGCTGCGCGAGCTGCTCGTCCGCAGCGCGCATCTGCCGGTGCTCTATGAGGAGAATGGTGCGAACGGGCGGCTGGTGTCGGTGCTGCTCGACGAACTGGCCACCGCCGAGGTCGAGGATCTGCATCTGCCGATGCCGAGCGACACGCGGCTGCGACGGATGGCCGAGGCGATGATCGCGGCGCCGGCGGAGCGCGGCACGCTCGAGGTCTGGGCGAAACGCGCCGGGCTGAGCGAGCGGACGCTGACCCGCACGATCCTGCGCGAGACCGGGATGAGCTTCGTGCGCTGGCGCCAGCAGCTGGGGGTGATGCTCGCGGTGAAATGGCTGGCGGGCGGCGCGTCGATCCAGCAGGTTGCGGGGGACCTGGGCTATGAGAGCGTGCCGAGCTTCGTGACGATGTTTGGCAAGGTGCTGGGCACCTCGCCCGGGCGCTACATGGCGGAGCGGCATTCGGCGCGGGCTTGACTAACCAATAACCAAATGGTTATGAGAATCCATAACTCAACGGTTATGGGAGCATGCCATGCTGCGTCAGGTCCACCGCTGGAGCGGTTTCATCTTCAGCATCGCGGCGATCGTGAACATCGTCGCGGTGATCCTTCAGAGCAATGCGCAGTGGCTGGGGCTGCTTGCGGTGATCCCGCTGCTGGTGCTGCTGCCGACGGGGCTCTACATGTTCGCCCGGCCCTATTTCGCGAGGAACGCATGAGCGAGGACAAGACCGCCGCTGAGCAGATCGACGCCCGCATCGCGGCGCTGGACGACTGGCGCGGCGAGACGCTGGCGAAGGTGCGGGCGATCATCCACGCCGCAGATCCCGAGGTGGAAGAGACGTGGAAGTGGCGCGGCGTGCCGGTGTGGGAGCATGCCGGGATTATCTGCACCGGCGAGACCTACAAGGCGGCGGTGAAGCTCACCTTCGCCAAGGGCGCGGCGCTGAACGATCCAAGCGGGCTGTTCAATTCGAGCCTTGAGGGAAATGTGCGCCGGGCGATCGACATCCATGAAGGCGAGGCGATCGACGAAGCGGCGCTGACCGCGCTGATCCGCGAGGCGGTGGCAGCGAACCTGGCGAAGCCGGCGCGGGGGAAGAAGAAGGATTAGACCGTCACCCCGGGCTTGACCCCGGGGCCCCGCTGTGTCGGGCCGCGGGAAGAAGCGGGACCCCGGCTCGAGGCCGGGGTGACGAAGGGGAGGGCTACCCGCCTAGCGTCGTGCGGCGTCGGCTTCGTCATAGGCTGCGCCGATCCTGCGGCTGAACCCGGCAAAGGCGGGGTGGCGCGTGGCACGGTCGAGGCAGGCGCTGACGACGGGTTCGATGCCGGCGATGTCGTGCCGGGCGCGGGCCACTGCCTGGTTCGCGGCGGGCGTGGTGAGCGCTTCCTCGGCGACGCGCTGGCTGTACCAGGAATTGCCGACGAACAG
>Ga0164294_10002461_pt1 | contig 16701 bp, 13 predicted proteins | sample GEODES005metaG_FD_111479 | JGI IMG/M metagenome (GOLD analysis project Ga0164294, IMG submission 111479) | Oligotrophic lake water microbial communities from Sparkling Lake, Wisconsin, USA - GEODES005 metaG | ecosystem: Environmental > Aquatic > Freshwater > Lake | place: USA: Sparkling Lake...
ATAGGAGATGTAAATCAAGGTTTTGCCGGACTTCAACAAAAATACGGTTCAGAACGGATATTTGATACTGGAATCAGAGAACTCACCATCATTGGACAAGGTGTAGGTTTGTCAATGAGGGGGTTGAGGCCAATTGCTGAAATTCAATACTTGGACTATCTACTTTTTGGACTTCAAGTATTGAGTGATGATGCTGCAACACTTCATTATAGATCTGCAGGACAACAAATAGCCCCAATTATTGTAAGAACGCGGGGGCATCGACTTGAAGGAATTTGGCATAGTGGATCACCAATGGGACTCATGGTAAACGCCTTAAAAGGTTTTCACATTTGTGTTCCTAGAAATATGGTTCAAGCTGTTGGTTTCTATAATACATTGCTTGATGGTAAAAATCCCGGAATTGTTGTTGAGTGCTTAAATGGATATAGATTAAAGGAAAGACTTCCAGCTTCACTCACTGATTTCAAACTACCCCTTGGTGTTCCTGAAGTTATCAGAGAGGGTTCAGACATAACCATTGTTACGTATGGTTCAACATTGCGTATAGTTGCAGAGGCAGCTAAACTTCTTGAGGTGTCTGGTATTGATGTTGAAATTGTAGATGTTCAAACACTATTGCCCTTCGATTTATACGAAGTTATTTTAGCCTCTCTCAAAAAAACAAATAGAATTTTATTTGTTGATGAAGATGTTCAAGGCGGTGCTACTTCCTTCATGTTTTCAGAAGTTATTGAAAAGCAAGGTGGATACAGGTGGTTAGATGTTTCTCCGCGTATCTTATGTTCAAAATCTCATCGCCCTTCTTATGGAAGTGATGGGGATTATTTTTCAAAACCCAATGTGGAAGACGTTTTCGGCATTGTTACTCAAATGATGTCTGAGTAAATAGTATCCTTCAGGGAAGAAATGACGCAGAAAATTCAGCAGTAGGCTTTTCACACATTGTATTTTTCCCAAACCACTTATACCTGTTTTTAGCTATCAACCTATAAATTGAGTTTCTTAAAACTTCAGGAAAGATTTTCAGTGATGAAAATAATTTCCATGGGTATGGCAACATCGACAATATTGATAATACAGCAGTAGATTCTGATTGAAGTTCATTTTTCTTAAAAAAAATCAAGGTATTATTATAGTCTCTTGAATCTATATTCAAAGAATTGAAGGTAGCACCACCCAGAGGCGCAAATAGAAGATTCTTTTTGCTGTCTTTTTTTAAAAGAAAACGAATTGTTCTGCTACAGAGCATGCATTCACTGTCGTAGAATACAATGTGCTTGCCATTATTTGCCATTTATAGTGGTTCTCCTTATTTAAATATTACTTCAAATTGTGAAATACTTTTTGAACATCTTCGTCTTGTTCTAATTTGTCCACTAGCTTTAATAAATCCTGTGCTTGTTCTTCATTGAGTTCAACCAATGTATTGGGTACCCACTCTAGTTCTGAACTTATAACAGTAAAATTCTTTTCTTCCAACGCTTTCTGCATATTGCCAAAATCAGCAAATGCACAGCGAATTGCCAACACCTCTTCACCTGTTTCTGTAGTACTTTCTCCTAATTCTTCCAATCCAAAATCTATCAATTCAAATTCGAGATCTTCAGGATTCAAACCTTCGTTTTTTAATTTGAAGAGCCCCATTTTTTTAAACTGAAAACTCACACTGCCACTTGTACCCATAGCGCCTCCGCCTTTGTTGAAATGCGATTTTACGTTGGCTACAGTCCTTACATGGTTGTCTGTTGCACTTTCCACAATTATAGCAACACCATGTGGGCCATATCCTTCATAAAGTATTTCTTCAAAATTTTCTGTGTCTTTTCCAAGTGCTCGCTTAATGGCTGCTTCAACCCTGTCTTTGGGCATGCCTACACTCTTTGCATTCATATAACAACGCCTCAATGCAGGGTTTGTAGCAGGGTCTGGTCCTCCAACTTTTACTGATATAACAATTTCTTTTCCAATTCGGGTGAATTGCTTCGCCATGCGGTCCCAACGGGCAAACATTGTCGATTTTCTAACTTCAAAAATCCTTCCCATATTTTAGTCAGTGTTATGTTTATATATATGTTCGATGCAATTTACAAAATTAAGGTTTCTGTTAGGGTAAAAAAAATCCCGGACCAAATAATGATCCGGGATAAAAAGTATAATTTTCTATTAATTCAGTTTACTGTGCTTTTTGCTGTAAATGAAATAAACAACAAGGCCTAGTGCCATCCAAATGATGGCTACTTTTAATGTTTGAGCGTCTAGCGCTATGATCATCCCTAAGCAAATAATAATACCTAAAATTGGAACCAATGGAACAAATGGGGTTTTGAACGATCTTTCGATTTCTGGATTCTTAACACGCATAATCCATACCCCTGCACTCACCAACACAAAAGCGAAAAGTGTACCAAATGATGTTAGGTCTCCTGCAACACTGCCTGGAACAAATCCAGCAAACAAGCCTACAAAAACGAACAATATCCAGTTGGCTTTATACGGAGTTTTGTATTTTGGATGTAAATCACCAAATGCTTTTGGAATCAATCCATCATTACTCATGGTGTAGAAAATACGGCTTTGTCCCATCAACATCACAAGAATAACAGAAGAAAATCCAGCTAAAATAGCCACGGTTACGCTGGTTCCTAACCACTCATAACCTTTCATATAGGTTTGGATTGCATAGGCAACTGAAGCTTCTTTACCTGCAGTCTTAAATTCTGCATAAGGAGCAACGCCTGTTAAAACGTGACCAAACAAAATATACAAGATGGTGCATACTACCAAAGAACCTAAAATTCCAATTGGCATGTCTCTTTTTGGATTTTTTGCTTCTTGTGCAGCAGTACTTACGGCATCAAATCCAATAAAAGCAAAAAATACTATAGCTGCTCCACCTAGAACACCGCCCCATCCCCATTTGAAGAATCCATCATGACCGATCGTTCCCTCAGGAATTAAATAAGGTGTGTGGTTCTCAGGCTTGATAAACTGCCATCCAAATGCAATGAATAAAAGCACAATCGCCACTTTTACAAATACTATGATCATATTTACGAAAGCTGACTCTTGAGTTCCTTTAATGAGAAGCAAGGTAAGCAACAACAATACAATCAGAGCTGGCGCATTCATGATTCCTGTTGTAACTGAAACCACACTTGTTAAATCAGTTGGAAGTGCTTTAAATTGGTCATCACTAAGGATTAATATTCCGTTTTTAACTGATTTCAATGCCTCTGGCATCACTGCTGATATCTTGGCAATGCCGTCACCTGTAACTTTGTACAATGACTCAAAAGGAGAGTGACACCATTCATAAGGAATGCTTCCTCCCAACAAGTTATTTAAATACTCACTCCAAGCAATAGATACTGTTGCTGCACCTAATGCATATTCCATGATAAGCGCCCAGCCTATGATCCACGCAACCAATTCTCCCATTGTTACATAAGAATAAGCATAAGCACTACCTGCAATAGGTATCATTGATGCAAATTCAGCATAGCAAAGTCCAGCAAAAGCACATCCTATCGCAGCAACTACAAATGATAATGTTACGGCCGGACCTGCGGCTTCGGCGGAAGCTGCAGCTGTTCTCACAAATAATCCCGCACCAATAATTGCACCTATTCCTAGTGCAATAAGATTTCCAACACCTAACGTTCTTTTAAGTCCTTTTTCTGAATCTGCAGCCTGTGTTAAGAGCTGTTCTAGTGACTTTCTTCTGAATAAACTCATATCTGTTTTTTGGTTATATGTTTACATGAAAGTTCTAAAATAATTAATAATTCCAATACATTGATTTTTAATTTTACACAAATAAATAGATCGAGTAAATCGATTTAAATCATTATTTTACAAACCTGTAAACTTAAAATCAATTCAGCTTATGAAAGGTAATTCTTCTGGGAAGTTAACGCTTTATATTTTGGTGGCTATGATTCTTGGAATAGGTGTTGGGTATTTTGTACACCTCAATTCTGCTCCTGAAACAATAAAATCTATATCATCCAACCTTAAACTCCTGACAACAATCTTCCTACGCCTTGTCCAAATGGTCATTGCTCCTTTAGTATTTACCACCTTGGTTGTTGGTATTGCTAAATTAGGTGATTTGAAAACAGTTGGTAGAGTAGGGGGAAAAGCCATGTTGTGGTTCATATCTGCTTCCCTTTTAAGCCTTTTACTTGGGATGCTCCTTGTAAATTTCTTCAAACCAGGAAATGCGATCAACTTGAATTCAGCTGATTTAGAAGGTGCTAAAGACCTCATTGGCAAAACACAAGAGTTCTCAGTTCAAAAATTTGTAGAACATGTATTTCCCAAAAGTATTTTTGAAGCAATGGCCACGAATGAGATTTTGCAAATTGTTATATTCAGCATATTCTTTGGGGTAGGTACTGCTGCATTGGGTGAACCTGGGAAAGTTGTTGTAAAAGCCTTGGACGCAACAGCACATATCATCTTGAAGATGGTTGGTTATGTTATGAACTTCGCTCCTCTAGGCGTTTTTGGTGCCATCGCGGCTGTAATTGCAACAAAGGGACTTGAGGTTTTCTCTTTCTACGGAAAATATTTATTTTCATTCCTGGTTGGTATATCATGTTTGTGGGTTTTACTGTTAACTGTAGGTTACATTATCTTAGGAAAGCGTCTTTTTGCTTTATTAAAAGCAATTTCTCAGCCTTTGCTTATTGCTTTCAGCACCACCAGCAGCGAAGCTGTTTTCCCTAAACTAACAACAGAACTCGAGAAATTTGGGTGTAAAGACAAAATTGTATCTTTCATTCTACCCCTCGGTTATAGCTTCAATTTGGATGGTAGTATGATGTACATGACATTCGCAAGCTTAGCCATTGCTCAAGCTTACGGGATTAACTTAGACTTGGGAACCCAATTGACCATGCTTCTCGTGTTAATGCTAACAAGCAAGGGGATTGCAGGTGTTCCTAGGGCTTCCCTAGTAGTTGTTACAGCAACCTGTGCTATGTTTAATATTCCTCCAGAAGGAATCGCATTGATTATTCCAATTGATCATTTTTGTGATATGTTCAGAACAATGACGAATGTAGTTGGAAATGCTTTGGCAACAACCGCTGTTAGCAAATGGGAGGGAGAACTTACTCCCGCCTCGGAAGCATAAATTTTGTATTTTCACGCTCAAAATAAATATATAAAATGTTAGAATTAGCTATACAGTGGAAAGATTTTTTAAATCCTGAATTTTATATTCAGCATGGTGGACTTTGGCTTTTTCTTTTTATTGTATTTGCCGAAACAGGCTTATTTGCCGGCTTTTTTCTTCCAGGAGATTCTCTGCTTTTTGTAGCCGGAATTTACAGCAATGAATTAGCTACGGAGTTGTTGAATTTCAACAATGATGTATTTAATTTATTATTGCTCTGTTTATTGGTTATTGGAGCTGGCGTGTTGGGAAATACTGTCGGTTATTGGTTTGGTGCAGCAAGTGGAAAGTATTTGTTTCAACGAAAAGACACCTTCCTTTTTAAAAAGAAACATTTGTATGCCGCTCAAGAATTTTATGATAAACACGGTGCCGGCGCAATTGTATTTGCAAGATTCCTTCCCATTATCAGAACTTTTGCGCCTATTATTGCTGGTATTGTTGGTATGGATAAGCAACGGTTTTCTTTGTATAACATAGTTGGATGCATAGCATGGGCATTTATCATGCTGTTTGCTGGTCACTATTTATATAAAATTTTCCTAGAAAGGTTTGATTTTAACTTAAAAGAACACTTGGAAGTTATCGTTCTTGGTATAATCTTCATTACTACAGCCCCGGTAATCTTAAAACTTGTTACTGGAGGAAAGAAAAAGGACAAACATTAAGGAATTCCCAGCTCGATATTTTACACAAAAGGAAAGCCTATCTTTTACGGATAGGCTTTCCTTTTTATATAAAATTTAAATACTTAACTATGGTCAGGTTATTGTAATTCATGGAAAATCATTTTGACCATGAAGGTTGGAACCAAAATACAAAACATCATACATTTTAGGATCCCCCATAATTCATTCAGAATTAATCCGTCTCAACGAAATTCATTTTCTTTCTGAAAGTTTCTTCTGTAAAAAATGCAGCTATAATAGCAATAATCATCACAATAATTCCCGTTACAATCCCACTTTTGATCAAGTTCCACTTCCATGTTTGTTGAAATAATTCTAGAAACATTAAATTCATCAGTGGCAATGCTCCTCTAACCATATTTGGTATGGTTGTTGCTGCTGTGGCCCTTAGATTCGTTCCAAACTGCTCTGCTCCCATAGTAACAAAGATTGCCCAGAATCCGCTGCTAAATCCAAGCAGGCCACAGATAAAGTACATCATTGAATCTGAATTGTTCAGACTAGAAAAATACAAAATGGATGAAATGATCGTAAATACATAAAAAAGAAATAATGCCTTTTTTCTGCTTTTAAAATATTGACTTACAAATCCAATGGTTACATCTCCAATTGAAATCCCAATATATCCAAACATGGTCGCCTTCCCTGAATCTACCAAACTTCCGATATACAAATTGCCCGCAAATTGATTACTGAAATTCATCAATATACCTATCACATACCAAGTTGGAAGCCCAATTAGAATCGCCAGCATATATTTTTTAAACCTTACGCCATTTGTAAAAAACATGAAAAAATTTCCTTTTTGAATATTTGATGTCTTTAACTTGTCAAACATCAAACTTTCAGACACCTTAACCCTTAGCAACAAGAGTAAAATGCCAAGTATACCTCCTATTTTATAGCAAAGTCGCCAGTCATTGGTCATTTTAAATACAAAGTATGCAAAAACAGCACCCAATAGCCCTATTCCAGCTACTAAAGAGGTTCCTAGTCCTCGTCTGCTTCTTGGTAATAATTCACTGACCAATGTTATGCCGGCTCCTAGTTCGCCTGCAAGGCCAATGCCTCCAATGAATCGAGCCCATGCATATTGGTCAACTGTTTGAACATATCCTGTTGCATAATTAGCTACAGAATATAAAATGATTGATCCGAAAAGTACACTCAGACGGCCTTTTTTGTCACCTATAACCCCCCATAAAATGCCTCCAATAAGCAAGCCTACCATTTGCCAGTTAATAACTTTGGTACTTGCCTCGAGCAGCGCAATTTTTTCATCTAATACCCCCAACCCTAGTAAGGAAGGCTTTCTAACTATTGAAAATAACAGCAATTCATAGATGTCTACAAAATACCCCAACGCTGCAATAATGATTGTGATTAATATTTTATTGTTTTCTTTTTTTGCCGTGCTCATCTAATGTAGAGTTTAATAATTGTTTCTAAATGTAATGAAATTATTATTTGATGTGCTCGCTTTGGCTCCTATAAAACAAAAAAAGTGAAGAGAATTGCAGCTTTTGCTGTTTTCTCTTCACTTTTTTAAAAATCTTTATTGAAACTTTTAGCCCAATACTTCGTTCATAGACCTCACTGCGGCTGCACTTTTTTCAAAGGCTTCTTGCTCTGATGCACTTAGCTCTAATGGTAGGATTTGCTCCCAACCATTCTTTCCTATTTTTACTGGTACGCCAAGACAAATGTCTTTTTGTCCATATTCGCCATCCAAAGCAACGCAACATGTAAATAATTTCTTCTCATCACGCAAAATACTCTTTACCAATGCTGCTCCTGCTGCACCTGGTGCATACCATGCAGAGGTTCCAATCAATTTTGTAAGTGTTGCACCACCTACCATGGTATCGGCAACAACTTTTTCTTGTTGTTCTGCTGATAAAAACTGGGTTACTGGTATGCTGTTCCATGTAGCCTTGCTGATCAATGGAATCATTGTAGTGTCTCCATGTCCGCCAATTACAATGGCATTTAAATCGCTTGCAGAACAATTTAAATGTTGCGTAAGCTGGTATTTAAACCTGCTGCTGTCTAATGTTCCACCCATTCCAATGATCCTGTTCTTAGGAAGTCCCGTTGATTTCAGCGCTAGATAAGTCATAGTATCCATCGGATTGCTAACAACAATGATTATGGTGTTAGGAGAATAGGTTAAGATGTTTTCACAAACAGTCTTCACAATTCCTGCATTGGTTCCAATAAGCTCTTCCCTCGTCATGCCTGGCTTACGTGGAATGCCTGATGTGATTACAACAACATCACTATTTGCTGTTTTTGAATAATCATTGGTTGATCCAGTAATTATGGTGTCAAACCCAAGCAATGCCGCTGTTTGCTGCATGTCCTGAGCCTTACCTTCTGCAAGTCCTTCTTTAATGTCAAGTATAACTAAATCAGTACATACTCCCGCACGCGCGATATTATCTGCAGTGGTAGCACCTACGGCTCCAGCTCCTACAACAGTAACTTTCATATAAATTTTTTTAGTTGAAATTGAAAATTGTTTTGCGGCGCAAAGGTAGGTTGTAAAATCCTCATGGATTCTTCATAAGAAAAATTATTTCATTAAATTTAAATATTTATCGAATTTTTCAAAAGATGGTTTGTTCTCGTTTTTAATTTCGTTTACCTTCGCCATCTTAATCAATGATATGGCAAATACATCAGACATCACAAGAGGCATGATCCTTAAATTGGATGGAAGTCTTTATACTGTAGTAGAATTCGGAGAAAACAAGACTGCTAGGGCTGCTGCTAAAGTTTGGGCTAAACTAAAAGGACTTGATAATTCACGTAGCATAGAAAAGACCTGGAACAGTGGTGACAATATCCACCCAGTTAGGGTTGAAAGAAAATCCTATCAATTCCTTTACAAGGATGAAACTGGTTATAGTTTCATGGATAGCGAAACCTTTGAACAAATCTCTGTGCTAGAAACCATGGTAGATGCTCCAAAGTTTTTATCAGATGGGCAAGAAGTTTCAGTATTAATCAATACCGAAACTGAATTGCCAATGAGTGTAGAACTTCCGGATAAGGTTGTTTCAAAAGTTACTTATTCTGAACCTGGACTTCGTGGCGATACTGCTACCCGCACCCTCAAAGCAGCTACTGTTGAAACAGGTGCAACTGTAATGGTTCCTCTTTTTGTAAATGAAGGTGATCTGATCAGGGTTAATACAAAAACAGGTGAATATATTGAAAGAGTAAAAGAGTAATTTTTATCTATTTTTGTCTATTTTTAATGAATTTCACCCCAATTTCCCTCGATTTTGGGGTGTTTTTTTATAAAAAGCTTCAAATTTAATTTGGCTGAAAAGTAATTTTGAAGCACCTTTACCTACCCAATAAACCTTTTAAAAGAACAATAAAATGGATTTAAAGCAGATTCAAGATCTTGTAAAAATGGTAAATAAGTCTAATATAAGTGAACTTACCATCGAAGAGAACGAATTTAAGATTACCATCAAGCAAAAAGAGGATAAATACATTACAGCTCCCATGCAAATTCCTCAACAAGTGAGTATGTTCCAACAACCCTCGCCTGCTGAAAATGCACCAATTTCTGCTGCCCCAGCACCAAGTGCACCCAAGGCTGCAGATAATCTTCTTACCATTAAAAGTCCAATGATTGGAACTTTTTACCGTAAAGCGGCCCCCGGCAAACCTAATTTTGTTGAGGAAGGTGATGAAGTTAAGGTTGGTGATGTTGTTTGTATCATCGAAGCGATGAAATTATTTAATGAAATAGAAAGTGAAGTTTCAGGGAAAATTGTAAAGGTTCTTGTTGAAGATTCAATGCCTGTTGAATTCGACCAACCTTTATTCCTCGTTGAACCTGCTTAGTCGTCTCAGGTTGATTTCAATTTCAAATTTTAATTTAATTGCATGACTAAAGATTCGAAGCATAATTTCAATAAGATTCTTATCGCCAATAGAGGCGAGATTGCCCTCCGTGTTATCAGAACTTGTCGTGAAATGGGTATTAAAACAGTTGCTGTTTATTCTACTGCCGACAAAGACAGCCTTCATGTAAAATTCGCAGATGAAGCAGTTTGTATTGGAAGACCATCAAGCACTGATTCTTATTTGAATATTCCACATTTGATGGCTGCTATGGAAATCACCAATGCTGATGCCGTTCACCCAGGCTATGGATTCCTTGCCGAAAATGCTCGCTTTGCAGAAATCTGCAACGAGTCTGGTGTTAAATTTATTGGACCAACTCCTGATCAAATCAGGTCAATGGGCGATAAAATAACAGCAAAGGAAACAATGATAAAAGCAGGTGTTCCTGTTGTGCCTGGCAGCGGTGGTTTGTTGGAAAGTATCGCTGAAGCAAATCTAATTGCTAAAGAAATTGGTTACCCGGTAATACTAAAGGCCACAGCTGGCGGTGGTGGAAAAGGAATGAGGGTAGTTTGGTCTGAAGCCGAAATGGAGAAAGCCTATAATACTGCCAAAGCAGAAGCCCTTGCTTCTTTTAAAAATGATGGGGTTTATATGGAGAAGTTCGTTGAAGAACCTCGACATATCGAAATTCAAGTTGCAGGCGACAGATATGGAACAGTTTGTCACATGAGTGAGCGTGATTGTTCAATACAACGTCGTCACCAAAAATTAGTTGAAGAATCTCCTTCTCCATTCATGACCGATGAATTGCGTGAAAGAATGGGCGCTGCTGCTGTAAAAGCTGCTCAGGCTATAAATTATGAAAGCGTCGGTACGATAGAGTTCTTAGTGGATAAAAACAGGAACTTTTATTTCATGGAAATGAATACGCGCATCCAGGTTGAACATTGCGTTACTGAAGAGGTTACCAATTTCGATCTTATAAAAGAGCAAATTAAAATTGCTGCAGGTGAACCTATTTCAGGTCGCCATTACCATCCTGAAATGCATGCCATTGAATGCCGTATCAATGCAGAGGATCCATATAACGACTTCAGACCAAGCCCAGGAAAAATCACAGTGCTTCATCAACCTGGTGGCCATGGCATTCGCATTGATTCTCATGTATATGCTGGTTACGTAATCCCTCCGTATTACGATTCCATGATTGCAAAAATCATTGCAGTTGCAAGAACAAGAAAAGAGGCAATTGATACCATGAGCAGGGCTTTGAGCGAATACGTAATTGAAGGTGTTAAAACTACCATCCCTTTTCATCAGCAATTGATGAAAAATGAAGATTTTATTACAGGTAATTTTACAACAAAGTTTCTTGATACTTTTAAAATGAAATAACGTTATCCTTAATGTAATTAAAAAAGCCCCGCCAATGCGGGGCTTTTACTTTATTCAACCTATACAATCGGCATTTTAGCGTAAGAACAAAAGCTCTCTGTATTTTGGTAATTCCCACTCAGAGTCATCAACTAATAATTCTAATTTATCAACCGAATAGCGGATCTCATCAAAGAAAGGCTTTACCTTTTCACAATAAGCAATAGCCTTATCTCTAGATGAATCCAATAAATTAGCTGCTTTTCTAGCTTCTGTCATTTCAGCTGCTAGTACTTGAACTTTATTGATGTGTTCAGAAATTTCATTTAAAACATTGAACTGTGCAGTATATGCGTCAGCACTCAGTCCTAAATCTTTCAATCCTTTGATGTTGTTGATCAACACATTCTGATAACGAATAGCTGCAGGAAGAATATGGTTGCCAGAAAGATCCCCAATTACTCGGCCTTCAATTTGAACATATTTGATGTATTTCTCAAGTTCAATTTCATGACGGGCTTCAAGTTCAGAATGACTTAATACTTTATGTTTAGCAAACAAGTGTTTTGCCTTGTCTGTAACCAAAGAATCAAGTGCAAGTGGGGTTGTTTTAACATTTGGTAATCCACGTCTTGCCGCTTCTTCTTGCCACTCTTCACTATATCCATCACCTTCAAACAATACTTTCTTAGAAGCTGTGATGTAATTCTTTATCACCTGCATGATGGCAACTTCTTTCTTGTCTCCTTTTTCAATCAAGCCATCAACTTCTGTTTTGAATGAAGTCAATGTTTCCGCCATGATGGTATTCAAGATGGTCATGTTATAACCACAGTTTGCAGAAGAACCTACTGCTCGGAACTCAAATTTGTTACCTGTAAACGCAAATGGTGAAGTCCTGTTTCTATCTGTATTGTCTAAAAGAAGTTCTGGTATGTTCTTATGGATGTCCAACTTCAACATTACCTCATCTTGTTCGTCAAACTTAACACCAACACGGCTTTCAACTTCATCCAATACTTTACCTAAGTAACGTCCAATATATGCTGAAATGATTGCTGGAGGAGCTTCGTTTGCACCCAAACGGTGATCGTTTCCTGCAGAAGCAATAGCAGCTCTCAACAAATCAGCATGGTCATGAACAGCTTTGATTGTATTCACAAAAAATGCAAGGAACATCAAGTTGGTCTTAGGTGTTTTACCTGGTGCCAAAAGATTCACTCCTGTATCAGTTGCCATGCTCCAGTTGTTGTGCTTACCACTTCCGTTAATTCCAGCAAATGGTTTTTCATGCAAAAGAACTTTCAACTTATGGCGCTTGGCTACACGTGTCATCACATCCATCAATAATGTATTGTGATCAACAGCCAAATTTAGCTCTTCAAAAATAGGCGCACACTCAAACTGAGCAGGTGCTACTTCATTGTGGCGTGTGCGAAGTGGAATTCCCAAACGATATGATTCATATTCAAAGTCACGCATGAAATCATAAACCCTTTCTGGAATTGATCCAAAATAATGATCTTCCAATTGTTGTCCCTTTGAAGGGGCATGACCAAATACGGTTCTGCCAGTCATGATTAAATCAGGTCTAGCATTGGCTAGCCCTTCGTCAACTACGAAATATTCTTGCTCCCATCCTAATGTAGCGGTTACTTTGCCTACATTTTTATCAAAATAATGACAAACATCAACGGCTGCCTTGTTTAATGACTCTATTGATTTCAACAATGGTGCCTTATAGTCAAGTGATTCTCCTGTGTATGAAACAAATATTGTTGGGATACAAAGGGTCAATCCTTGTCCAATGTTCATGATAAATGCAGGTGATGTTGGATCCCATGCAGTATATCCACGTGCTTCAAAAGTTGCCCTCAATCCACCACTCGGAAACGAAGAAGCATCAGGTTCTTGTTGTGTTAATGCATTGCCATCAAATTCTTCAATGGCAGATCCATCTGTTTTCAACGTAAAAAAAGAATCATGCTTTTCAGCTGAAGTACCTGTTAACGGCTGAAACCAATGTGTATAGTGGGTAACTCCCTTGGTTTGCGCCCAATGCCTCATGCCTGCTGCTATGTAATTGGCTACATTCCTATCGATTTTTTGGCCAGACTTAATTGAACTGGTTAAGCTCTTGTATGCATCATCGCTCAAATATTCCCTGGCTATTTTGAGCGTAAATACATTTTCACCAAAAATCGCAGTGATCTTTGCCGGACTTTCAACTTTAACTTCTGCCTTAACAGAAGTTAGGTTGTCGATTGCTTTGAAACGAAGTGATGACATAATGTTTTAGTTTAGTAACGCGAAATTCATATAAATTGATGAAATTGTCAATTATTTTCTCATTTAACTTTTAAAAAATGAAAAAAAATGAAAAAAAGTACTATTGCAATTACTAATTGCATAAAAAATGCAAATTAGATGACAGACAATTAACATATATAATTTTTTTTAATATGTAAAGTGCTCAAATTTTTTTCAAATTATTTGTTGCATTCTTGAAATCAATGCAACTGTCGTTTTTGCCTCCTATCTTTTTTAATTACCTTTGAAATTCTTTACATTAATTATGAGTACAACTGTAGAAACTGCAAAGCAACTTGGATTACTTCCAGAAGAATTTGAAAGCATAAAAGTAATATTAGGGCGAACCCCAAACTTCAATGAGCTCGCTGCTTATTCTGTTATGTGGAGTGAACATTGTAGTTATAAAAATTCTATCAGTTGGTTAAAAACGCTTCCAAGAGATGGATCAAAACTGCTTGTAAAGGCTGGAGAAGAAAACGCAGGTCTTGCTGATATTGGTGATGGATATGGTGTTGTTTTTAAAATCGAATCTCATAACCATCCTTCTGCTATCGAGCCTTTTCAAGGTGCCGCTACCGGCGTTGGTGGCATCCATCGTGATATCTTTACAATGGGAGCAAGGCCTATCGCTTCCCTAAATTCATTGCGCTTCGGGAATTTAAATGATGCAAAAACCCAACACTTGGTTAAAGGTGTTGTTGCCGGTATTGGTCACTACGGTAATTGTTTTGGCGTTCCTACCGTTGGTGGTGAAGTTTATTTTGAAAATTGTTACCATACCAATCCGCTTGTTAATGCCATGAGTGTGGGAATTGTGAAAGTGGGACAAACGGTTAGCGCTACAGCTGAAGGTGAGGGCAATCCTGTTTTCATTGTTGGTTCTGCAACTGGAAAGGATGGCATTGGTGGCGCTTCTTTTGCTTCTGCTGATATTACGGCTGAAAGTGCTCAAGACCTGCCTTCCGTTCAAGTGGGAGACCCTTTCCAAGAAAAGAAACTACTCGAGGCTTGTCTTGAATTGATTCCAAAAGGAGCCTTGGTGGGCATGCAAGACATGGGTGCCGCGGGTATTATTTGTTCAACTGCAGAAACCAGTGCCAAAGGTGGTGTTGGCATGATCATCAATTTAGATAAAGTACCGAAACGCCAGCAAAATATGAAGGCATGGGAGCTTTTGTTGAGCGAAAGCCAGGAGCGTATGTTGATGGTTGTAACAAAAGGAAGAGAACAAGAGGTGCTTGATGTTTTTGAAAAGTGGGATTTACCTTGCTCTGAAATTGGTTATGTTACTACAGATGGCCTCTTGAAATTTTACATGAATGGTGAGTTGGAAGCCGAAATTCCAGCTGAGAGTTTGGTACTTGGTGGTGGAGCACCTGTTTATACCCGATCTTATTCCGAGCCAGCTTATTTTGAGAAAATAAATTCCTTTGACTTAAATTCAATTCCTGTTCCTGAAGATTTTAAATCCATAGCCGAAAAATTGATTTTAATTCCAAACATAGCTTCAAAGCGTTGGATTTATAATCAATATGATAGCATGGTAGGTACTGGCAATACTTCTACCAATCAGCCGAGTGATGCTTCTGTTGTTCTGGTTAAAGAAACAGGCAAAGCCCTTGCCATAACTACAGATTGTAACAGTAGGTATGTTTATGCAGATCCTTATAAAGGCGCCATGATAGCTGTTAGTGAGGCTGCTAGGAATATTATTTGCAGCGGAGGAACTCCTTTGGGTGTTACCAACTGTCTTAACTTCGGGAATCCTTACGATCCTCAAATTTATTTTCAATTTGTTCATGTAATCAAAGGCATGGGAGAAGCTTGTCTTAAATTTGATGCGCCTGTTACTGGTGGAAATGTAAGTTTCTACAACCAAAATCCCGATGGCGCCGTTTACCCAACACCTACAATTGGGATGGTTGGACTATTAGATTCAGAGTTAGACAAGATGACTTTAGGGTTTAAATATGAAGGGGATTCCATTTATTTAATTGGAGCTTCTGTTAATGATATATCATCTTCAGAATATTTGCATAAGCTTTGTGGTATAGAATTTTCTCCAGCACCACACTTTGACTTAAACACCGAGTTTGATATGCAGCAACAAGTCCTTTCACTTATAAAGCAGAAATTAATTGTTTCAGCTCATGATGTAAGTGAAGGTGGTTTGTTCACAACTCTCCTTGAAAGTGCCTTTGTAAATGCTGTTGGTTTTGAAGTTAGTCAAATCGATGAGTCCATCAGGCCTGATGCTTTTTGGTTTGGAGAATCTCAAAGCAGGGTAGTGGTTTCAGTGAATGATGCAAACATTCATCTTTTTGAGGAATGTATGAAAAAAACCACTGTTCAGTTCTCTAAACTGGGTTCAGTTACAGGAACTTCAATCCATATTAATGGAGAAGACTGGGGTAACATTGTTGATTGGAATAAAAATTACGATGAAGTTATTGGGGCTTTCATGAATAAGTAGCCTGAATTTGGGGAATCTGGCATTTACTTAATTTCAAACAGCACAAGTTCTGCAGACTCTCCTTTTTTAAGTTTCATTGTACACCCAAATTTCGGTCTAATATATCCAAATTCTTCTTCTTTAATTCCAATTTGGACCTTGGTGTCTGGTTGGTTAATTGTTACTTCCTCGCCATTAACCAATATGGCAATGATAGGGTTTCGACCTGAAAATTGAATCATTGGCTTTTCTTTTGTCAGTTGGATTTTATATCCAATGCAACGGTTGGATGTAAAAGTGGTGTCAAATGGCATAGGTTTCCAGTTTGGATTTTCTACAATCGAATATTTTGACAACAATTCAATGTCAAATGCATGTATCCTGTTGTTTTTAGGAGCCACAACACGGTGCGTTAGACCTCCCGTTTCATAAGATGCATATAAAGAATAGCCTTTTTTTGACGTAACTTTTTGCCATGGCATGTTCAAAACTTGATTGTCATATACTACATCTGTTAAAAATATAAAGGCTGAAGGAGTTTCATGAACATGAAATAGGCTGCTGTCACCATCCTCTATTTCAGCATCAATAACCCTGATATATTTATTTGTGAGAACTGGCACATGTCTTGGCTCTTCACGAACAAGAACTATTTGTTGAGCAAAAGATTTTGTAACAAAAAAGACATTTACTGCAAGGCAAGCAAATAGTATTTTTTTATAGTATGACATACAGTGTTTTTAGTTTTAATAGTTAAAAATCATCTAAATTAATATGATTAAAAATAAACATATTACAATAATTGTCATGTATGGCCA
>Ga0164294_10002462_pt1 | contig 16696 bp, 11 predicted proteins | sample GEODES005metaG_FD_111479 | JGI IMG/M metagenome (GOLD analysis project Ga0164294, IMG submission 111479) | Oligotrophic lake water microbial communities from Sparkling Lake, Wisconsin, USA - GEODES005 metaG | ecosystem: Environmental > Aquatic > Freshwater > Lake | place: USA: Sparkling Lake...
ATGACGACTCCGCTCGTGCACCGAGTGAGCCTCACAATGAAAGCACTTTCGGCGAAGGACCTTCCTGGTGTCACTGCACCGCTCAACTACTTTGATCCTCTGGGATTCTGCAACGGCGTCGATGAAGGCCGCATCCGGTTCTATCGCGAAGTCGAACTGAAGCACGGTCGAGTGGCCATGCTGGCCGCGCTTGGGTTCGTCGCAGGCGAGAACTTTCACCCGCTGTTTGGAGGGAACATCGATGTGCCAAGTTATATTGCGTTCCAACAAACGCCTCTGCAAGAGTTCTGGCGGTACGTGATGTTTGCGATCGGCCTTCTTGAGCTCGTGTCAGTGTCTTCGTTTGAGTTTCCCGTTGCGATCGAGTGGTCTGACGGCCAGAGGCGAGTGTTTCCGCGGCTCTGGCAAGTCCGAGCGTCGCACAATCTCGGCGATTTCGGATTCGATCCGATGGGCTTGAAGCCGAGCACGGAGGCGGAGCTCAAGGCCATGCAGAGCAAGGAGCTGAACAACGGCCGCACCGCGATGATTGGCATCGCCGGGATGGTCGCCCAAGAGCTCGCGTCGGGCGCCAAGCTCCTGGGTTGAAACCGAACCCAAGCAAGCCTGTGGATTTCGGGCGAGCGAGCTTATGCTCAGCTGATGGAATATGTACGCGGCTGGGGCCCGCGATGGCGATGGCGATGTCGTTCGGCGATTCGTGTATCGAGGGCGGGGGCGACAGTATGCTGGGCCTTCGAGCTTCGTGTGCGCGGTGTGGTGCACACGCGTGTGGGGGACACAGGGGATGTAGCGCTTAGGACGTAACGCTGTGCCGCCACGTCTCGCCACTAGTCGCGCAAAACGCGCAAAACGGTCGACACGGCGTGTCTGAGCGTCGAGCGTGCGCCGATCCCACACTCTTTACCACCGTATAGTGACCGGCGTACACGGACCTCCGGCTCCGCGGGTATCGCGACGAAAGAACGCCGAACGGGCCGGCGGCCGGGCGCGGCGGGACCGTGGAGGCGCCGCACAGTGTGTGGGCGCCCACTGGCCGAAAAAAATAGCGCCGACCGGGCGGCGACCGTGCCGCTCCGTGGGGCCTCGGCCTCGGCGGGCCCGGTCCGCCGTCGGCCCGCGGCGCCCGCGAACGCCACCCGCGAACCGGACCGGCGCGGGAAACCCGCGCGCGCGATCGCTCTACGATCGCTCTCCTCTCACGAGCAGAAGTGAAGGCAAGGGCATCGCTGCTCGCAGCCTTGCCCCTGGGACTTCATTCCGGTACTTCATCGTCATAGTGCAGCTGTGGCCTCTCATCGGGCGCGCGCGCGACGCCGTCGGCATGCACTAGCCGCTGCACGCCATCGTGTCCGCCAAACCACGTAGGCACCTGCCGTGCGCTCTGCCACACGTGGGGCGTGTAGACCAGGATGGCGCCACACATCTCCATACCCGAAGACAAGCCGTAATGTAGCGCGAAGGGCTCGGGGTTGTCGTACAAGCAACGAAACTCGAGCGCGTCACCCAACCGCAGCGCCGGCGACGATCCGCCCCCACTGCCAACTCCTGCACCACTGGCATCGCCGCCAGCGTCAGTGGCCACCTCGTCGGCGCCGGCGCCACTGGCCGCTGGGATGCGCGGCTCGGTTAAAATGTGGAAGTGCTGGCACTCGCCGTAGCCGCAGTACGGGTTGAGCTCGAGCAGCGTGGTCCACTGGCCGTGGCGGAGTCGGTGGAGCGACACGCGCGTGGCGTGAGGATGCGCGTGCGCATGTACCATGCGCAACGACACCGCGCCGCCGCCGGCGGCGATGTCGGTGCCCAGCATAGACGCGACACCATCGGCGGTCATATGCGAAACAAACTCGAGATTGTTCGACGCGGGCGGGATATTCATGTTCGTCTGCATGAACTCGAAACTGAACGCGTCCAACGGGCGCGGCGAGCGCACCAGCCGCACTCTCACCCCCGAGCTCTCCACATACGCCGCATCACGCAGCTGAGAGGCAGTGACCCCTCGGTAGGGCAGGCCGTAGTGTACAAAGAGCAGCAGCTTGGTAAACCGGGTACCGCGGCCCACGCGCATACCAGCGTCCGGTGGCAACCTAAACGGTTCGAAGGCGCCCCTGTCGTACGCCCAAACCATCGCGTAGCACGGCCCTTCGGTGGAGAGGTACCCGCAGCCCATGCACTGTGAATCGGGTGGCACGCGCACGCGCTCGTCGCACAGGAAGAGGTCCATGTGGTGCACGATGCTGATGTTGCCATAGCGCGGCCCAACGGTCGAAAAGTAGGGTGCAAGCTCAACGATGTGATAGCTCGTTGTCTCGGCGTCGGGCAGGTCGACGATGATCGTGCCGCACGCGGTGTCATACGAGGGAGCAATGTTCTTCAGAGCGGCGTTGCGTTGATTGAAGAAGATCCCGTACTCGTCGTCCCGACGCCATCGTTGCCCCTCACCGAGCACAGGAAGCCCACGTGTGCCAAGCTTGAGGATCAACTCGTCTGACGGTGCTCGTGAAGGCGGTGGAGGCGGCGGCACAGTATGGCGGGAGTTAGCACCAAGTGGTGAGATTGGAAACGACGGTGCGTGTGGTAAGATAGACGGCAATGGTGAGCCTCCCACTTCCAGCAGTGGCAGTGGCTCGGGTCCGCGTGCGACGCTGGTAAATGCAGCAGCTGCTAGTACCAGAGCGACGACAGCAAACAAGCATCGCTTTGTAATCGTGCACACCGTTGATGGAACGGTCTCGTGTGTTAGATGTGAGCGGGATTGTGGACTCACCATCTCGGACGTGAGCGCCTCGCACTCGTCCATTGTGCACCACACACATTTTCCATCTTTCGTCCACACTGAGTTAAGTGTGAATTTGATGTGAACAAGTCAAGGAATGTCGAGCCCGTTAGTTTACCCCAACCTACTATGCTCACGCGTCAGATCCGGAGCTCTCCGTACTTTCTCCGTACTATCACGGGTCCGCCGTAGGTCCGCCACCGTTTTCCCCGTTGGACGCTGAGTGTGCCGAGGCTGTGGCACCCATCGTGTGGCACCCATCGGCCAAAACACCACACCAAGTCTATATGCAAACCTCTCGACTCTGCACGCAACGCGAAACAGTAGAGCAAGGAGCGCGCGAGATGAGATGGGGATCTGTGCGTGCAGTGGAGGGTCTCAGGCCATCATTGAAGGTCATCAGATGTGTTCAGATGTGTCCCACGAACGATAACCATGCACCACGCCTGGTGCTCCCCGCGCTTGAGTCAACAAGGGCAGGGGGCTGGGCGGGTGCACTTCTCAAGCCGTGGAGCTGCTTTGCCCCGATGATGAGTCCCGAGCGCCACCCAGCAGGCCGGCCGGGTCAATTTAATCGGGGGATGGGGGTTGGGAAGGACGGCAGGGTGCTGGGGCGGGTAAGTGGACGGCCGCGTACTCAGGTGCGCGAGGGTTGCCTCGGGTCGCCTGTGGGAGTTTCACCTCGGTCGCCTGTGGGATTGTCGCCCGCATGTCAGAAAAAGAGAGGCGTCAGCCTGACGATGCCATTCGCCCACGAGGCCGACACGACGGCGCCTCCCGCGCTCCCGTCGCCCAGCCGTGCGGCGAAGGAGAGAGAGCTGAGGGAGGCAGGATTCACTTCGAGCTGTCCGACCGGGTGCAGCTGCAGAGTGGGCGTCATCTGCGTGTGCACCAGCTGCAAATGGGTGCTCCGCGGCGGCGCGACAGCACCATCGGGGGCGTCGTCGCCCCCCTCGCCTGGCGCGGCAACGCTCCATGCGACCACGAGGCGTTCGCCGCGCGGCTCCCAGGCGAGCGCGAGCACGCGCAGATGGGGAGATTGGCCAAGGGATGCCAAGTCGACGATTCCGAGGTACTCGGAGCGCACGGCGGCGGCGGCGGCGGCGGCGGCGCCTCCACTGCCCTCCGCGAGGAGAACGCGCTTGCCGAAGCGCAACACGTGCAGCGAGGGCGATCCCTGCAGGGCCAGCAGCAGCGTGCGTGCCCCCTCGCCGAGCGGCGGTGGCCCGTGCCACGCGGCCGCGATGCACGGAGCGCAGTCGCCCAGCGTGGGTCGCGACTCCCACGACCAGCTACGCGTCTCCCAGATTCGGATGCCGCCGGCCGCGCCCGCGGCGGCGAGCAGGCCGCCGCATGGGCTCACCTCGAGCACGCCCACCCCGGTCGTCGCCACGCCCGTCAGCGCATGCAATACCTTGGCGCGAAAGCCGAGCGCGCTGGTCGCACCGGTAGGCATGTGCGCAGCTGGGGCTGCCGCGGCGGGATCGCAGAGCGTGAGGCGAGCGTGCCGCGGCGAGGTGGCGGCGAGCCATTGGCCGAGCGGGTGCCACGCGAGCAGCCGCGGCGGGTGCGGGAGGCCGTCAAGATCGGGCGGGAGCTCGATGACGCGCTGAAGTTGAGCGCCCGCCACAGTTCCATCCGCAGAGTACGTAAGCCGCCACACGCACACGCCCCTGGCGCACGCGGCTGCGAGCAACGCGTAGGACAGCGGCTGCCACGCGAGCGCGACAACCCGTTTTTGTTGAAGGTTCACCAGTCGATGCGGCGACCAGCGCTGCTCGCTCGTGTCGTAGAGCGCAATGCTGTCGTCAGGCAGCGCAGCCGCGCCGAGCAGCCTCGGCCGGGGCGCCGACGGCAGTGCCAGGCTCATCGCGTGCGGCTGCCACGCGAATGCGAGCAGCTTCGCCCCGCACGAGCTGAGACCTGCATCAAGCGGAGGTGGCTCAATGCCGACGACCATGCGCAGCCGCACCAAGGCCTCGTCCAGCACGCCGCGCCGCGGTGGCAGCGGAGCGTTGTGGCGCGGGGTTGGGCCGGGCACCGCTGGCTGCGTCTCAAGGCCGAAACCCGCGCTCGGCCCGCCTGGAAGCAGCGGGAGCCATGCGGCCGCCGGAAGCGCCATCCTCGCAGCGTGCTCAGTGCCCACGAGCAGGCCGTTGAGTTCGCACAGTATGCGAGAGGCAGCGTCTGCCACCGAGGGCGCCCCGGCGGGGTCGGCGTCACGCAAGCGCGGCGTGGTGAATGGGTTGTCGGCACGCGGGGCAAACGCGCTCGGCGAGCGCGGCGGAGATACAGACGTGCGTGCGGCCATTGTGACGGACGGCACGCGCACGCGCGCACGACGGCGACGCTGCACACGGCTTCACGCACGCGACGCGCGCTGCGTCGGAGTAGGCTCGATACACGACGCGGACCCCAAAACCCCACAGCAAACCCCACAAGGGCAACGTTGGACGTGTGACCGACGGACGGCCCGCACAGCACATCTGTCTACAAGAATGCCAGTTTCATGGGAAGCCCCCAATCGAGATTGCGAAACAGTGTGCGAAAGCGATTCGTAGCATCAGAACTATTTTCGGCGGCTTGCATCCATTCCTGGCAAAAAGAGACTCAAACGCATCTTTCTCAACATGAAGCGACCAATCGAGGACTCGGGGGACGACGAGGCGGGAGAGTCGAACAACGACGAGCTCGATGACCTCGTCGAGGACGACGCGGCCGACGGCTCCCGCGGCAGGGTGCGCTGTGTGTGGACAGCCGAGCTGCACGACAAATTTGAGGCCGCCATCCAAGCGATCGGCATGGAGAAAGCAAAGCCCATGGGCATCCTGATGCACATGGGGGTGACAGGGATCACCAAGGCGAACATCAAGTCGCATCTCCAAAAGTACCGGGGTAAGGTCGCCGCCAGGAACAAGGTCCAGGAGGAGGCACTCGTCGGATTGCAGATGCTGGGCGGCACGGCGCTGCCAAATGCAGACTGCTCGGCGACCGCGTCGGACACGGAGGTGACGCAGTACGCACCGTGGACCTTTTCATGCGCCCCGGCCGCCCCGGTCGTCATGCCCGCCCTCGTCGCCCTTTCTGCCCGGATCTCAATGCCATATGACCTGGCCACCTGCCTCCCTACCTGCCTTCCTCTCTCTCCGGAGTGCCCTGCGCCCGTCGCAGCGCTCCTCGGCGTGCAGGGCCCGCGTGGGATGCAGCCCGGTCTCGACGTCGCCAAGCCGCTCGTCGAGGACGCGGGTAGCCACAGCAGCAGCAGCAGCAGCAGCAATGTGGACGACCTCGCGCTGCTGCCGCTGCCCACTGCCTGCGCGTTCCAACAGCCCTTCGTTGCCCGAGTCAAGGTGGCGCGCACATGGCGCATGGCCATCCTGGATGCCTCGAAGCACTCCGCGATGACGACGATGGATCGCACGTGGAACAACGTCCAGAACAAATGGAGCCTTCCACCCAAGCGACGTGCCACGTGGCAGGGTCCACGCCGAAAGCCTGGGCCCAAGCCGCAACAGACAAAAGAAGCCGGCTTCGTCCCGCGCCCGAGTGCGCCGATCCCCGAGGCTCCCACACCCACATCCGCTCCCACCCCCGTGCTCGCCACCGCCGGCCCAATCTCGTCGACCGGCCGTGTCCTCGTCGCCGCCGCACCCCTTCCCATCGCCGCACCCCTTACCATCGCCACACCCCTTCCCTTCACTGCACTCGGTACGACCGAACTCCCACGGCTCGCCGTCGCGGCGCTCAGCTACGGGGTGCCTGTGGCTCCAGTGTTTACACCGACGACTCTCTGCGGCTGAGGATGGAGCCTCGGGCGCCGCCCGGGCGATGTGGCGTACGACCCCTGTCGCGTTCACATCGCGAGATGTACAATCCGTGTGTATCATGTACAACTTGCATGCAAGGCGCCAACGTTCAGTGATCGATGTCGGACTATGTGTACCACCCCTGTGCAAGCTGTGCTGTTCGCAGCCGGCGGTCTCGAGAGGTGGATGGTACGAGCCCCGGCCCCGCGGGGCCCCCCGCCGCGCCGGTGTACCGCCCGCGGCCGCGCGCGCCCGGGCGTCTGACCCACGCGATTTTATAATTAATGGCACGGCATATGTCAACGAAAGTCGAAACGCGGACCTCGCGAGCGTCCGGTCGAGGAACCTCGACCCAACGTCGACCCGGCCGCGGCGCGGCGCGGGGCGATCCGCTCGCCTATAATTATCGAAATGACGTCGACACCGCGAGTTGCAGCCTCAGTGGGGACTGTGGGGTGCCCACGGATCGGTATACCGTTGCATCAAGTTGTTGTCACCCCGACCCAGGAGCAAGGGGACGCGTGAACAAAGAGAGCCGCCGCGCCGCATGCGCGCGCACACGGCGCCCGCGCGTGGCCACGGGCAACGGACTCGACTGTGCGTCCCGTGTGTCGATCCCGTGTGGCGCACACAGCGGCATGAGAGCGCTATGGGGCGAGATGCTCCGCCGCCTGCTCCATCTGGCGCCATCGCCTGCGCGTTCACTCAACTTCCTCGATGCCGGTCCCCGTCGAACCGGCTGCACGCGCCCGCTCCGGCGGTGGCGGCTGCAAGCCTTGGAGCAAGGCCCACATGGCCTGCTGCAGCTGCAGCGCTTGCTGCTGCGCCGCGCTCGCCCCGTCGCTGGCGCGCGAGGGCCCTGCAGAGAGCGGTACGCCACCCGCACCTGCCCGCCTGCCCGCATCGTAAGTCCCCGCGCGGGAAGCGAGGAAGCTGCTCAGGGCGGCCTCGAAGTGCTCGCCTCGGACGGCCGTGTCGTTGGCACGCACGGCGCATATGGCGGCCTCATTGACGAGGTTGGCTAGCTCGGCGCCGGAGCAGCCGGCGGTGCGTGCGGCGACGGCGGGCAGCACCGCCTCGGGTCGTTCGATGGGCGCCCTCGATGCATGCACGCGTAGGATCTCGAGCCGTCCGGTTTCGTCAGGCAGCTCGAGGGTCAGGACGCGGTCAAAGCGCCCCGGACGCGTGAGGGCCGGGTCGAGCGCACCCAGTCGGTTGGTGGCGCCCATGACGAGGACGCCCGCAACGGCGCCCATCCCGTCCATCGAGGCCAGCAGCTGGTTGAGGGTGTGGTCGTGCTCGTCGGAGCCACCGCCACCGCGCGCGCTCCTGGCCGTGCCAATTGCATCGAGCTCATCGATGAACAGCACGCACGGCGCGCGCCGCGCTGCCTCGTCGAAGAGGCTGCGCACACGCTTGGCGCCCCGGCCGACGAAGACCTCCACAAAGTCCGAGCCAGCGCAGCAGAGGAAAGGCACGCATGCTTCTCCCGCGACGGCGCGAGCGAGCAGCGTCTTGCCCGTGCCGGGCGGGCCTGCAAGCAGGATGCCGCGCGGGCAGCGGGCACCAAGACGGGCGTAGCGCCCTGGGCGCTGCATGACGTCGACGACCTCCATCACCGCCGCCTTTACGCCCGGAAGCCCGGCGACGTCGTCCCAGCCGATGGAGGGCGGTGCACCGCCGCCGCCGGACTTGGATCCGTGTTCTGGCGGCGGCCCGCCCACAATACCGCCGTCGTTGGTCAGCCGGTAGAGCATGTAGCCGCAAACGCCGAGATAGGCGAAGGGCACGGCAAGCAACGCCAGCGCCTTCCAAGGCGATGGCCCCAGTGCCTGGTACGTCACCTTGTGCTTGTGCAGCAGCTTGACTAGCAGCTTCGCATCGATCGGCAGCAGCGACGCTTGGCATTTGGTGCCATCGCTGAGCACGTAGGCACAGGCGACCGTGCTGATGACGGCCTCTCTGACCTTTTCTGCTTCGACGGCCTGCAGCAGGTGCGAGATGGGTGTTATGCGGATCTGTCCTATTACACGTGCTTGGCGTCTCCAGAGCCGCAGCAGGCCGACGACGCTGGTGATGACTGCGGCAGTGGCCAGTCGGCGAGGCTGGCGTAGCCATTGCAGAAACGTCATGAGAGCGCTTGGCGGCATCCATAGAGGGGCGGGCGGCTCGGAATCGTCGCTCGGATCGACATTGGCCCGCATTGCAAGGCTCGGGGTCGAGGAGCTTCTAGGGCTCATCACACCTTCAACTTCTTTCACAACTTCTCACAACTTCTTTCCAAGTCCGCTGGGGCGCTCGGGCTTGTCGGGCTCAAGGTCTCTCCGCTTGTCACCACTTGTGAAGCAGAGGAGAGGTGTTTACTCGACAGGGCGCGGGGCAAGGCGGCGGAGCGAGGCGCGCCGGCGCGTGCGTGCGTCCTGTGTGATGAGCCGTCGTCCCGTCGATGACGATGAAACCCATTGAGCATTGACCATTTGAGAGTAATCAGCGCGGTCTGTGTGTCTCAATAACCCACTCAACTCCTGGGAAATCACCTCTCTCTTTCTTTAGCCTCAACCCGACTACGCGCTAGCCCTCTGTCACCACCTCAGCTCTTCGCCTCTTCCAGTCTTCCTCCGTCCCTCGCATCCACGGCATCACGGACAACGTTACCTGCGCCGTGGAGTGCTGCCGCGGTGCCGAGATGCCAAATGGCGTGCGCCACATGGCTCGTCCACGCGCCTATGGCTGCCTCGCAAGCCACCTTGTCGACAAGCCATGCGGCGAAGCTCAGCAGCCCCCAAACGGCGGCGAACTTGGCATCCTGCAAGCAGGCGCGTCGCTTCAGTGGCGCTACGGTTTCGTCACGTGCGAAGAGGGCGAGGTGATAGAAGAGACCCAGGAGAGTTCCGACGAGGTGCAGCTCGGCAAAGGCGATCGGGATGGCGATGATGAGGCCAAACGCCATCGTCACGTGCACGAAAATGCGCCTCAACACGCATCGATCGTGGGAGCTTCGGCTGCTGCTGCTTCTGCTGGCGCTGTAGGCCGCCACGTGGTAGAGGGCGACGAGTGCGGCGTTCTCAAAGCCTTCATCGAGCTTCTGCCCCCACCACCACAGTGTCGCATGGAACAGCGCGGAAGTTGTGCCTGTCATGAATACGAAGAAGGCGAACAGCGTAGATGACCGTGCATGCAGTAGCGCGACGAGTATGTAGGCGAGGCATGACAGAGTGTTGTTCCACTCTGCTACATGCGAGTGAACCGCATAGTTGGGTTCGCACCAGTCAATGGGTGCACTGTGTGGTCCCCAAGGGCCGGCATCTGAGCCCTTGCCATAGCGCAGGAACTTGCCATCCATGGCGATGCTCTCGACCCGTGACAGTTCTATAACGAACCAAGCGGCGACTCCGGCCAAGAGGGCGCCGACGAACGGCAGCAACGCCGACGCGTCGGGCGAGGTGCCGCTGAAAGTCGTCGGGCGGACGTCGCTCATAATGAAGTTCGTCAAATAAGTTGTTACCGGTAAAAAGACCGGGGGGAGCCGGGACACACACGGGCACACTGTTACCGGTAGCGAAGGATCCACACTATCATTTCGTCCATGATCTGAATGACGAATTTCACAGACGCGGTTCACGGACGGTGAGAAATGGCTCTTCCTTCGGCTCACCTCTTGAGTCGCCGCGCCGCATGGCACGTGCAAGAGGTACCTGGCACTCCGGGCCTATCGTCCTCGACGAGGCCGTCATCGGCACTGCTCTCCGACCAAAGCCTCAGACAGCGCACGCGCAGTCGCTCTGCGAGCAACCTTGGCCAACCGAAGGAGCTCCTGGCGAAGATAGGGGATGCTCGACTGATGCGCATGCAGTACGACAAGGAGGAGTGGGACAAGTACATGGCAAGGCTGCAAGAAGATGCAAATAAGTACCGCGGACCTGACGCAAAGAGCCTTGCGCTCACGGCAACTGTAGCGGCCACGCTTCGAATGTGGTCCGCCCGCCATCTCGGTCAAGGCTTTGATGCCTGGCTCGTCTTTGCTGAAGGCTGCAGGACGTCCAAGCTCGAGGTTGCAGCTGTGGCACAGGTCCGTCGCGGTTGTCTCATGGCAGCTTTGGCCAGCTGGCTTCACACGTGTGCCGAGGTCGATCGAAGGCAACAAAGCCTCATCCACATGTTCAACCGTGAGCTTGGTCGCGGCTTGCGTTCGTGGCGAGCATCCGTGGCCAAGCGGCACAGAGCGCTCGACTGGATTCGCAAGAGCGTGGTCTCGCTGCGCAATCGGCAGCTCGCGCTCGGCTGGCGCAGGTGGGTCGAGGTGTACGCCTTGCTCCTGCGCAGCCTCGAGGTGATCGACCGCGCGCTGCGACGTTTTGTGAACAGCTTTCTCGCGCGCGGCTTTCGTTGCTGGGAGGTCCGTTGGAGAGAGGTCGTGCGTGCGCGGGATGCGGTGCGGCAAGCGCTGAGCCGCATGCGCAATTCCGGACTGTCCCGTGGCTGGCAAGCATGGGCATTCCAGGTTGCGCAGAGAGTGGCTGCGCTCGAAAGACTGAGCACGAGTGTCACCTTCATGCGGACACGCAACGTCGTTAGGGCCTTCAACACGTGGTGCGCCACATGCACCGAGGCGTGCTTTGAAGTCAAGGCGGCGAGGCGCGCGCTAGGCTATTGGTCCAATCGCGAGCTGGTCAAGGGCTGGTCTTCCTGGCGTGACCTGCGGCAAGAGACCCATCGAGAGCACGAGGGAGCGAAACGCGCGCTGAGCCATTGGCTGAATCGCGAGCTGTCCAAAGGCTGGTCTTTCTGGCGTAAGCTGCTGCTCGAGACCCAGCGCGAGCTTGACTTGATCCGACGTAGCCTGAGCCATGCTTTGCATCGCGAGAGAGCTGCGGGATGGAATGCATGGAATTCGTTGGTGGCCGATCGGCACGATACACTTCGCATGCTTCGTCAAGGGGCGCTCTCCTTTCTTCGGCGTCGCCTGATGCGGGGGCTTGAGGCCTGGTGCGTGCTTCGGGACGAGGTCGTGCGCACGCGCGATTCAATGCGCCGAAGCCTGGGTCACATGCGCAATCGCGAGCTGTCGCGTGGTTGGAGCGCATGGGATTCAGTGGTGGCGCAGAGAGTGACCGCTCTTGAGAGGCTTCGCAAGAGCGTGCGCTACATGCGGATGCGGAAGCTCGGCCAGAGCTTGCATTGCTGGGCCGGCACACACCACGCCGGCGTGGCCATGCTTCGGGCCTTGCTCGAGGGCGACGAGTGGGAAGTCGCGGCGTCGGAGCGAGCACAGCGCAACGATATCCGTCGCTTACTGAGGCGGGGATGGACGACCTGGAAGGGTGGATTTCATCGCACGTGTGCCGAGGTCGATCGAAGGCACCAAAGCCTCAACCACACATTCAAGCGTGAGCTTGGTCGTGGCTGGCGTTCATGGCGAGCATCGGTGGCCAAGCGGCACAGAGCGCTCGACTGGATTCGCAAGAGCGTGGTCTTCCTGCGCAATCGGCGCCTCGCGCCTGGCTGGCGCAGGTGGGTCGAGGTGTACGCCTTGCTCCTGCGCAGCCTCGAGGTGATCGGCCGCGCGCTGCGGCGTTTTGTGAACAGCTCGCTCGCGCGCGGCTTTCATTGCTTGGAGGTCCTTTGGAGAGAGGTCGTGCGTGCGCGGGATGCGGTGGCTCGGAGCCTGAGCCACATGAGAAGTCACGAACTGTCTCATGCATGGCGAGCCTGGCAGGTGGCTGTGCTGAGGGACTCCGCGGCCGACGGCAGGCTGAGCGTCAGCGGGGCTGCCAGTAGGCGTGGCTCCCTCTCCGCGGCCTTGCGAGTGTGGCTCAGGGTGAATCGCCAGTCCCTCATCGAATATGACAATCGTATGATCACTCGTCTTCAACGGCTCGAGAGCGGCTGGTCAGCGCTGGTCAGAGCATGGCAAGAGTTCGCCTTGATCGGAGGCCGAAAGCGACGAGATCTGCAACGCGACCTCGCACGAGCCTACCGCGCGTCGCCCTTCCCCCCCGGCTCCGAGTTCTTCGCCAAAGACGCTCAAGAAGCCAAGCGGATCCGCGTGCTGCGCGATATCCAAGAGAATCGTCGTATGCGCGCGCTCCTTCATCTTGGGCTGCCGCTCAAGGTGGCTAACGCCAAGCCCTCGCCATGGTCCGGGTACCCGGTCGTGCCAGAGCGCACGCCCTCCGTCGGAGACCTTGAGGTGCTTGTCGGCATTCCGCCTGGCAGTGCTGGTCTTGCGAGCAGCCTCCCGGTGGGTGGCAGCGCCAAGTCCCTGCTGCGAACGCCGCTGCGCAGCGCCAGTGCTTCCACCCTCAGGACGACTACCGAGGCGCGCGAGCGGGGCTGGCGATCGACCCGCTCCGCGTGGCCTGGCGAGCCTGAGCGAATCCTCAGCGCCGCCGCCGCAATCACACGCGCGAGAGAATACGGATTCCCTTCAGAAAGCCCAGCATCAGCAGCATCTCACAATCCATTGTCCCGGACGAGTTAGGTTTGGTGGTCCGGGACACTTATTCGTCTGTGTGATCCGTGTGCCCGTGTGCGCCCGTGCGTGCCTTGCACCTCCAATTCCGTGCAAATGTGCGGAATTCGACGAAACTTGAGGTGAGGGGGGTGCAGGGAAGCACACGCGGTCTCCTTTGCCTCGGTGTGCATTCGCAAGATGAGCTGCGCTGGCCGCAGATGCCTCCTATGCACGCTGGCTTGCGCGTCGATTCGGAGTAGCCGAGCATGCACCTCGTACGCCGCAGGAAGGCTCGCTACCAAGGATGGAAGCGTTATGGTCTCCCACAGTGATGATGGCGGTGGCCAGAGTGACCCACGCATTACTTTCGTCAAGGCAATGGACCACGCTCCCGGATCGATGCGTCCCATTTGGCCAGACATAGAAGACTGGCCACGCTTCGTGGGTGACGCGCGCGGCTCGACATACCGCGTGCTCCCAGGGCAGGAGCCGACGTCACCGATTGGTTTCATCCCGCAGGTGGCTCATACATATGCGTACTGTGAGTCCCTCGCTCTGACCGAACTTCGCCGCGCCGCCGCGCCGCCGCGCCGCCGCGCCGCCACGCCGCCGCGCATCCCCCAACCATGAAATCACACACTCGATTCGCGCACGTCGCAGACGATGGAAACTACGCCATACAGAATGAGTGCAGCCTCATGTTTGGCGAGTCGACGGCTTCGGCGACCTTCCCAGCGGTCGCTCTCGGCAATCCTAACGGCACGGCGCTCTTCTGCGTGAACGAGCTCACACGCGTGGCCTCGGAGCGCGCGTGCAGCGCGCGTGAGGCGATCGAGCTCATGGGTGGCCTTGCCGAGCAGCACGGCTTCTTCGGTGCTGACGGCGGGGCGGGAGAGGTGCTGATGGTGGGCGACACCACGGAGGCGTGGGTCTTCCACATCCTGTCGGATCCAACAGGCAAGGGCGCGATATGGGTGGCGCAGCGGGTTCCGGACGACCATGTCGCCGTTGTCGCCAACATGTTCTCCATTCGAGAGGTCGACCCTGACGACACGCGCAACTTCCTTATGTCGAAGAGCGTGCACGCGGTGGCACGCCAGTATGGGCTCTGGTCGTCCGCCGACGGTCTGCTCGACTTTACAAAGACGTACAGCGCGGGCGAGTATGGGGCCAAGTACTATTCGGGGCGACGCGTTTGGGATGGCTATCGTCGGATGAAGCCGTCTTTGATGCTGCCTGCAGAGTACGACTCACTGAAGCAAGACCGGCCCTACCCCTTCTCAGTGCCGCTGCTGACCTCCGAACGCCTCGACGTGCAAGATTGGTTTGCGGCACACCGCTCGCACTACGAGGGGACGCCGTACGACTTGAGCAAGGGGCTCGCCGCCGGCCCCTTTGGAACGCCCGATCGGTACGGCACGAGTGACCCACATGGAGCATGGCCCCGTTCCGTGGCCATCTACCGTTCAGCGATGACCTGGGTCGTTCAGGCGAATGCGGGGCTCTCCGAGCCCCACCGCGGCACCGTGTGGCTGGGACCTGCAGATTCGTCAAAGACCATCTTTGTGCCTCTCATCGTGACGGCGGGCGAACCGCCACGGTCGTACACTGTGGGTAATCCCGCCAAACTCGACCGCAGCTCAGCCTACTGGGCGCACAGGTACGTACAAAATCTCGCGCAGCTCAGGTACTCGGAGATGATCGTCGACATACAGAACGCGTCCGCGCACTGGGAGCGGCGCGCAGCGCACCTTGTCGAGTCGATCCGGAGTGGCATTGAGCCCATGCCTAAGCAGGCTCTCGACGCGCACGCGGCCCGCGTGCTGGCGGCCGCGTGGCGCCTTGCGGACGAGCTGATGGTCAAATATGCGGATGGGGGCCTCACGAGCCTGGGCGCGGATGGCGTGAGCCCAAGGTCTGTCGATCTCTCGTACCCCTCCGACTGGCTCGCTCGAGTCGGCTACGGCGACGGCGTGCGGTACCCACCGCCGGGCGGTTGGGACGGTGGCGCCGAACCTCCGCTAGTCGGGCCTGGCGGACCGTCGGTCGCCGCGAACACAGAGAGGCTCCAGCTCTTGGAAGATATTCAGCTCCAAAGCTTGGCGGCTACACGCGTCGCGGCGGCGCCCCTGCCGAGGTGGTCTTCGTTGGCGTCGGCGAAAGCTGCGGCTGAGCCGGCCGCGGCTGAGTCATCCCCCAGCATAGTCAGCGTCGTTCTAGCGACAAGTGCGCTCACCACCCTCGTCCTCGTCGCCACGGCTGCCGCCATCGGTGTCCGTTTTGAAGGGCGCGCAGCCGAGCGCGACGCAGTCGCTCTTCGCGGGGAGGAGAGCGTCTACGTGGCTTTTGCATCCTGAGATCCCGCGCGCGCCGCGCGAGAGTAAACTGCTCTTCGTGAACAAAAAGCCATGTATGTTGAGGAAAAGTTGAGGAATTCACGCGGCAACTTCCGAGAACGACGTCGCGCGGTCTGTGCGATCGAATCCACAGTTTTGCATCTCTCGAAATGTTCGGCAACATTGCAAAGGCCATGCTGCCCCAGCTCGCCGAGGCCACGACTGGCAAGAACTCCATTCTCCTGGAGAACGCTGGCAACATCATGCAGTGGATGGTCACGGGCACGGGCCTCTTCTTCCTGGGCAAGGCCGTCGTCAAGTCCAAGGCTTAAGCAACGCGCAAGGTTTGCTGCGGTGTGATCTCATCTAGCTCATGTGTAGTTGCGACGGAAGTAAAAGCTCCTAAGTCGTACAGTGTTTGAAGTATCTCCTCTTTCACATGATGCCTCAAAAATAGCCTCAAACACACACGCCCTCGCAGCACGCTGATGACTCCGGATACCATACACGACTTTACACGCGATCGTGCGGTTTGGCGGTCCTCGTAACACCGAGAGCGCCGCAACCGCGCTGCGCGCTGGCAATGCGTGTGTTGCTGTGGCTCGGTACTTCATCCTGCCCTGCGGTGCTGCGCTCGCCGCGCGGCGCAGCCTGTGTTCGCGCGGTCGCATGCCCTCGTCCTGTCCAACCTTTCGACTCGCCGTGGCCTCTCAGCAGATCAGCACTCGGTGAGGCTGTACGCGCCGGACGTGACTCCGAGGCTCGCGAGCGTGCAGTCGTCGCCGGTGAAGGGCGCGGAGCCGATCATGGAGAGGCCGTACGTCTTGCTAGGGTCGAGCCGATGGCCCGACACATGGATGGCCACGAGCACCTCGCGCAGCGTCTGGGATGGCCCGAAACGGCGCGTGATGGTGGCTCCATTCGCCAACCTGACGCGCATCTGCATGCCGTCTGCGCGCTCGTCGGCCGCCTCGCCCCATATGGCGTCGATCTCAGCGTCGGTGGGTTGGGGAGGGGCCGCGGGCGGCGGCGACGCGCCCGCCATGCCGCTGGGGGCATGGCTCCCCTCGAGAGACGCCGCTATGGCTGCTGCAAGTTCTTCATCGCCCGCCGAGACGCCGCCGAGATCACCGCCGAGAGACCGGTATGAACCCACCGCTGCGGCAGAGCGCAGGGGCGAGGGCACAGCGGCGCCCGCGTGCTCGCGCGCGAGCGCCTCAGCGATCATGGCCTCGGGATCGATCGGTGGCGAGTCGGCGAGGTCCATGAGTTTGTCCATGAGGCGCTCCGCGTCCTTGAAGCCGGTCCACGTCTTGACCAGCTG
>Ga0164294_10002467_pt1 | contig 16687 bp, 16 predicted proteins | sample GEODES005metaG_FD_111479 | JGI IMG/M metagenome (GOLD analysis project Ga0164294, IMG submission 111479) | Oligotrophic lake water microbial communities from Sparkling Lake, Wisconsin, USA - GEODES005 metaG | ecosystem: Environmental > Aquatic > Freshwater > Lake | place: USA: Sparkling Lake...
CTCCGATGGAGTGTTCATCACCGCTGAGGGCCTGCTGATGTACCTGCAGCCCGACGAGGCGATGAGTTTGATTACCCAGTGCGCCCAACGTTTTCCCGGCGGCCAGATGTTTTTCGACCTTCCCCCGACGATCGTCAAGAAGATCGCGCCCAATGGCCTGCGCTCGTCCAAGCACTACCGGGTGCCGCCGATGCCGTTCAGCCTCTCGATCAACCAACTATGCGATCTAGTAGGCACGATCCCTGGCCTCACAGCGGTACACGACATCCCGATGCCCAAAGGGCGCGGCCTGTTCTTTAACAAGATCTTCCCGGGCTTGTGGGGGTTTGGCCCGATGAAGCCATTTCGAGGCGTGTATGCGCTACTCGAATTCGGTTGAGCCTCAGCTGAATTCGGCGTCCAGATAGCGCATCGCCTCCGGCTTTCCCAGCCCCAGAGCGCGGGCCACCTCAGCGTAGCTTTGCGCTGCGGCCGCCATCGCAGCATCGGCGGGATCGGAGCGGGCGACGAAAGTACCCCACCGCCGGCGGGTTTCAACGATCCCGGCGCCCTCCAGTTCGCGATAGGCGCGCGCCACGGTGTTGGGCGCCAAACCGAGTTCTACGGCTAGTTCCCGCACCGTGGGAAGCCGGGTACCCGCGGCCAGCCTCCCGTCTCGGACGGCGTCGATCACCGCAACCCGTAACTGGTCGTACAGCGGTGCCCCTGAGTCGCTGTCGACCCGCAGCCACTGCGCCAGTTCCGCCACGCTCTTCAGTATCGTCGATACCGGCTATCTTGGGGATGTGCGTATCGCGGTGCTCAGCGGAGCCGGGATCTCCGCCGAAAGCGGGGTGCCGACTTTCCGCGATGACGCGACCGGCCTGTGGGCGAAGTACGACCCGTATGAGCTATCCAGCACCGACGGATGGCAGCGCCACCCCGAGCGAGTGTGGGCCTGGTACCTGTGGCGCCATCACCTGGTGCAGCAGGTAGCGCCCAATGACGGCCACCGGGCCCTGGCGGACTGGCAAGACTTCGCCGACGTCACCGTGATCACCCAGAATGTCGACGACCTTCATGAACGGGCGGGCAGTCGCCTCGTGCACCACCTGCACGGCAGCCTGTTTGAGTTCTGGTGCGACACCTGCGGCTCGCGCTATCACCAACCGCTGCCCGATATGCCCACACCCGAACTGGAGATGATGCCGCCATCCTGTGAATGCGGCGGGCTGATCCGGCCGGGCATTGTCTGGTTCGGCGAACCGCTGCCCGATGAGACCTGGCAGGCCGCGGTGGAGGCAGTCGCCCACGCCGACGTGCTGCTGGTGGTCGGCACCTCGGGCATCGTCTACCCGGCGGCCGGCCTCCCGGAGTACGCCCTGGCGCGTGGCACGGTGGTGGTGGAAGTCAACCCCGAGCCCACCCCGCTGTCGGCCAGTGCCACGCTGACGATTCGCGATTCTGCCGGTGCGGTGCTGCCCGGACTGCTCGCACGGCTACCCGCGCTGCTGGACATCAAGGGTTCTTGATCGCCCGACCAAGTGCGATCTCAGAGACCGGAAGCGGAACCCAGGCCGGAAACGTCGACTGGTGTCGAGCGGTCTCGACGGTGAAGCCCGCGTTGCTGATCGCGCGTTCGGTGTGACGATGAGTGTGACAGTTGCCGGCGATCCGCGGCCATACGGTGAAATCCGCCAGACGCTGCAATCCCCCACGCCAGCCGGCACTGGCGACGTGTTCGAAGTACCGCAGTTCACCTCCGGGTTTGAGCACCGAGTTCAGTTGGCGCAGAACAGCATCAGGATCGTCAACCGAGCACAGCACCAGTGAGCAGACGACCGCGTCGAATGGTTCGGCTGCGGGCATGGTTTCGATGGTGGATTCGATGACGGTGACCGGTACCGACACGCCGGCCGCCGCTTCCCGAGCCACCGGTGCCAGCCGTGTCTCAGGCTCCAGCGCGACCACCTGTTCGACGGTGTCGGGGTAGTAGGCGAAGTTAGTACCGGTTCCAGCGCCGACCTCGAGTACCCGACCCGATAGGCCAGCCAGGTTCTCGCCTCGCAACCTTCGCAACAGTGGCGTCTCATGTGCGGACATGACTGTCCACATCCGCGCGAAGAACGGGTGGTCGAGAGTCTTCTCAGGCACTGACGTCTTCTCAGGCGTTGGCGGCTTCTGTGTCATCGGCCTCACCCTAATCGCGCGCTCAGTCGCCTCCGTGTGCCCCCACCTCGACGCGGTGGCGTCCACCGATGCTCTCCCGATCCGGCGGCTCTTCGCTGATACCGATGCGCTGGTGCAGCCGGGCCAAGGGCCCCGGTGCCCACCAGTTCCATCGACCCATCACTCTCATAAACGCCGGCAGCAGGGCCATCCGGACCAGGGTTGCATCGACCAGCACGGCCAGGGTCAGACCCAGCCCGAAGATCCGCATGAATGACACCTGTGCGGTAATCAGCGCGGCGAACGCGATCGACATGATCAGTGCGGCCGCAGTGACCACACGCCCGGTGCGGGCCAGCCCCAATGCCACGCTCTCGTCGCTGCCCGCGTTGGTCTGCGGGGACTGCAGCCAGTACTCCCGAATACGGGCCAGTAGGAACACCTCGTAATCCATCGAGAGCCCGAATGCCACGCAGAACAACAGCACCGGCATATTGACTTCCATCGTGCCGGTCGGTGTTGTGCCCAGCGCACCCAGATGACCGTCCTGGAAAATCCACACCAGTGCGCCGAACGCCGCCGACAGCGAAAGCAGATTCAGCACAATCGCTTTCAGCGGCAGCACGATGCTTCCGGTGAGTAGGAATAGCAGCACGAAGGTGATGACACCGATCAGTCCGAGTACCACCGGCATCCGCGAGGTGATCGCCGCGACGCAGTCCCGGTTGACCTGGGCGCCGCCACCGATCAACACCTCACGTCCGGCTGGTTCGGCCACGGCGTGCAGCCGGTCGAGTTGAACCTTTGAGGCCTCCGAAAAAAGTGCGGCGGTACTGCGCACCGATAGGAACGCGCTGCCGTCGGCCATCCCGGTAGGTGCCGACGGCGGGCCGACCCGATTGCCGGCCACGAATGTTCCACCGGGGGCGGACACCAGGGACACGTCGGGCACCCGGGAAAGGTCGGCGGCATAGCGGTCAAATTCGACCGGGTCGGCACCGCTAGCGTCCGGAATCACCATGCTCACGGCAGTGTTGAAATTGCTCGCGAAGTCATTGCGCAGTTGATCACCGACCTGATGTGTCGACGCGCTCTTGGGCAGTACGCGATCGTCGGGGTTGCCGAACTCGATCCGCAGGAACGGAACGCCCAACAGCATCAGCAGCGCGACGATGGCGGTACCGATCGGTATGGCCCGCCCCATCACGAACTTCGTGGAGCGGTACCAGAACTGCCGCTGCACGGGTTTGGCGACCGGCTCCGGGCGCCCCAACACGCGCCGCACCAACCGGCGGATGTCGAGGGAGTCCAGCCGGTCGCCGAGCAGGACGATCGCCGCCGGGGTGACGATCACGGCGGTCGCCGCGGCGAACGCCACCGTCGCGATGCCTGAGTAGGCGAAGGATTTCAGGAAGTACATCGGAAAGAGCATCAAGGCGGACAACGACAGCGCCACCGTCACCGCGGAAAACAGAACGGTGCGACCTGCGGTGCTCATGGTGCGAACCAGGGCCGCCTCCCGGGTGGCGCCGGCGGCGATCTCGTCGCGGAACCGACTGAGGATTAGCAGCGTGTAGTCGACCGCCAACGCAAGGCCCAGGGCGGTGGTGATGTTGAGCGCGAAAATCGACACTTGAGTGAAGCTGGTGATCAGTCGCAGCACCGACATCGCACCCAGAATCGACATCAAGCCGACGATCATGGGCAACGCCGCAGCTATCAGTCCACCGAAAACCCACACCAGCACGAGAAAGCTCAGCGGAACAGCGATCGACTCCATACGGAGCAGGTCGCGTTGGGTCTGTTCATTGATCTGCCGATAGATCATCGCGGTACCGCCGGCCCGGACCGACACCCCGTCTCGGTCAGAAGCCACCTCGCCCGCCAGCGCAGCGGCGAATCCCTGCGCTTTATCTTCGCCACCGGCGATGGTGGCGACGATGAGGCCGGTCCTACCGTCGGTGCTGACCAATTCAGCTGCCTCGGCGGGCGGTGAGGTCCACGGCGAGCTCACGCCCAACACGTTCGGTGAGGATTCGAGGGTCTTGACGATCTCGGCCCCGGCAACGCTGGCCCGGCCGCCGGTGGCTCCGGAGGCATCGGTGACAGTGATCAGCAGCTTCTGGTCGCTCTGGTCGAATTTCTCGCTGAGCAGGCGACCGGCGTGGGCCGACTCGGAGCCGGGGTCCTGAAAGCCCCCGGCCGAAAGGTGGTTGGCTACTGGAATCCCGAAGACCGCGGTAGCGATCATCAGCAGCGCCGCAATCGCGAGGATCTGCCGCGGCGAGCGAATAGCCAGCAGGGCGATTCTGTGCAGCACAGCGGCTATCCTTTCCCCCGACCAGCTAATTAGCAGGTCAACCCAGTGTTCCGTGGCGTCAAGGGCCGGTCAACTGATGCAGGTGGCGGTAACCCGCCGGTAAGAATTGCCACCATTTTCCGAACCGTGACTCAATGATTCCTTAAAAGAGACTAATAAGGTCAGTGACATGTGGATCGACGAAAACAGTGCCGACGTCATCAAAGTTGACTTCGAAGCGCTTTATCACGGTGATTTCCTCGTGGAGGGTGACACCTCCGAGCAGTTTGAGGATCTCCCGCCACTGGCCAACGCCAGCTGACCGACGCGAGCCGTAAAAGGTCGCGTCCCCCGACGTAGTTTCGCGCCGTGTCGAACCGCTCTTCAACGCACACAGTGCCCGCCTGGATTCAGGCGGGCACTTTTGCGTCTGAGGCTGTGATGAGCTGTGAACAGGCCGGATCAGACGTTCGCGTCCGTCCGGACCATTCCGGCGAGTCGGCCGGTGATGAGGTCCTCGGCCTCGCTGACGATCCGGCTGACCAGGTCGCCGACCGTCGGGATGTCGTGGATGAGACCCATGACGGTGCCCACCGACCAGATGCCGGCGTCGAGATCACCGTCATCGAAGACGCGTCGGCCACGACTTCCGGCCACCAGGTCCTTCACCGCGTCGAACTGACCGCCGCCGTCGAGGATCTCCACCACCTCGCGGGACACCGCGTTGCTGGCCACCCGAGCGGTGTTGTGGAGGCTGCGGAAGATCAACTCGGTGCCGCGTTCGTCGCCGTCGACGATGGCCTGCTTGACGTTGTGGTGGATGCAGGATTCGACGGTGCACATGAAGCGACTGCCCATGTTGATGCCGTCGGCGCCCAACGCCAGGGCAGCCACCAGGCCGCGGGCATCGGCGAATCCGCCGGAGGCGATCATCGGGATCTCGATCTCCTTGGCCGCGGCGGGGATGAGCACCAGGCCCGGGATGTCGTCCTCGCCCGGATGTCCCGCGCATTCGAAGCCGTCGATACTGATGCCATCAACGCCCAGGGTCTGCGCCTTGATGGCGTGCCGCACCGAGGTGCACTTGTGCAGCACCTTGATCCCGTTGTCGTGGAAGATCGGTAGGTGCGGAGCCGGGTTGGAGCCGGCCGTTTCGACGATCTTGATACCGGCGTCGACAATGACCTGCCGGTACTCGTCGTAGGGCGGCGGATTGATCGCCGGCAGGATCGTCAGATTGACACCGAACGGCTTGTCGGTGAGATCGCGAGTCTTGGCGATCTCATTGGCCAGATCCTTCGGCGTCGGCTGGGTCAGCGCTGTGAGGAACCCAAGCGCTCCTGAATTCGCAACGGCCGCAACCAATTCAGCGCGACCGACCCACTGCATCCCGCCCTGGGCGATCGGGTGCTCGATATCGAACACCTCGGTGAACTTGGTGATCAGTGTCATATCGTCACTCCTTGATCCTGTCGGCGGCTTCTTTTAACGCGGGGCCATGCGAATGGCGCCGTCGAGGCGTATCACCTCGCCGTTCAGCATCGAATTCTCGACGATGTGCACGGCCAGCGCACCGTATTCGGCTGGGTTGCCCAGCCGGGACGGATGCGGCACCTGCGCGCCGAGCGAGGCCTTGGCCGGCTCGGGCAGCCCGGCCAGCAGCGGCGTGTCGAACAGTCCCGGCGCGATGGTCATCACGCGGATCTTCTTGTCGGCCAGGTCGCGGGCGATCGGCAGGGTCATACCGACCACGCCACCCTTGGACGCCGAGTACGCGGCCTGCCCGATCTGGCCGTCGAATGCCGCGACCGAGGCGGTGTTGATGATGACGCCACGCTCCTCGCCGACCGGGTCGTTGTTGACCATCCGCTCCGCGCCCAGGCGCAGCACGTTGAAGGTGCCGACGAGGTTGATGTTGACGATCCGGGCGAACTTCTTCAGCGGATAGACCCCGCCCTTGCCCAGGACGCGGATGGCGTCGCCGGTGCCCGCGCAGTTGACCACGATGCGGACCGGGCCCATCGACTCGGCGATATCGAAGGCGTTGGCCACCGCGTCCTCGTCGGTGACGTCGGCGGGTGCAAAACGCACCCGGTCGCCCAGTTCGGAAGCCACCTCCTCGCCCTTCGAGGACGGCAGGTCCAGGATGACGACCTTGGCACCGGAGTCCAGCAGTGCCTTGGCGGTCGCCAGACCCAGCCCTGAGGCGCCGCCGGTGACGACGGCTACCGCGTCCTTGATCTCCACGTATGTGATCCTTTCGCTCAGTCCGGATTCCGGCCCAGGGCCGCGTCGACCTACTGGTTGGTTGGGGACTATACCCAGTCCCGCAGCACCGCCTCGGTGTCGGCACCCGGAACCCCGGGCGGGGTCGGCCTGTCCGGCACGGTGCGGGAAAACCGCGGAGCCGGGGCGGGGAAGATCGAGCCGGCTTCTGCGTAGAAGGTGTCGCGCTCGGTGTTGTGCGGCTCGGTCTCGATCTCGGCGAACGACAGCACCGGCGTCACACACGCATCGCTGTCGGCGAAGATCCTCGCCCAGTGGTCGCGATCGTGGGCGGCGAAGGTTTCAGTGAATTTCGCCCGCAGTTCCGGCCAGCGAGCGACGTCGTTCTGGCCGGGCAATGCGGCACCGTCCAGGCCGAGTTTCTCGAGCAGTTCGGCATAGAACTGCGGCTCGATCGAACCGACGGCTATGTAACGTCCGTCGGCACATTCGTAGGTGTCGTAATAAGGCGCACCGGTGTCGAGCATGTTGGTGCCGCGCACATCGCTCCACAAACCGGTATGCCGGAACGCGTAGATCATGTGTGCCAGCACGCTGGACCCGTCGACCATCGCGGCATCGATCACCTGGCCCTTACCTGACTGTTCCCGCTCCCACAGTGCCGAGAGGATCCCGACGAGCAGGAACATCGACCCGCCGCCGAAGTCGCCCACCAGGTTCAGCGGCGGAACCGGACGCTCACCGGCCCGGCCGATGGCGTGCAGCACTCCGTTGAGCGAGATGTAGTTGATGTCATGACCCGACTGCTGGCTGCGTGGGCCGGTCTGGCCCCAACCGGTCATCCGGGCATAGATGAGACGGTCATTGACCTTCGCACAGTCGGACGGACCCAGTCCCAGCCGTTCGGTGACGCCTGGCCGAAAACCCTCGATGAGCACGTCAGCCCTGGCGATCAGGCTCAGCACCAGATCACGGTCGGTAGGGCTTTTCAGGTCGGCCGCCACCGAGCGCCGGTTGCGCAGTGAGTGGTCCCTGCTCGGTTCCGTCCTGGGCGTCTTGCTGGGGCGCTCCACCCGTACCACGTCGGCACCCAGGTCGCCGAGGATCATCGCGGCGTGCGGCCCCGGGCCGATCCCGGCCAGTTCGACGACTCTCAAGCCCGTCAGTGGTCCCGCCATGGTCTACCGCCCTTCGTCAGTGAAGCCCACTCTTTGTACCTCCCTCGCACCGAGCCATTGCAGCGGGTCTACCGTGCAGCCATGAATTACACGGGTATCTCTGACCTCACCGTCGACCTCGACGACGGTGTGCTGTCGCTGACATTCAACCGACCGGACAGCCTCAACTCGCTGACCGAGGCCATGCTCAAGACAGCGGCCGACACGTTGGAGCACGCAGTCAACGATGCGAACGTGAAGGTGGTTCGACTCGGCGGTGCTGGACGCGGGTTCAGTTCGGGTGCCGGGATCAGTGCGGAAGACCAAGCTGCCGCGACGATTTCGGCGGGGGTCGATCCGTTGCTCGCCGAGGCCAACCGCACAGTCCGCGCGATCGCCGCCTTGCCCAAGCCCGTGGTGGCCGTCGTTCAGGGGCCGACCGCCGGCGTCGGCGTCTCGCTGGCGTTGGCATGCGATGTCGTGCTGGCTTCGGATAAGGCGTTTTTCCTATTGGCATTCACCAAGATCGGACTGATGCCCGACGGCGGGGCCTCCGCACTCGTGGCCGCCGCGATCGGCCGGATCAGGGCGATGCGGATGGCATTGCTGGCCGAACGCATCCCGGCCGCCGAGGCGCTGGAGTACGGACTCGTCAGCGCGGTCTACCCGCATGACGATCTGGAGGCTCGGGTGGCCGAGGTGATCAACACACTGATGTCCGGACCGGCGGTGGCGCTGCGCAAAACCAAGCAGGCCATTAACGCCGCGACACTGACCCAGCTCGATTCCGCCATCGACCGTGAGACCGAGGGCCAGCTCGTGCTGATCAAATCGCGCGACTTCGCCGAAGGCACCAAGGCTTTTCAGCAGCGGCGGACGGCGAACTTCACCGACGTCTGAGCCGTCGCTACAGCCCGAAGATCGGCGGCAGTGCGAGCACCATGATCGACCCCCACACCAGGTGGGTGAGTACCGGTGCCAGCACACCCCCGGTCGCGCGGCGTTCCAGCGCGCATACCGTGCCCAGGATCAAGGCGGCGAAGCCAAGCATGGGATTGCCACTGACTGACGTCGCGCCCACGTACAGCAGGGTCGAAATCGCCACCGGGTGGAATCGGCCGAGGGCGGTGTAGAGCGCGCCGCGGAAGAACAACTCCTCGGCGACGGCGTTGATCAATGCGATCAGCACAATGAACGCGACGTGGCCATGATTGGTGTATTCGAGGACCCGGGAGATCCGCTCGGCGACCGGCGGGATCTCCCGCACCACCAGTCCCCCGGCGAGGAATACCCCGCCCAGCAGCGCTCCGATCGCGATCCCGGTGAGCACCGGACGCTGATTGCGCCCGCGCCAGTTGATACTGCCCAGATGCAGTGGTCCGGACAGGAGCGTGCCCACGGTCCAGACGGCACCCAATGACACCGCCGACACGAAGAACGACTGGTCACCGGGCTGACTTCGCAGCGAGTAACCGAGCAGCACAGCGCCAACCACCAGGACCACGACGACGATGAGACGCCGCCGCCGGATCACCGACGGCCATTCGTGATGCGGCACAGCGGCATTGGTGGCGGCCGCGAGGATCTCGCCGGGCATCTCGATAGCCTAACCGGCACCAGGCTTGCCGGTGAGGTCAGCCCTGCGGGGCGTCCCGGTGCATATCAATGAGGTGTTCGTACACTGCGGCGTTGTGGCGGTTGCCGGCAACTTCGGCATCGCTGAGCTCGCGGCGCACTTTGCCGGGCACCCCGGCCACCAGGGAACGCGGCGGAACCACCATGCCCTGGGGTACGACGGCGCCGGCGGCCACCAGCGAGCCGGCACCGACGACCGCCCCGTTGAGCACGATCGCACCCATCCCGATCAGTACCCCGTCCTCGATCGTGCAGCCGTGCAGTACCGCGTTGTGACCGACCGTGACACCGGCACCGACGCGTACCGGGAAACCGGGGTCGACGTGCACCGTCACACCGTCCTGGATATTGGCGCCGACACCGATATCGATCAGTTCCGCCTCGGCTCGCAATGTCGCCGAATACCAGACCCCGGCCCGGGCGGCCAGGTGCACGTGACCGATAAGGCTGGCGTTGGGTGCCACCCAGGATTGCGGGTCCAGCTGCGGGGTATGACCGGCAACGGTCACGATCAGGGGTTCGGCCATGGCGGCCATCGTAAGGCCGGTCAGCGCGGCCCTCGCGGCGACCTGCGGGTTGCCCGCCGGTTCGTCGTTTTGAGTAACGAAAGGGCTTCCGACTACGATTCCACAGGCGTTACGGATTCCACAGGCGTTACGCGAACGATTGACCGATTCAGGAGACCTCACGTGAGCACTCGTACCAAGACCCTTGGCGCCATCGCGGCCATCGCCGCGATCGCCGTCGCGGTTCCGACAGCTGTGCAGGCCTACGCCGACCCCGCCCCTGCCGACCCCGCCACGCCGACAACGGCCACCCCGGTTCCGACGTCCACGAAGGTGCCCGACCCGCAGGGTCCCGGCTGCGACGCCTACCGCAGTCAGGTGCCCACCGGCGCCGGGTCCATCCCCTCCATGGCCGTTCAGACCGCGTCACAGGCCATCGCAAGCAACCCCGATCTGAGCACCTTCAGCGCCGCGATCTCGGGCCGGCTGAACCCCGACATCAATATCGTCAGTGTGCTCGACGGCGGTCCGTACATCGTCTTCGCACCGACCGACGCGGCGTTCTCGAAGTTGGATCAGGACACGCTGACGGCACTCAAGACTGATCCGACGGCGCTGCTGCCGGTGCTCTTCTACCACATGGTGCTGGGTAACGTCGGCCCCGCCAACATCGCCGGCAAGATGCCGACCCAGGACGGCCGGGCGGTGGTCGTCACCGGTAAAGATGGCGACATTAAGGTCAACGACAACCGAGTCGCGTGCGCCTACGCCGTCCGCAGCGGGTACGTCTACATGATCGACACCGTGCTGACGCCCCCGGTGTCGGCCGCCGAAGCCGGTTCGACGGCCGCCTCGGGTACCGAGACGGCTACCTCTGCCACGCCGTCGGCGACAACGTCGGCCGCACCGGCCAGCGAATCACCGGCATCACCGACGACGTCAGCTGCGCCGGCGTCAGCGACTGAGGCGGCACCGAGTCCGACGGCCGCCACTCCGGCAACGACGGTCAAGCCCGCCGCATAAGTTTCCTGACCTCAACGGCCAGGCTCAACGCGCCTTCCAGACCGGCTGTCGCTTCTCAGCGAAGGCCATCGGGCCCTCCATCGCGTCCTGGGACCGGAAGACCGCGTTCGTCTCCCGATTGGAGCGTACCCAGGAAACCCTCTCGGCGGCGATGGTGCCGTCGTCGGCTCCTGCCGCCACTCGCTTGCTGGCCTGAACAGCCAGCGGAGCGTTGACGGTGATCCGCTCAGCCAGCGCAATCGCGGCGTCGAGCACGGAGTGGCCGTCTGGGACAACCTCGTTGATCAGGCCCCACCGCAGTGCCTCATCGGCGGTGATCGGCTCGCCGGTGACGAGCAGTTGCATCCCGATCTTGCGGGGCAGCTGCTCGACGATGCGGAACACTCCGCCGGCTGCGGCGATCAGTCCGCGCTTGACCTCGGGCAGGCCGAACCTCGCGCTGGAGAGAGCCACGACGAGATCACTGGCCAGGGCAAGTTCGGTCCCGCCACCCAGAGCGGTGCCGTTGACGGCCGCGATGGTCGGCTTGTCGATGAAGTGCTGGACGTAGCCGGCGAAACCCCATTCGGGGTGATCGGGGTGGTAGATGTTCTCGCGCCGCGAGATTGCCTTGAGATCGGCTCCGGCGCAGAACGATTTGTCGCCGGCGCCGGTGATCACCACCGCCCAGACGCCCGGGTCATCTTGGGCCTGTTGCAGTGCGTCGCCGACGCCGATGCTGACAGCTGCGTTGACCGCGTTGCGGGCATCGGGACGGTTGATGGTGATCACCAGGATGTTGCCCCGGCGCTCAGTAAGAGCGCCGGGGGCTTCGTCCGACGACGATCCTTGAGGAGCCGGACCGTCAGACACCGTCTCGGCCACTACAGCAGTTCGAGAATTGTGGCGTTGGCCTGACCGCCGCCCTCACACATCGTCTGCAATCCGTAACGAATGTTGTTGTCCCGCATGTGGTACAGCATCGTGGTCATGATGCGGGCACCGGATCCACCGAGGGGGTGACCCAACGCGATGGCACCGCCGTTGGGGTTGAGTTTGCTCTCGTCGGCGCCGATCTCTTTGAGCCAGGCCATCGGGACCGGGGCGAAGGCTTCGTTGACCTCGAAGACGCCGATGTCATCGACGCTCAAACCGGAGCGCTTCAGGGCCTTCTGAGTGGCCGGAATGGGAGCGGACAGCATCATCACCGGGTCGGCGCCCGCGAGACATGCGGTGTGCACGCGGGCAATCGGCTTAAGTCCCAACGACTTCGCCTTCTCTGCCGACATGAACAGCAGGGCACCTGAGCCGTCGGAGATCTGCGAGGAGTTGCCGGCGTGAATCACACCATCCTCGGAGAACGCCGGCTTGAGCTGACCCATCTTCTCCAGGGTGGTGCCGCGGCGGATGCCCTCATCTTTGAGCACCATGTTCCCGTCAGCGTCTTTGATACCGACGATCTGGTCGTCGAATGCGCCGGAATCCTGTGCCTTGCCTGCTTTTTCGTGGGAGTCCAGCGAGAACTGGTCGAGCATTGTGCGGGTCAGGCCCCACTTGGTGGCCATCATCTCAGCGCCGATGCCCTGGTTGGGCGTGCGGTCGTAGCGACCCTTGAAACCTGCCGAGTAAGGGTTGCCGCCGCTGGCCAGCGAAGCGCCCATCGGCGTGCGCGACATCGACTCCACGCCGCCCGCAACGACGACGTCATAGTGACCGGCCACCACGCCGGCCGCCGCGAAGTGCACCGACTGCTGGCTGGAGCCGCACTGCCGGTCCACTGTCACACCGGGCACCGACTCCGGCCAGCCGGCGGTCAACACCGCGGTGCGCGCGATGTCCAGTGCTTGCTCGCCGGCCTGCATGACGCAACCCCAGATGACGTCATCGACGATCTCGGGATCAATCCCGGCCCGCTGTGCCAGGCCGTTGAGGACCTGAGCCGACAGCTCGGCCGGGTGCACACCGGACAGTCCGCCGTTGCGCTTGCCGACTGGTGCGCGTACCGCCTCGACAATTACCGCTTCCGCCATCGGGCTTCTCCTTTGAGTGGGGTGATGTTGATCTTCGATTCATAGCACCGCGGTGCCGGTCACCGGTGGCCGGGGTCAACCAACCGTTCGGTCAGCCCCGACGCCGGGCGGATCAACATGCACCGGAACGTCATCGGCCCAGGGTTGCCGTATCACCATGTCGGCGACCTCGACAAATCCACTCTCGAACTGACCGGTGGCGGCATCGACGAGGCGGTAGCGCTGGGTCTGGTTGTGGATCGGCTGCGCATCGAGCAGCACAACCCGCACCTCACCGGGCTCGAACTGGCAGCGGCGCTGCAGGGCGGCGATGAGTTGTTCGTTGTGCAGGTGGCCGTCGCCGAAATTCCAGCCCAGCGCCATGCTGCAAATGCGCTCGCCGTCGGTGACCGAGTACTCGTCCTCGCTGTGCGGGGCCATCGCCCGGTGCGCCAGAGTGAAGAGTGCCTTGCCGTGGGTGTTGAATCCGCGGAACGCATACCCCATGTACATCGGGATCTGCGCGGCTTCCTTACTGCCGTAGAACTTCTCCAATTGGGCGGCCGGCATGTTCGCGACAGCGATGATGCCGTCGGCGATCTTCGCCTCGGCGGAGGCCTTGATGCACCACAGCGTGGTGTCCCAGTTTCCCGCGTAGTACCGCATGCCCGGCAGGAAGGAAATTTTTCGTGGCAGCAGGTTACCCGTGATGACGATGCCCGCCATCACCGCGAACAGAATGACCGGCAGCGGGTTGGTCATGTCACCAAGTGCGACGTCGGCGTGGCCGACGAACAATGCCAGCACCGCGAAGATCATGAAGACGTTCCATTCCAGTGGCACCCCCATCGGGATCGCGCTGAGGATGCCGAGGTGAAAACAGATCATCACGAACGCCGCCACGAAGGTGACCGGGCCGCCGTCGGAGAACAACAGCACCAGTGGCACTCCCATCTCGATTGCGGTGCTGATGTGGGCGACGGCGCGGGAGAGCCGTCCGGGCCGCAGGTCATCAGGGAAGTTCTCGAAGAACTTCCGCTTCAACGCACGGGACCGGATCACCGGACTGTTGGACATCATCGTCGAGATGACGAACGGGAAGTGCTTGTTGAGCTTCGAAGTGGCCGCGCCCATCCAGATCACCACGCACGCCAGCTTGGCCGCGATGATCACATTCTCGCCGCCGAACAGGAAGGCGACCACGAAGGGCGCGTAGACCTCACCTCGAGCGGCCAGGAAAAGAATCTTGTCGCGCAGGCCGGCCACGGCGAGCAGGCCCAGGATGGTCCACGACTGCCAGGCCGGCAGCAGGCCGATCGCGGTGCCCAGCGCGGGATCAGGCCCGGTGCCATCGGAGAACAACGCGACCACCAGCATGATCAGCAGCGCCGCATAGAGCACTACGTCAAACGGTTCGCGGTTGTCTCCCGCGGTCAGCGGCACCCGGCGCGGCCAGGGTGGCAACCGGATGGTGTTGGGCCGCAGCCAGTAGATGATCGACCCCATCGGCGGGAAGAAGCGATTGTTGAGCGGACCGAAGCCGCAGCCGAGGCCGATCACTTCGAACAACATGGTGTAGAGCACGACCTTCTGGAAAACGATCGGCTCGCTCCACCACTGACCAATGTTGCCCAGACCATCGATGCCCCTGGTGGCCAGAGCGAAAAGCACACCGAAGAGGATGTACAGACCGATCTTGACGACGTAGAAGAGGTGCAGTGCCACCGGCGTGCCGAAACCCACCTCGGCCCAGTGCCGGGCCATCGGTTTGATCTTCTCTGCGCGGGTGCCTTTGCTCCACTCATCGAAATCGATGACGGGCACTTCCTGTTTGAGAAATCCCATGGGAGCAGACTAGAGCGCCACGATGGTGGGTTCAGACTTTCGCTGGCGGCCGGTAGAACAGCAGCAGCTGGCCGATCCCGCCGGCAAGCCCCAGCCCGAGTGCGATGAATAGCCCCGACCAGCCGTGCAGCAGATGGCCGAAGCGGGCGCCAGAGAACAGCACATGATCGAGGCTGAGTCGGCCGGGGGCGACCGCGACCGCCACCGCCGCTGTGGCCAACACCAGGTTGTACTCCCAGCCCTCCTTGACGATGAAGAACCCGTTTCGCCGGTGCACCGTCCACGCCGCCACCAGCATCAGCGCCACGAACCCCGCTGCAGCGACCGGCGTCAATAGCCCCAGGGCCACACCCAGACCGGCAGCCACCTCGGTGCCCGCCGCTACCCGGGCGTGGAAGGCTCCGGGTCGCATGCCGATGCTGTCGAACCACCCGGCGGTGCCGGCGATCCCACCGGGGCCGAAGAACTTGTTGTAACCGTGCGCGGCCATGGTCAGTCCCAGGACAAGCCGCAGGATCAGAATTCCGACGTCGTAGGCCCTCATGGCTGACAACCTAGGGCATCCGACAACCGCTGTGTGTAGTCGTCTAGGTCGACGACGTCGGGGTCGGCATGAATACTGATGGCCACGCGGCCGCCGATACCGTGGACACCATGGGTCAGGCTCATCATCGGCGACAGAGCCGGATACCCGGCCGTCAGCACCACCGGGTGACCGCCGAAGGCCAGATCGGCCGGGCCGCGGTTGATGCTGGACACCACGGTGTGGCCGGTAACCGTCACCGAGCGCACCGAGGGGTCGAACTTGCCCATCCCCCACCGCAGTAACCAAGCCGGCACCGCGGCGAACGCTGTCGCCGAGGCCTGCATGGCGGGGTGTTCACCGCGGCGACGGTGAGCATCCAGTTGCCCGGCGATACGTTGCGACCGCTCGACTCGACCCAACTCCGGGTAGAGCCCGATGCCCACATTGCGGAAGTTGTTGTGTGCCTGCCGGTTATGCGCGCCCAGGTTCGCCATCGGTACCTCGGCACCAAGCAGGCTGATGTCCTCGCCACGGTCACTGAGATACCCCGCCAATGCCTCGGCGATGATCACCAGCGCCCCCACGGTCACGGTAGAGCCAGGCAGCCGGTCGCGGTTGACCACCAGGGTGCGCACCGCAGCGGCACCCCTGGGACCCGTGTTGATACTCAACGCCGGCCGCAGCGATATCGGCGGCACCAACAGTCCGGCATCAATGTCGCGGAGCAGACGACGGTGGGCCCGCGCAGCTTGCACTGCGCGCCACAGCAGCGGTCCCGGATCCGGTGGTGCCACCGAGGTGATCGGCTGTCGACGGCCCAGGAGGACACCCGCCAACTCGGCTGACCGAGTGCCGTCGCCCAGCGCGTGGGTCATCTGGATCACCACCACCGAACCGCCCTCCGCAACGCCGGGAACATCACAAACCTCGGGGAAAACATGCACCCGCCAACACATTCGGGAGGGGTCGAGCTGCTCGGCGGACAGACGGGACACCCGATCCAGACAGCCCTGCCAGCTGTCACCTTGGAGGTCATGGATCCGGAACTGATCCGGTGTGATCTCCCCAGGCTCCCACCGCGGGTAGCGCCACCGGTGTTCGTCGACAACTCGCAGACGCAATTCATGGCAGGCCGCAGCGTTAGAACGCGAAGCCTGTACCGCCGAGGCGAGATCGTCGGGTGTGCCGTCGAAGGCATAGAGCAGGAACTGGTCGTTGGGAACCTTCGCCGACAGCATCAGCATCTGAGCGTCGGGCGCCGCCATGGTTCTGCCGGCCATGGTTCTGCCGGCCACAGCCGAACCGGGCTCGGCCGATAGCGGGCCGCTAGGCTC
>Ga0164294_10002468_pt1 | contig 16683 bp, 21 predicted proteins | sample GEODES005metaG_FD_111479 | JGI IMG/M metagenome (GOLD analysis project Ga0164294, IMG submission 111479) | Oligotrophic lake water microbial communities from Sparkling Lake, Wisconsin, USA - GEODES005 metaG | ecosystem: Environmental > Aquatic > Freshwater > Lake | place: USA: Sparkling Lake...
GCCGTCGTAATCGACCTCGCGATTGTTGCTCATGGGGCGCGCCGCGATGGTACCGTCGGGACCGTGCGTCGTCAGCATCGCAAAGTCGATGTCGCGCATGCCTTCGGCAAGATCGGTCAGGGTCTTGGTCATCGCGTCTCTCCCATTTCGTATCGAGAGGGCCAACGCGCGCCGCGGCACAATCGCTCCCGCTCGACTCTATCGATTTCAGAACATAACATGAACGAAAATGCGAGTCGGTGCGATGCTTTATGTGATGATCAAACCGCCCGCCGCTGCCCTGCGCCAGGTGTGCGCACGGCGTGCGGCCTATGGGCTGGACGACAGTTATCCGGCCGACCGTCTGCACTGCACCATGCTGCAACTGGGCGACGAAGCCGATTGGTCCGTGGCCAGGCTGGGCGCGCTTCAACAGGTGCTGGGCGCAATCGCCGCCGAACCGTTTCCGGTGGCGTTCGACCTGATCGCCGGTAATTTGTTGCGAAGCGCCAAGGGCATGCCGGCGGCAGCGGCGTTCCATCGGATGCTCCGCCGGCTCGCCGAAACGTGCGGCGTGCCGCTCCCGCCACACGATTTCTGGCCGCACCTGAGCCTGGCCTATCGCGGCGCGGCGGTCGCGGCGGCGCGCAAGATCGATCCGGTCGGCTGGACGGTCGACGAATTCCTGCTGATCCGCAGCCGCAACGGCCACGACCTGTTGGCCCGCTGGCCCTTGCGGCAACGCCAGCTGGCCCTCGCGCTATAGGGGCGGCAGCGCCCAATCGATCGGTTTCTCGCCATGCGCGACGAGAAACGCATTGGCTTTCGAGAACGGCTTGCTGCCGAAGAAGCCGTTATACGCGGACAAGGGCGACGGGTGCGGCGAACGCAGAACAAGGTGACGGCCGGCATCGACGAACGCCGCCTTCTTCTGCGCGTGGCTGCCCCACAGCATGAACACCACCGGCTTTTCGCGCGCATTGACCAGGCGGATCACCGCATCGGTGAAACGTTCCCAACCGCGCCCCTGATGCGAGGCGGCGAGGCCCATCTGCACTGTCAGCACCGCGTTGAGCAAAAGTACGCCCTGGTCGGCCCAATGTTCGAGAAACCCGTGCCGCGCGGGCGGAATGCCTAAGTCGGCCTCCATTTCCTTGTAGATATTGACCAGGCTGGGCGGCGTGCGTGTGCCGGGACGGACCGAGAAGCACCGGCCATGCGCCTGTCCCTCGCCATGATATGGATCCTGTCCCAGAATGACGACGCGGACATCGTCGAGCGGCGTCAGGTCGAGCGCGCGGAACCAGTCGGATGCCCGCGGAAATATACGCTTGCCGGCGGCTTTTTCCGCCACGAGAAATTGGCGCAGCGCCGCCATATATGGCTCGGCGAATTCGCCGCGTAGCGGTTCGAGCCAGGTCGCGTTCAGCTTGGGGTCGCCCATCCCCGCTCTTGACCGCAGCCGCCGGGCCGCTGTCAATGCGGCGCATGATCCGCCTGCTCGTCGCGCTTCTCGCGCTCGTCGCCAGCCCTGCGTTTGCCGCCGATCCGGCCGACGGGCTCCAGCCCAGGTTCACCGCGCCGTCGCGGCTGGTCCCCGCGCGAACCGTCCAAGTGTGGCTACCGCCGGATTATGCCACGTCGCACCGGCGTTATCCCGTGATCTATCTGCACGACGGGCAGAACGTGTACGACGATCCGTCCCCCTGGTCTAAAGCCAGTTGGACCGTCCATCGCGCGCTGGCGAAGCTGATCGCCGAACGCAAAGTGCGCCCGGCCATCCTGGTCGCCGTGTGGAATACCGACAACCGGTTGGGCGAATATATGCCGCAGGCCGCCGTGCCGCCGGTCGTGACGCCGGGCGATCCGACGGCCGAGGATCTGTTCAAGAAACTCCCGGTCGAGCGCGCACTGATCGCCGGCGACGCATATCTCGCGTTTCTCGTCACGGAGCTCAAGCCGACGATCGACGCGCGCTATCGCACGCTGCGCGGACCAAGCGACACGATGCTGATGGGGTCGAGCATGGGCGGACTGATCTCCGCCTACGCCCTGGCTCGCTATCCGGCGGTGTTCGGCGCGGCGGCTTGCCTGTCGACCGCCTGGCCGATCGGCAACGGCTTTACCGAACGCTGGTTCGAGCGGCATCTGCCCAATGGGCGGTTGTATTTCGATTATGGCACCGGGACCAACGACGGCACGATCGCGCCGTTTCAGATCAGGCTCGATACGGCTGCCGGTAATCGGGGCGGCCGTTGGGTCAGCCGGGCGTTTCCCGGCGCGGAGCATAGCGAGCGGGCTTGGGCGGCGCGCGTCGACATTCCCCTCACCTTCCTGCTCGGCGGAAGATAGGCTCGTCCCGGTCAGGCAACCGGGACGAGCGACGTGGCGACGTTGATCAGGAAGGCCGAGCAGACCAGCGCGCTGAACACCGAGAAGACGCCTTGGGCGGAATAGAAACGGATCGACATGATAAACTCCCTTGGTTGGTTCGGGCGGCGGTAGATCCGACGACCGGTGCCAACTCATTTGCAGGGAGCGTGCCATTTTATTTATTCATTTATTTTCAATGTGATGGCGAAACTGGCCGTCTGCCGATGGCATGTGACGCCAATCAAATCGCGAAATTTGCGCGACTAATTAGGAAATATCGCCATCGCCCTTGATGGCATTCCGACCCGCGCCCTTGGCGGCATACAGCAATCGGTCTGCGCGGCCCATCACCGACCCCATCACCTCACCGAATTCGTGTGCGCTGACCCCACCGGAAAAAGTGACGGCCCCCAATGGCGCATCGGTCTCGCGCAGGCGATATTTCTTCGCCGCGACCGTCCCGCGTGCCGCGTCGAGCGTCTTAACCGCGTCGTCGGTCGTCACCCCGGTGAACAGGATCGCGAATTCCTCGCCGCCGTAGCGCGCCACCATATGGTCGCCGCACGCTTCGCGCAGGGCCTCAGCGATCACCTTGAGCACGCGGTCGCCGACGGCATGGCCGAAGCGATCGTTGACCGACTTGAAATGATCGATGTCGCACAGGGCGACGCAGATCGGCTTGCGGTCTTCGGTCGCCACCGCAAAGGCATCCTCGAACGCGCGGCGATTGGCGAGCCCGGTCAGCGGATCACGGCGTGCATCGTCGCGGGCCGCTTCCAGTTCGGTGCGCAGCGCCTCGGCCTCGACCGTCGCGGCGGCCAACCGTTCCTCGGCCGCGCGGACACGGTCAAGCATCGTCGTCGCCAATCGCGTTATATCCTCTACCGCCGCGCCGCTGGCTTCGCGGATCGCATCGGCGCCGGCTAGCAGGTCACGGCCGAACACTTGGGTCTCGGCACGCAGCCCGGCGACGGTGTCGGCGAAATCCTCGACCTGCATCTGGGTGCGCGCGACCAGCGCCTGCATCACCGCATTGGGCAAATCGGCGGTAGCGTCGTTCGATTCGACGACTCGCGGCTGCGTGGCCGCACCGACCGATCCCGCGTGATGGCCCAGATCTTCGATGTCGCGCGACGTCAGGCGCACGCCGCCATCCGTGATCCGCGCCACACTGGCGGCGAGCGGGCTCTTCGGGCTGCTCAACACACGGTGAGCAAAGGAATAATTGACTGGGTCGACACTCAGCCGATGGTCGGCCAGAAAGTCGCCGATGGCCGCATATAGGCGATCGGACGGCCCGAACGGTCGACTGGTTTGCGCAGCACTGGCCACCGATTGTTATCCGTTTCCCCGTTTGCCCCGGAGCGACGGATACGCGGCAACCGCTAAAATAAAGTTTCGCACCCTATCGGACGGGTCGTCGGCGTAAGGCGTGATGCGGCCAGATGCCGCCGCAATGGATCTATTTCAGCGCCCGAACCGCCGCTAGCGTCAGCCGCACGTGGTCGGCGGCGCTCAGGTTCGAATGGACGAACGTGATCTTGCCGTCACGTGCGATAACGTAGCTGGTGCGGTTGGTCACCGCGCGCATTTTCTTGGTGACGGGATCGGGAATCATCTGACCCAAGGCAACGTCATACGCCTTGACCACCCGCGGTCCCGCACTCGCCACCGCAAACTTGCCCGCGCATTTTTCCTGACTGAACTTGGTGAGGCGATCGACCGTATCGGTCGACATGCCGATCACCGTCGCACCGGCTGCCTGGAATTGCGGGACCGCTTCGGAAAAATCGTGCGCTTCCTGGTTGCATCCGCCGGTGTAGGCGGCCGGGAAGAAATAGAGCACGACCGGCCCCTTCTTCAGTTGTTGCGACAGCGTCAGGCGAAAAACCTTGCCATCGATCGCACCGCGCGTGGTGAAATCGGGCGCGGCCGCACCGGGTGAGAGGGCAGCCACCGCCGGCACGGCGGCAAAGGCGAGCGGAAGCGCGAGAAGGCGAAGGCGCATGGCAGTCTCTCCCTGGATAGTCGCTCGCTGTCTAGACCCGCGCCACGCGTCCGGCTAGAGGCACGCCATGCGGATTACCGATGCGGACATCGCCCTCGCCCAGCGCCTCGCCGATGCCGCCGGTTCGGCAATCCGACCCCATTTCCGCCGGCACGCCGACGTCGAGACCAAGGACGATCGATCGCCGGTCACCGTCGCCGACCGCGCCGCCGAACAGGCGATGCGCGCGCTGCTTGCCGCCGAAGCACCGCGCGACGGCATCGTCGGGGAGGAATTCGGCACGACCGAGGGCTCGACGGGGCGGCAATGGGTGCTCGATCCGATCGACGGCACCGTCAGCTTTATCGCGGGCCGGCCGATCTTCGGGACGCTGATTGCGCTGGTGCAGGACGGCTGGCCGGTGATCGGCGTCATCGACCAGCCGATCGGCGGCGAGCGATGGGTCGGCGCAGCGGGACGGCAAACGCTATTCAACGGCGCGCCGGTCACGACGCGCGCGTGTCGTGACTTGGCCGATGCGACGCTCGCCACGACGGGACCGCATTATTTCAGCGACCATGACGCCGAACACTTCATGGCGCTCGCCGCCAAATGCGCGCACAAACGCATGGTGTTCGGCGGCGATTGCTACAATTACGGCCTTGTCGCGAGCGGGCACATCGACCTGGTCGTCGAAACCGGGCTCAAGCTCTACGACTTTGCGGCGTTGGTGCCAGTGGTCGAAGGTGCGGGGGGCCGCATGTGCGATTGGTCGGGCGAGCCATTGACCGCCGCCAGCGCGGGCGATGTGATCGCCGCCGGGGACCCCGCGCGGATCGACGACGTTCTGGAAGCCCTGGCCTGTCAGGGTCACTGACGCCGCGTCACTCCATCAGCCCGAGACCGAGCAGCAAGATACCGAAGATCGTCAGCGTGATCGACGAGAAGACCAGCAGTGCGATGGTGCGCCACAGCGCCGAAAACCATCGCAGCTGATAGGCGCCGCGCAGCTGGGCGAACATGTGCACCGGCGGCGCGAAGGCGATCAGATTGGCGTAGAGCCATGCCGGCGCCCCGACCATCATCAGGACCGAGACGATAGTCACGAGCAGCATCATGAACGATAGGGAATAGGTCACGAAGATCGCGTGATCGTACATGGTGAAGCGCCGCCGCCACAGGAACAGCAACGCCACGAAAGGCACAGAGATCGGGATCAACGCCCAGCTGTATTTATACGCCGAGGTCTGCAGCTTGTAGAGCGCGAGTTCGGGATTCTTGTTCGCTTTCCTGATCCCATCGTCGAGTGCCGGCCAGCCGGTATCTACTTTGTTCACCGCCGCATCGCGGGGCGTCTCCGCCGCCGCCGCTGCAGGTGAGGCCACGATCGCCTGCCGCGCCGCCTGGAGCCCGCTCAGCGTCGCCTTGTAACCGACGATGTCGTCGGCCGTGTCCTCGTCGCCTTTCCCCTTGGCGAGTTGATCCTGCGCCTTCGTCAACCGCACCTGCGTCTTGGCGATCTCGCCCTCGATCCGCGCGAGTTTCTCCGCCTTGGTCGACGGCGCCCGATCCAGGTCGAACTCTTGGCCGCCGCCCACCGAATGCAATGCCGCGAACATTAGAAAGACGAAGAAGAGGAACAACGCCAGCGGCGACACGAATCGGGCGCGCTCGCCGTCGACGAAGCGTCGCGTGAGCGTGCCCGGATGCGCGATCAGCATCGGGATCGTCCGCCACACCTTCCCCTCGAAATGGAACACGCCATGAAGCAGATCGTGTCCGATCGAGCCCAACGTCTTGTGGACATGCCCATTCTGGCCGCAGGCGTGGCAGAACTCGCCGATCAACGCGGTCCCGCAATTGAGGCACACGCCATGCGCGGCGTCGTCGCCATACTCGCCGGTCCTCGGCTCAACCGCCCGTCCCAATAATGCGCCGGTCGCGATATCGCCGGCCGCTTCGAATCCCCCGCTCATGGCACATGGATAGCATTGGGACGGCGAAAGACGATATGGTTTTGGCCGCGTACATCGCCATGGTATCGATACGCCATGGCAACGATCGTAGATGTCGAGATTGACCCTGTCGCGCTGATCGCGGCGCTTGGCCGGCACGCCCGTGCGGCAGCGGTGGAACTTGCGCGGTTGCCGACCGCCGACAAGCAATGCGGACTGACGGCAATGGCGGCAGCGATCCGTACGGCCGAAGCGGATATTCTGGCCGCCAATGCGATCGACATGACGAACGCCGCCGCTGCCGGGCTGTCGAGCGCGATGCTCGACCGGCTCCAGCTGACGCCGGGGCGCATCGCGGCGATGGCCGATGGAGTCGCGACGGTCGCGACGCTCAAGGATCCGGTCGGCGAGACGATCGACGAGACGGTACCGGCCAACGGCATTCGCCTGTCGCGCGTCCGCGTTCCCATCGGGGTGATCGGCATCATCTACGAAAGCCGCCCTAACGTTACCGCCGACGCCGCCGCGTTATGCGTCGGATCGGGCAATGCCGCGATCCTGCGCGGTGGGTCGGAAGCCGTCGAAAGCAATCGCGCGATCCACACTGCTCTCGTCGCCGGATTGAAGGAGGCAGGGCTGCCCGTCGACGCGGTGCAGCTCGTCCCCACCACCGATCGCGCCGCAGTCGGGGCGATGCTGGCCGGCGAAGGCATCATCGACATGGTCGTCCCGCGCGGCGGCAAGGGACTGGTTGCCCGCGTCCAGGCCGAAGCGCGAGTCCCGGTCCTTGCGCACCTCGACGGGATCAATCATGTCTTCGTCCATGCCTCCGCCGATCCGGCGATGGCGGAGCGGATCGTCGTCAACGCCAAGATGCGTCGTACGGGCGTTTGCGGTGCCATGGAGACATTGCTGATCGACCGCGCCTACCCGCGCGCCGCCGACCTGATCGCCGCGCTGGCAGCTGCGGGATGCGAGGTGCGCGGCGACGAGGCCGCACGGTCGATCGACCCGACCATCGCATCGACCAAAGATGCCGATTGGGACACCGAATATCTCGAAGCGATCGCCAGCGTGGCGATGATCGACGGCCTCGACGGCGCGCTTGCGCACATTGCCCGGCACGGATCGCATCACACCGACGCGATCGTTGCAGAGGATACGGCTACGGCCGAGCGTTTCCTGGGCGAGGTCGATAGCGCGATCGTGCTGTGGAACGCATCGACGCAGTTCGCGGACGGCGGCGAATTCGGGCTAGGCGCCGAAATCGGCATCGCCACCGGCCGCCTTCACGCGCGCGGTCCGGTAGCGCTGGAGGGGCTGACGACATATAAGTGGGTCGGGCGTGGAAGCGGACAGGTACGCGCTTGAACGTGTCACCGCCCCCCTTTACAATCCGTCTATGAACCGGTCCGTCACGCATCAGGAAACGGTCACCGCGTCTGTCGATGCGGAAACGCTGGCCATAGTCGATCAATTTGCGCGAGAACGCGGTATAACCGTCGCTGAGTACGCCGCCGAAGCTGTTCGCCGGGTTGCTGAGAGCGAAGCCGATTTCCGTGCCTTTATCCAAGTCGGTATCGACGCGGCCGATCGCGGCGATGTGATCCCGCACGAGGTAGTGATGGCCGAGCTAGATGCGATGATCGAGAAGCATCGCGCTCGATGTTCAAAATAGACTGGGCCGGTCCTGCGCTGGACGACTTGCGTGAGATCGATGGCTGGCTGGAGCGCGAAGCAAGTCCCGAATTCACGTTACGCACGCTGACCGCAATCCGATACCGTGCCAAGGTTCTGGAAGATTTTCCGCGTGGCGGTCGGCCACATCGCGGCGGCGACAGGATATTGTGAGTGTTCGATACACCTTATCTGATCCGCTACCGCATCTTGCCGGAAACCAAGCTAGTGCAGGTCCTGCGCGTTCATCACGAGCGTGAGGACTGGGTTTTCGCCCCCTGATGCGCGTCGGTCTTCTCGGTGGGTCGTTCAACCCGGCACACTCCGGGCACCGCGCGATCAGCCTTGCGGCGATCGAGGCGTTGGGGCTCGACGAAGTGTGGTGGCTGGTGTCGCCCGGCAATCCATTGAAGGATAAGGCCACCGACATGGCGCCGTTCAACATGCGCTTCGCCTCCGCACGGCGAATGGCGGGGCATGCGCCGATCCGCGTGTCGGCGATCGAGCAGCGGCTGGGCACGCGCTACACCGTTGATACGCTCGCCAAGATCCAACGGCTGTATCGCGGTCACGACTTCGTCTGGTTGATGGGTGAGGATAATCTGGTCAACTTCGATCAGTGGAAGGGCTGGCGCCACATCGCGATGTCGATCCCGATTGCGGTGATCGCGCGTCCGGGCTATGACCATGCTGCCCGGGCGGTGCCCGCCATGGGTTGGTTGCGGCGTTTTTTCCGACCCGCACACCAGGCGAAGAACTGGACGACGTGGAGACTGCCGGCCCTCGTGCTGCTGCGCTTTCGCCCTGATCCGACCTCCGCTACCCGGCTGCGTGCGGCCGATCCGAACTGGCATCGCCGTTTTGCGCAGCGTGCCGCCGGCGCCGACACCGCCGATCCACCCACTCACTAGGAACCGACTTGGCCACATCTCCCAATGCGTATCGCTCGTCCGACGCCGAAGGCGTCGAGGCGCTGCATCGGCTCGTCATGACGAGCCTCGACGACGATCAAGCGGTCGACACGATCTCGATCCCGCTCGCCGGCAAGTCGTCGATCGCCGATCATATGGTCATCGCCAGCGGGCGGTCGACGCGTCAGGTTGCGTCGATGGCACAGAAGCTCGCCGCGCGGATCAAAGCCGAAACCGGCCGCTCCGCGCGGATCGAGGGGCTGCCGACCGCCGACTGGGTGCTGATCGACGCCGGCGACGTGATCGTCCATCTGTTCCGCCCCGAAGTGCGCAGCTTCTACAATCTGGAGCGGATGTGGGCGTTCGGCGACGCACCGACGCCGCTGGCGCACTGAGCGTTTCTTGCTTCCCGAATACTCTCGCCGAGGCGGCCGCCCGGAAGCCAAGCGCGATGCGCTTCGGACACGGGATACCCGCGTTCGCGGGAATACGGCCGGCATAGATGCTCCTCCACATTATCGCGCGCGGTAAGATCGGGCGAAGTCCCGAAGCGGAGCTTGTCGATCGCTATCTGAAGCGTGTCGCCTGGCCGACCCGCGTCACCGAACTTCCCGACACCGGCGGCAAGGTGCCGGCGGTCGAACCGCACACGAAAATCGTGATGCTCGACGAAACCGGCGACACCCCCGGATCGGTCGCGTTCGCCGACAAGATTGGCAAATGGCGCGACGACGGCGTGCGCGAAGTCCGCTTCCTGATCGGCGCGGCGGACGGTTTTTCGGATGCCGAGCGCGCCGCCGCCGACTGGCTGGTATCGTTCGGTCGGCTGACCTGGCCGCACATGCTCGCCCGCGCGATGCTGGCCGAGCAATTGTGGCGCGCCGCGTCGATCCTTGCCAATCATCCCTATCACCGCGAAGGATAGGGCATGCGGCTTGCGCTGATCCCGATTGCCCTTGCCCCGTTCGCGGTGGCGCTGCTGGCGAGCCAAGGGAATGCGCAGTCGGACATCGCGGATCAGCAGCGCCGCCTGCTCGACGCACGAGCACAGTCCGCCGCCGCCGCCGACCGAGCCGCCCGGCTCGATGCCGCGGCCAGGGCAGAGCGCGACCAAGCCGCCAAGGCGCTGGCCGAGGAACAGGCACTGGCCGCCAAGGTCGCGCAGGCGCAGGCCGACATCGCCGCCGCGACCGCGCGGATCGCGCTGGTCGACCGCTTGCTGAGCGACCAGCAACAGAAGATTTCGGTGCAACAGGGTCCAATCGCGCGCCTCGTCGCCGCATTGTGCTCGCTCGCCACGCGACCCAGTTCGGTGGCGGTCATGCAGCCCGGATCGGTTGCCGACCTGGTGCATGTCCGGGCGGTGCTCGGCAGCACCCTGCCGCTGGTCCAGGCACGGACGGCGGGACTGCGCGGCGAACTCGACCGCAATCGCCGGCTGCGCGTCGACGCCCTGCTCGCGGCGCAAAGCCTGACCGACGGCAGGCGGCGGCTGGAGACCAATCGCGTCGCGCTCGCCCGGCTCGAAGCGACGCATCGGTCAAGGTCGCAATCGCTCAACCGCAGCGCGCTGGTCGAAAGCGACCGCGCGATCGGGCTCGGCGAGCGCGCGCGCGACTTGGTCGATCAGATGCAGACCACCACCGACGCCGCGACGACCGGTACCACGCTGGCGAAGCTACCCGGACCGATGCCGCGCCCGCCGCAACCCGGCGAGATCGCGCCGACCGCGCTGTCCTGGTCGATCGCATCTGCGCCGTGGAAGCTGCCCGTCGCCGGCAAGCTGGTGACCGGGTTCGGCGAAGTGTCCGACGCCGGCGTGACCGCGCGGGGGCTGACCTTTGCAGTTGCCAGCGGAGCCGACGTCGTGGCGCCCGCCGCGGGCAAGGTCGTCTATGCCGGCTCGTTCCGTGAGTACGGCAACGTCGTCATCATCGATCACAAGGGCGGCTGGACCACGTTGATCTCGGGGCTTGGCACGCTCTCGGTGAAACTCAACCAAGCCATCGGCCAAGGCGTGCGGGTGGGCTTCGCGCAACCCGGCGACGACCGCCGCATCACCGTCGAACTGCGTCGCAAGGGGCGCGCGGTAGACCCTGTCGCGCTGACCGGTTAGATACGCTGCGACCCTCCTTCCGATCGGACACTTCACTTCCCCATGGCCCGTGCATTTTCCTGGCTTCAGGCGACCGCCATCGCCGGCGCGGTCGCGCTCGTTCCCGTCGCCACATCGGCGTCCGCCGCCGCCGACAGCGATACCTATCATGAACTCGAGACGTTCATGACGGTCTTCAACCGGATCAAGGCCAGCTATGTCGACAAGGTCGACGACAAGAAGCTGATCCGCGGTGCGATCGACGGCATGCTGGCCAGTCTCGACCCGCATTCGAGCTATGTCGATGCGGTCGATTTCCAGAACATGCAGATCCTGACGACCGGCAATTACGGCGGGCTCGGGCTGACGGTCACGATGCAGGACGGCGCGGTGAAGGTGATCGCGCCGCAGGAGGACACGCCGGCCGGTCGTGCGGGGATCAAGTCGGGCGACTTCATCACGCATATCGACGGCAAGTTCATCTTCGGGGAGACGCTGGATGAGGCGATCTCGTCGATGCGGGGCCAGCCGGGTACGCCGATCAAGCTGACGATCGTCCGCCCCGGCCGCGACAAGCCGATCGAAGTCAGTCTGGTCCGCGAAGTCATCGTCCAGAAACCCGTCAAATGGGAAATCAAGGACGGCATCGGCTATATCAACATCAACACGTTCAGCGAAAACACCGGGGCGGACGTCCGCGCGGCGATCTACAATATCGACAAGTCGCTGGGGCATAAGCCGCTCGGTTACGTCATCGACTTGCGCGACAACGGCGGCGGGTTGCTGAGCCAGGCGATCGAGGTCAGCGACGCGTTCCTGTCGTCGGGTGAAATCGTCAGCCAGCGCGGGCGCGAAAAGGACGATATCGAGCGCTATTACGCCAAGCCCGGCGACATGACGAACGGCCTGCCGGTGATCGTCCTGGTCAACGCCGGCACCGCCAGCGCGTCGGAAATCGTTGCCGGTGCGCTGCAGGATCATCACCGCGCGCTGATCATGGGCGAGCGTACGTTCGGCAAGGGATCGGTCCAGACGTTGCTGCAATTGAGCGACAACAGCTTGCTGCGCCTGACGACGGCGCGCTATTTCACGCCCTCGGGCCGGTCGGTGCAGGAAGGCGGCATCCGTCCCGACATCGCCGTGCCGCAGATTTCCGACCCCGACTACAAGTCGCGTCCCGTGTTCCGCGAATCGGACTTGCGCAAGCATCTGGTCAATGAGGTCAAGGCCGACAACGTCATCCTCGAGGAAGACACCAAGACGGATCCGCGGTTCGCCGCGACGCCCGACGAGCTAAAGAAGCGCGGCGTGACCGACTTCCAGCTCTATTACGCGCTGCAGACGATCGGTCGCGTCGCGCGCGCGCCTGGGCCAGCAAAGAAATGACCGCCTTAAGTAAGGCGCGCGCGCTCGCCCTGCTGATCCCGGCGGCGCTGCTTGCGGGTGCCTGGGGGTCGCAGCTGATCGGCGGGCTGTATCCGTGCGAAATGTGCCATTGGCAGCGCTGGCCGCATTACGCCGCCGTGGCGATCGCCTTGCTGGCGTTCGTGCCTGTACTGCCGACTCGGCTGATCGTCGCGCTCGCCGCTCTCGCCATTGCGATCAGCGGCGCGATCGGCGTCGCGCATGCCGGAGTCGAATATCATTGGTGGCCCGGCTTCACCGCCTGCACGCGCACGACCAGCGGCCCGATCACGATCGAGGACTTGATGAAGGCACCGATCGTGCGTTGCGACCAGCCGCAATGGACGCTGTTCGGCATCTCGCTCGCCGGATTCAACGCAATCATCTCGCTTGGCGGCGCGACGGTCATCGCCGTGCTGCTGGCGCGTCGCGGTCGCGCGACATGAGCGGCTGGCGCCCCGGCGATCGCCGCCCGGCGACCGACGCGATGATTCGCGTCGATCAAGCCGGCGAATATGGCGCGACGCGTATATACGCCGGCCAGTTGGCGGTGATGGGCGACCGCAGCGCCGCGGCGCGCGAGATCGCCGGGATGGCGCGGCAGGAGGAGCGGCACCAACAATTCTTCGACAAGCTCATCGCCGAACGCGGCGTGCGACCGACCGTGCTCCAGCCGTTCTGGAACGTCGCTGGCTTCGCGCTCGGGGCGATCACGGCCGCGATCGGCCCCGAAGCCGCCATGGCGTGTACGGCGGCCGTCGAAACCGAGATCGACAAACATTATTCAGAGCAGCTTCAGCAACTCGGCGATAGCGATCCGCTGTTGTCGGCGGCGATCGCGGATTTCCAGGCCGAGGAGGTCGAGCATCGCGACACCGCGCTGGCGCATGGGGCGGAAACGACACCGGCCTATCCGCTGATGTCGGCGGCGATCCGGCTGGGCTGCCGCCTGGCCATCGCCACCGCCAAGCGGATATAATGCCGCGCAGGAGGAGACGAAGGATGTCGAAGACCATTCTGGGCGCGTTGACCGCGATGATCGCGCTTCCTGCCGCGGCGCAGGTTGCCGGCCCCGGCGTTCCCCCATCGGCCAAGCCGAGCGGGCCCGGTACCGTGTCGAAGAATGCACCGGTAAACGGCGTGCTCGTGCTGTACGGCAACGAACGCTGCCCGACCGACGCGAACGGCGCCGAGATCGTCGTCTGCACGCGCCGCGATGCCAACGAACAGTTCCGCGTTCCCAAGGAATTGCGCGACTTCAAGATCACGCCGCAGAACCAGAGCTGGGCGTTGCGCGCGCAGGGAACGCTCGACACCGGCCAGACCGGGACTGGATCGTGCTCGGCGGTAGGGCCCGGCGGCGGGATCGGTTGTTCGCGGCTGCGGTTCAAGGAAAACAAGGCGATCGACAAGGAGCGCGACGCCGACGAGAAAGAAGGTCAGCGGACGAATTGAACGGCGCCACCACGCGCGAAAACGATTCAATTCGGCGATCGATCGCTCTACGGTCACCCGACGAAATCGGGGGACCAATGGTCAGCATCTTCATCAAGCCCAAGCCCGTCGCGTCCATCGCGCCCGATTGGTACGAAAAGCTGCTCGCAGCCGTTGCGGCAGTTCTGTCGGTGATCGTCGTCGTCGCTTTGGCAAAAGGGCGTGCGGACTGGACGCACGTGCCCCGCGGCGTCTGGCTGCATCTGGCGACGATCATGATCGCGCTGGTGTTGACGCCCTATATGTTGCTCCGCCCACGCGGAACGACGACGCATCGGTTGCTGGGCAAGGTCTGGGTCGGCGCGATGGTCGCCACAGCGGCGATCAGCCTGTTCGTGCGCTACAGCAATCCCGGCCACTTCAGTTTCATCCACATCCTGTCGGTGGTCGTGCTGATCCTGGCACCGCGCGTATGGATGACGGCGCGCAACCATAACCTTGCTGGGCATCGCGCCACGGTTCGCGGGCTGGTGACCGGCGCGTTGATCGTCGCCGGCTATTTCACGCTGCTGGAAACACGCTTGCTCGGGCACTGGCTGTTCAGTTGAGATGCGTACGCGCGTCCTGCTGTTTGCGTTCGTCTGGCTGTCGTGCACATGGTTCGGATCGTGGGCGCTCAACCCGAACAATGCGACGCGGCTGTTCGCGGCGAGCGCGCTGGTCGAACATGGTGATGCGCGGATCGACGAATATCGCGACCTGACCATCGATCGCGCCGAATTCGGCGGTCATGTCTATCTCGACAAGGCGCCGGGGATGACCCTGCTCGCGTTGCCCGCGACAATGGTGGCCGAGCATATCTCCACGCGCCCGGTTGTCCCGCCGACCATCTACGACCGGCTGTTCGGGCGATGGATGACGCTCCGCCTGCGGCTTGCGGTCGTCAGCGTGAGCGCCGTGTTGACCGCAACAGCAGCCGTGGCGCTGTTCGATCTCGCGCTTGGCCTGACCGCAAACGCCGGGGCGGCGATGTTCGCTGCCATTGCCTTTGCGCTCGGTACGCCGATCTGGGGCTGGTCGACGACCGTGTTCGGCCATGCACCGGTCGCCGATCTGTTCGTCGTCGCGGTCTGGGCGTTCTGGCGCGCAGGCATGTCGCGGCCGACCGTCCTCGCCGCGATAGGCGGCGCGGCACTGGGGCTTGCCGTGCTGATCGAGTTCCAGGCCGTGCTGGCCGGATCGGTCATTGCGCTGTGGGGCGCGATCCGCCTGCGTCGCGCCGTCCCGCTCGCGGCCGCGGGCTTGGCGGGCGCCGTGACGCTGTTGGTGCCGCTGATCGCCTACAATCTGCTCGCGTTCGGCACGCCGTTCAGGATCGGATACGAGGGCGTCAGCGACTTTCCCGGCATGCACGAGGGGCTGTTCGGCCTGACCAGTCCGAAGCTCCATGCCGTGTCGGGCATCGTCGTCGGGATGCGGCGCGGGCTGGTGTGGGTGGCGCCGATACTGCTGCTCGCGCCGTTCGGCCTGTGGCAATTGGCCAAGCGCGACCGCGGCCTTGCGATCACGCTGACCGCAGGGGCGATCGTGGTATTGATGGTCAACGCTTCCTATGTCTATTGGGACGGCGGCAGCTCCACCGGTCCGCGCCACGCCGTCCCCGCGATCGGGCTGCTCGCGATCGGCCTGGCGTCGGGCTGGGCAAGCATGATCTATTGGTGGGAACGGGCGTTGGCGGCTGCACTGTTGGGCCTGTCGGTCGCCATCAACCTCGCCATCGCCGCGGCCGACATCGTCGCATCGGGCGAATACAGGTTTCCGCTCTGGGATCCCGTGATCAAGACCGATTGGGCGAGCGGCGCGCTGCGCACGTTGCCGAGCGAGTTTCTGGGCTGGTCGCCGGTCGCCGGCGTCGCGCTCTATCTGTGTCTGGCGATGTTGCTCGGCCTGCCGTTATGGTCAAGCGTTCGCGCCGAGGGAGATCGATGATGGCCGGCATTCCCGCCTTGCATATCGGCTTCTTGCTGTTTCCCGACATGACCCAGCTCGACTTCACCGGTCCGGCGCAAGTGCTGACGCGAATGGGGAATACGACGATCGAGCTGGTCGCCGCGTCGCTCGATCCGGTGTCGACCGATGCCGGCTTCACGCTGCAGCCGACCGCAACATTCGCGACGGCACGGATGCCCGACATTTTATTCGTCCCCGGCGGCTTTGGCGTCGTGTCGGCGATGGAGGATGCGGCGACGACTACCTGGGTGCGGGCCGCTGGCGAACAAGCGCGGTGGGTGACGGCGGTCTGTACCGGCGCGCTGCTGCTCGGCGCGGCCGGCTTGCTCAAAGGGTATCGCGCGACGACGCACTGGGTATCGCACCATCACCTCGCGCTGTTCGGTGCCGAGCCGGTGCACGAACGCTATGTGTTCGACCGCAATCGCGTGACCGGCGGCGGGGTGACGGCGGGGATAGATTTCGGACTGGCCCTGGTCGCGGCGATCCGCGGCGGCGACCATGCCAAGTTCGTTCAGCTCAGCATCGAATACGATCCGCAACCACCGTTCGATGCCGGTTCCCGCGACAAGGTCGAGCCGGCAATCTTGGAACGCTATCAGAAGATGGTCGCGCGCATGGCGAGCGACCGCGATGCGCGGACGCGCGCGGTGGCGGCGAAGCTCAGCGCTTCTTGAGCCCGCGCACGCGGTGCCAGACGTAGAAGCCGACCAAGGCGACCAGCACGATCCCGATCACCAGATCGGCCGAATGGAACGCCGCCTTCAGCCGCGGGTCGCTGTCCCAGGCCTTGCCGAGCTTCATACCGACCCAGGCCAGCCCGAAGCACCACGGCCATGAGCCGATGAAAGTATAGAC
>Ga0164294_10002469_pt1 | contig 16683 bp, 14 predicted proteins | sample GEODES005metaG_FD_111479 | JGI IMG/M metagenome (GOLD analysis project Ga0164294, IMG submission 111479) | Oligotrophic lake water microbial communities from Sparkling Lake, Wisconsin, USA - GEODES005 metaG | ecosystem: Environmental > Aquatic > Freshwater > Lake | place: USA: Sparkling Lake...
GAGCCTTGGAAACATCGAGGGTGCATGGAATGCCGCCGTTGACGGCCTGCTGGGTCCGTCGGGTATCCCGGGTGCGCTGTTGAACCTCAGCATTGGTGCGGGTATCCAGACCGGTCCGATCGTCCCGTCAAACCCGGCTGATCCGACCACCTACCCGGCGGCTATCGCGGCGGTCTTCGTGCCCAGCACCCGCACCCTGGTGCAGGCGACGGGCCTAGCGATCACTGCGGATCTGCAGGTCGAAGCGGCGCCCGCCGCGGCTGCTCGTTCGGCGGCGTCGGTTCGTTCGGCTGCTGTTGAGTCGGCTCCTGCTGTTGAGGCGGCTCCTGCTGCTGAGGCGGCTGCCGGTGACAGCAGTGCTGCTACTGCCGGTTCGGCTCCGGCCGAGAAGCCGGCCGCGCACCGCACGGCCCGCAAGGCCGCCAAGGCAGCCAGCGCCGAATAAGCAGTAAACGAGCGGGGTGCCCCTCCTGGGATCTCTAGGGAGGGGCACCCCGATCGGACAACCCGCAGAGGCCCGGCGCTGACGTGCTTCTCAGTTTTTTCTCAGGTATGATGGCGGTGAAAGGTGGTGAGACACATGCGCAGGGTTTTGGGTCCGATTTTGTCAACCGGGGTGGCCCTGGTGGTTGCCGGCGTTGTCGTCGCCAACCCCATCATCGCGCCGCGGGCCGACGTACAGATCCCCGCAGTGAAGCTGTCAGCCGGTAACGACGAGACCGGCGGCATGCTGGATCAGGCCTTCCTCGATGCGATTGCACCCCTGCCGTCTGATTCGGACAACCCCTTCTCGGTTCTCAAGCAGCTGTTCACCTCATTGGCCGTCGATGCCACCTCGGTGGGCAAGGACGCGATCGTTGATGCGTTCGTGGCCGGCGTCGCCGCGGTGTCCCAGCCTGAGCTGACCGCAGCCGCCGTCCCCTACATCGGAGCGCCGTTCGACCTTCCTGTCCTGACCGAGCCCCCGGTGACCGGTTGGGACCTCTCGGCCCTCGCCCCCGCGGTTCCCCAGGCTTCCGCGATGCTTTCCCAGACCACGTCGCTGGTCACGGATGCCGTGACTCCGGTCATTCAGGACCTTGTGACCAGCCTGGTGGCAGACGCCGGGTATGTCGGGGGCGGATTGGTCGCGGCCGCCTTCGCGGCCGGCACGCTGGTCGCTTCGGAGCCCAGGCTCATTGCCAATACCCTGGTAGCGATAGTCCGGGGCGACCTCGGTGGCGCACTGGAGAACGCCGTCAAGGCGGTTGCTGCCCCGCTGGCGCCGCCGTCCATCATCCTCGGCGCGGTGCAGTCCATCATCGAATCGCATCTTGCGCAGCTATCAGGAATGATCGCGGCCTTGACCACCGCGCCGGTGACAGACGGGTCGCCGGCGATCACGCTGAAGGGCGACGGGAGCACCCCGGCGACTAACCTGACCGACCGCCGGAACCGCGGCAATCTCGGCGAGGCGCCGCTTGTGCCCGTGCCTTCGGCCGCGTTGGTTCGCCGCCCGGCTTCCCGGGTCAGCATTGTCGGGGTGCGAGCCAACACCGGCGACACCCCGGCGGCGGCAGCCTCCCGCGGTGTTGATTCCCCCGGTGTCAATTCCTACGGTGTCACTCGGGCTGCCGGTGATGCGGTCAACGCCCTCGGCGAGCAAGTCGGTGCTGCCGTTGCCGGCGTTTCCGACACCGTCGGCAAGATTGCCACACACGCCAGGGCCGGCCGGGTCGCTGCTACGGGCGACGGCCGCTAACCGTCATCACCACGGTCAGGCGTGAACGGCAGCCTCGGGCAATGGCAGAATCCGCTTAATGCGGATGTCGGCGAAGGCGGAGTACGCCGTCCGCGCCATGATCCAGCTTGCATCGACACCGGCGGGTGTTGTCGTCAAGACCGACGATCTGGCCAACGCCCAGGGCATTCCGGCGCAGTTTCTGGTCGACATCCTCTCGGACCTGCGCGCCGACCGCCTCGTGCGCAGCCACCGCGGGCGTGATGGCGGCTACGAACTGGGTCTGTCTGCCGAGCAGATCAGCATCGCCGATGTGCTGCGCTGCATTGACGGCCCGCTGGCCAGCGTGCGGGATATCGGCCTGGGCGATCTGCCCTATTCCGGACCCACCGCGGCGCTGACCGACGTGTGGCGGGCGCTGCGGGCCAGCATGCGCGCAGTTCTGGAGAAAACCACGCTTGCCGACGTGGCAGGCGGCGCGCTGCCCGACCATGTCACGCAGATGGCCGACGACTACATCCGGCAGGAAGACCACCGCGGACGTCACAGTGGTTGAGAGCCCGGCGGCACCGACCCGAGTCGAGATACTCGGCGGCATCGGACCCAACTGGTTCGCCTCGGTCATGGGCACCGGCATCGTGGCCAACGCCGGCGCCACGCTGCCCGTGCACCTTCCGGGTCTGCCCACCTTCACCCGCGCGGTGTGGGTGCTCGCCACGCTGATGCTGGTCGTGTTGCTGGCCGTCATGGGCGGGCATTGGCTGCGGCACCCGACCGTGGCGCGCAGCCACGCCCGCAACCCACAGATGGCGCACTTCTACGGCGCGGCCCCGATGGCACTGCTGACGGTGGCCTCCGGTGCAGTCCTGGTGGGCGGTGATCTCATCGGTGAGCGCGCCGCGGTCGAACTCGCCTGGGCGCTCTGGGCGGCGGGCACGGTGGGCGGACTGTTCACCGCTGTCAGCATCCCGTTCCTGATGTTCACCCAGCATTCGGTCGGGCCGGATGCGGCGTTCGGCGGCTGGCTCATGCCGGTGGTCCCGCCTATGGTGTCCGCTGCCACCGGGGCGCTGCTCATTCCGCATATGGCTCCCGGTGTCGGCCGCCAGACCATGTTCTACGGCTGCTACGCCATGTTCGGGCTGAGTCTGGTGGCGGCCTTCATCATCATCTCGATGATCTGGAGCCGGCTGGCGCTCTACGGGGTCTCGGGCACCGCGCGGGTGCCGACGTTGTGGATCGTGCTCGGCCCGCTGGGTCAATCCATCACGGCGGCAGGGCTTCTCGGCCTCAGTGCCGCCCTGGTGGTTGACGCCGGCACCGCCAAGACCTTCAACTCGTTCGTGATTCTCTTCGGCGTGCCGGTGTGGGGATTTGCGGTGCTGTGGATCGCCCTTGCCACCGCACTCACCGTGCGCACCCTGCTCGCCGGCATGCCGTTCGCGCTGACCTGGTGGAGTCTGACCTTTCCGGTCGGCACCTTTGTGACCGGCACCACGCAGTTGGCCGTGCACACCGGACTGCCGGCTTTCTCGTTCGCCGCCCTGATCGCCTACCTCGGACTGCTCAGCACCTGGCTGCTGGTTGCCGCCCGCACCGCGCGAGGCAGCCTGCGGGGAAACCTCTTGGCGCCGCCGGTGGCCACTGGACCGGTGCGGGCCCGCAAGGACCCGGCCCGGTAGCCGATGGCGCGCCGGGTACGGCGTGCCACAATCGCGGACGTGCAGATAGGCATGAGCATGCCCGTGATGGAACCCGATCTCGATGCGACCGTGCTGCGGCAGTGGGCCCAGGCAATAGACGACGGTCCGTTCTCCTCGCTGTGCTGGGGGGAGCGCATCGCCTTCGGTAACCCCGAATCACTGACCTTGCTCGGAGCACTGGCGGCCTGGACGCAACGGGTGCCGCTCATCACGACGGTGGTGGTTCCCCAGCTGCACGACCCGGTGCTGCTGGCCAAGTCGCTGGCCACCGGCGACATGCTGTGCGGTGGCCGACTCACCGTCGGCGTCGGGGTGGGCGGCCGCCAGGAGGACTACCTGGCCGTCGGCGCCGATCCCTCGACTCAGACCATGCGGGATATGGCGCACCGGGTCGAAATCATGAAGCGGGTGTGGGCGAGCGAGAAGATCACCGACTCCGTGGTGCCGGTCGGTCCGGCAACGGTGCACTCCGGCGGGCCCCGGCTGCTGGTGGGCACTATCGGACCGAAGACGTTGCGCAGCGCCGCACCGTGGGCCGACGGTCTTGCCGGGATCACGCTGGATCTCGACGTCGCCAAACAGGATGAGCTGTTCGAGGTCGGTCGCACCGCATGGGCGCAGGCAGGCAAGCCCGCACCGCACCTGGCCACCTCGTTCTGGTTCGCTCTCGGCGACCCGGCCGGCTCCCGCGCCCAGATCCACCGCCACCTGCGCCACTACATGAATTGGATCCCCGCCGAGTACGTCGATGCGATGGCGCCGGGCACCGGCTTCGCCGGCACCGAGGACGACCTTGCGCAGGTGCTGGGCGAGTTCGCCGCCATCGGCACCAGCGAGATCCACCTGATTCCGACCAGCACCGACCTCGACCAGTTGCGCCGCGTGGCTGACGTCGTCGCAGACTTTGACACCGGCCCTGATGCGAGGACAACACCATGACGCAGTCCCACGGCAACTACCAGCTCGAGATCTACTTCCAAGGACTCAATGGCGTGCTGCCCAGCCTGCCGATGTCCTTCGGCGAACTCGAAAGCCGCGCGCAGCAGGCCCTGTCACCGTCGATCTGGTCCTATGTGGCCGGGGGTGCGGGCGACGAGCGCACACAGCGCGCCAATGTCACCGCGTTCGATCAGTGGGGACTCATTCCCCGCATGCTCGTCGGAGCCACCGAACGCGATATGTCGGTGGAACTCTGGGGACGACGCTGGCCCGCGGTTTTCATGGCGCCGGTCGGTGTCATCGGTCTGTGCACTCCTGACCGGCACGGCGATCTCGCGGCCGCCCGTGCGGCTGCGCGCACCGGAGTGCCGCTGTGCGTGTCGACGCTCACCATGGATCCGCTGGAGGATGTCGCGGCCGAATTCGGTGACACCCCAGGGCTTTTCCAGCTCTACACTCCCACCGATCGTGAGCTTGCCGAAAGTCTGGTGCACCGCGCCGAGGCTGCCGGCTACGCGGGAATCGTGGTGACCCTGGACACCTGGATCCCCGGCTGGCGGCCCCGCGACCTCTCGACCGGAAACTTTCCCCAACTACGCGGGCTGTGCCTGGCCAACTACATCAGCGACCCGCACTTCCGTTCGAAGGTCGACGCCGATATCGACGCCGACCCGCGCGCCGCGGTGCTGCACTGGATCAGCATCTTCGGAAATTCACTGACGTGGAATGACATCCCGTGGCTGCGTTCGATCACCAAACTCCCATTGATCCTCAAGGGCATCTGCCATCCCGACGATGCCCGGCGCGCGATCGACGCCGGGGTTGACGGCATTTACTGCTCCAACCACGGCGGCCGCCAGGCCAACGGCGGACTGCCGGCCATCGACTGCCTGCCCGACGTGGTCGCCGCGGCCGGTGAGGTTCCGGTGCTGTTTGACTCCGGCATCCGTTCCGGCGCCGATGTTGTCAAGGCGCTGGCGTTGGGAGCCAAGGCCGTCGGCATCGGGCGTCCCTACGCCTACGGCGCGGCATTGGCCGGAACCGACGGTATCGTCCACGTGCTGCGGTCGATCCTGGCTGAAGCCGACCTGATCATGGCAGTCGACGGCTATCCCACGCTCAAGGATCTGACCCCGGAGGCATTGCGCCGCGTGCAACGATAAGTCCGTGCAACGATAAAACGATGCCGCAGCCATCGACCACGGTCAGCCGCCTCGACGAGAAACAGAGCACCTCGCGCGCCCAGCTCGACGAGCTGCTCGACAGCACACCGCTAGCCACCATCGCCTTCGTCCGTGATGGGCACCCGGTTGCGCTACCGATCGGGTTCACGCGTATCGCCGACGAACTCGTCATCCACGGATCGACCGGATCGCCATGGTTGCGTCAACTCGCGGGCGGTGTATCCGCGGCGGTGTCGATCACGACGCTCGACGGTGTGCTGGTGGCGCGCAGCGGGTTCGAGTCGTCGTTCCACTACCGCAGCGCGGTGTTATTCGGGACGTTCGCGGACGTGGGCGATGACAAGATCCGCTACCTGGAATTGGTGACCGATACCTTCATCCCCGGTCGTGTCGCCGAGTTGCGGGCCAGCAACCGAAAGGAAATCGCCGCCACCACGGTGCTGCGGCTGCCGATCACAACAGACAACTGGTCGCTCAAGATCAGCAACGGGTGGCCCGAGGACCCCGACGAGGATGTCGCCGCCGGGGCGTGGGCGGGTGTGGTGCCGTTGACCACGATCTACGGCGAGCCGCGGCGGGCACCGGACTGCGACGAGGCGATTCCGGTGCCCGACTCGGTGCGGCAGTTGTCGGGACTGCTGACCAACCGGCGGCGCTAGCGCTCAGCGGCGCCAGGTCCAGGGTCCGAAAAAGCGCCGCATCAAATTGCGGAAGTCCTCCGGAAAAGCCATGTCCTCACGCGGCCGCTTTTCGGCCTGATTGGCGTCGCGATCGCTATCCGAGCCGCGCTCATCGTCGGCGCACATCCGCCTGCCCCCGCATCGTCGGTCCCCGCCCCGCCGTCTCGCCGGCGCGTACGGCTAAGGGCGGCAAATGTAGAAAGTGCCCCCGGCAGGATTCGAACCTGCGGCCTTCTGCTCCGGAGGCAGACGCTCTATCCCCTGAGCTACGGGGGCGCATACGCTGCGCCGTCGGGCAAAGTCAGCCTAACGCATAGGATAACCACCCGTGACCCCCGCCGATATCGCCGAGTTGTTGCGCAGTACCGCCGCCGCGGTGCTGACGGAACACGGCCTCGACCCGGCCGCGTTGCCGGCGACGGTGATCGTTGAGCGTCCGCGTAATCCCGAGCACGGTGACTACGCGACGAATCTGGCGCTGCAGGTGGGTAAGAAGGCAGGCGCGAACCCGCGCGAGTTCGCGGGCTGGTTGGCCACCGCACTGGCCGGCGCTGACGGAATCGCCGCCGCCGAGGTTGCCGGACCCGGGTTCGTCAACCTGCGCATCGCGACGGCGGCCCAAGGCGTGATCGTCGCCAATATCCTGGCGGCCGGTGCGGGCTACGGTCGCTCGGGTCTGCTCGACGGCCGTGACATCAACCTCGAGTTCGTCTCCGCCAACCCGACCGGTCCGATTCACATCGGCGGCACCCGCTGGGCTGCAGTCGGCGATGCACTCGGCCGGCTGCTGAGCACCCAGGGTGCTCGCGTCGTGCGCGAGTACTACTTCAACGACCACGGCGCCCAGATCGATCGCTTCGTCAACTCACTGATCGCCGCCGCCAAGGGTGAGCCGGCACCCGAAGACGGTTACGCCGGCGCCTATATCAGCGATGTCGCGGCGCAGGTGCTCGCCAGGGCGCCTGATGCGATGAGCCTTCCCGATGCCGAGCAACGCGAGACGTTTCGTACCATCGGCGTGGATCTGATGTTCGATCACATCAAAGCCTCGCTGCACGAGTTCGGCACCGACTTCGACGTCTACACCCACGAGGACTCGATGCACACCAGCGGCCGGGTGGACCAGGCCATCACCAAACTTCGCGAGACCGGCGCCATCTACGAGAAGGACGGCGCAACCTGGCTGCGCACCACCGAGTTCGGCGACGATAAGGATCGCGTCGTCATCAAGAGCGATGGCCAGCCCGCCTATATCGCCGGCGACCTCGCCTACTACCTGGACAAGCGTCAGCGCGGGTTCGACCTGTGCATCTACATGCTCGGTGCCGACCACCACGGGTATATCGCCCGGCTCAAGGCCGCGGCTGCAGCCCTCGGTGACAACCCGGACAGCGTCGAGGTGCTGATCGGTCAGTTGGTCAATCTTGTCCGCGACGGTCAACCGGTGCGGATGAGCAAGCGGGCCGGCACGGTGATCACCCTCGACGATCTCGTCGAGGCGATCGGCGTGGATGCTGCCCGGTACGCCCTGATCCGCTCATCGGTGGACTCACCCATCGATATCGACTTGGCGCTGTGGTCATCGGCGTCGGCCGAGAATCCCGTCTACTACGTGCAATACGCACACGCTCGGCTGTGCGCGCTGGCCCGCACCGCCGCCGAACTCGGGCTCACACCCGATCTGGCACACCTCGAGGAGCTGAGCCACGATAAAGAAGGCACGTTGATGCGCTCTCTCGGCGAGTTCCCCCGGGTGCTGCAGTCGGCTGCGGCGCTGCGCGAACCACACCGGGTGTCCCGCTATCTCGAGGATCTGGCCGGTGACTATCACCGCTTCTACGATTCCTGCCGGGTGTTACCACAGGGCGACGAGCCCGCGAGTGACCTGCACCGGGCCCGACTTGCCCTGTGTGCCGCAACCCGTCAGGTGATTGCCAACGGACTCGCGATACTCGGCGTCTCGGCACCGGAGCGCATGTGAACGTCCATCCCGCAGGCCCCCGGCACGCCGGCGAGATCCAGCAGGGCGGGTTGCCGGCCCGCCCGCAGACCGCGACCGAGATGCTTGCTCTGGCGCCCAACATCTGGCCGCGCGACGTGTCCCGTGGTGCCGACGGTGTGGTGAGCGTCGCCGGTGTCACCGTCACCGAACTTGCCGAGCAGTACGGGACACCGCTGTTCGTGATCGACGAGGATGACTTCCGTGGCCGCTGCCGGGAGATGGCCACGGCATTCGGCGGCGGAGACAACGTGCATTACGCGGCCAAGGCTTTCCTGTGCACCGAGATCGCACGCTGGGTCGCCGAAGAGGGGCTGTCGCTCGACGTGGCCAGCGGCGGCGAACTTGCCGTCGCGCTCAATGCCGGCTTCCCGGCCGAGCGAATCGCCCTGCACGGCAATAACAAATCGATCGGCGAGCTCACCGAAGCGGTCAAGGTCGGAATCGGTTACGTGGTTGTGGATTCGATGACCGAAATCGACCGGCTGGAGGCCGTCGCCGGTGAGGCCGGGATCGTGCAGAACGTGATGGTGCGGGTGACCGTTGGCGTGGAGGCGCACACCCATGAGTACATCGCCACCGCACACGAAGACCAAAAATTCGGCCTGTCACTGGCGGCCGGCGACGCGATAACAGCCGTGCGACGGGTGTTCGCCGCCGACCACCTGCGGCTGGTCGGGCTGCACAGCCACATCGGATCCCAGATCTTCGACGTCGACGGATTCGAGTTGGCCGCCCGGAGGGTGATCAGCCTGCTGCGTGACGTCGTTGCCGAGTTCGGTGTGGACAAGACCGCGCAGATCGCGACCGTTGACCTCGGCGGTGGGCTGGGGATTTCCTACGTCGCCGGAGATGACCCGCCACCGGTTGCCGATCTGGCGGCCAAGCTCGAGGCGATCGTGCGCGCCGAGTCTGCCGCCGTCGGTCTGCCCGTGCCCCGACTGGTGGTCGAGCCGGGTCGGGCGATCGCCGGGCCGGGCACCATCACGCTCTACGAAGTCGGGACGGTCAAAGACGTAGCGATCAGCGCCGGCGCCGACCGACGTTATATCAGCGTCGATGGCGGTATGAGCGATAACATCCGGACCTCGCTTTATGGCGCGGAATACGATGTCAGGCTGGTCTCCCGGGGCAGCACCGACGCCCCGACACTCGCACGTATCGTCGGGAAGCATTGCGAGACTGGGGATATCGTGGTTCGCGACGCCTGGGTTCCCGACGATGTGGTTCCCGGGGATCTTCTCGCCGTCGCCGCCACCGGTGCCTACTGCTATTCGATGTCGAGCCGGTACAACCTGATCGGCCGCCCGGCCGTGGTGGCGGTGCGCGAGGGACGGGCCCGCCTGGTGCTACGCCGGGAGACCGTCGAGGATCTGCTCAGCCTGGAGGTGCGTGCGTGAATAAGCAGAAGCCGATCGGTATCGCCGTGCTCGGTCTCGGTAACGTCGGCCGCGAAGTGGTGCGAATCATCGAGGCCAGCGCCGCCGATCTGACGGCGCGCATTGGTGCGCCACTGGAACTGCGTGGTGTCGCGGTGCGTCGGGTGTCCGACGACCGAACGGTGCCGGCCGGGATGTTGACCGACGACGTCGACGAGTTGGTCTCCCGTGATGACGTCGACATCGTGGTCGAGTTGATGGGCCCGGTGGAACCGGCGCGCAAGGCCATTCTGGCCGCACTGGAACACGGCAAGTCGGTGGTGACTGCTAACAAGGCACTGCTGGCGCAGTCCACCGGAGAATTGGCTCAGGCCGCCGAACACGCCCACGTCGACCTGTACTTCGAGGCAGCGGTAGCCGGCGCCATCCCGGTGATACGGCCGCTCACCCAATCCCTGGCCGGTGACACGGTCTTGCGGGTCGCCGGCATCGTCAACGGCACCACCAACTACATCCTGTCCGAAATGGCCTCGACGGGAGCCGATTACGACAGCGCGCTGGCCGACGCGAGCGCATTGGGATACGCCGAGGCCGACCCGACCGCTGATGTAGAGGGTTACGACGCCGCTGCCAAGGCGGCGATTCTGGCGTCCATCGCGTTCCACACCCGGGTCACCGCCGACGACGTGTACCGGGAGGGCATCACCAAGGTGAGCCCTGCCGACTTCGACGCCGCCCGCGGGCTCGGCTGCACGATCAAACTGCTGGCTATCTGCGAACGCATCGAAACCCCCAGTGGCCAGCGAGTGTCGGCACGGGTCTACCCGGCGCTGGTGCCCCTGAGTCATCCACTGGCCACCGTCAACGGCGCGTTCAACGCCGTCGTAGTTGAAGCCGAGGCGGCCGGGCGGCTGATGTTCTACGGTCAGGGCGCGGGCGGCAACCCGACCGCGTCGGCGGTGATGGGTGATGTGGTGATGGCTGCGCGCAACCGGGTGCACGGCGGTAGGGGGCCTCGGGAGTCGAAGTACGCGCAGCTGCCGATCGCATCGATGGGCATCGTCTCCACTCGCTATTACGTGAGCATGACAGTTAAGGATCGTCCAGGTGTATTGGCCTCGGTGGCAACGGAATTCGGCAGGCGTGATGTCAGTATCGCCGAGGTCCGCCAAGAGGGTATTCTCGACTCCCACGGTCAGCCCAACGGAGCGCGGATCGTAGTGGTCACGCACCGCGCAGCCGACGCCGCGCTGTCCGAAACTGTTGCCGCGCTGTCCGAGCTCGATGTCGTCCAGGAGGTCAACAGCGTGCTGCGCCTGGAGGGAACCAGCGAATGAGTAAAACCTCTACCCGTATTCACACACCGTGGCCCGGTCTGATCGAGGCCTATCGGGATCGTTTGCCGATGGCAGCCGGATGGACGCCGGTGACCCTGCTGGAGGGCGCCACACCGCTGGTGCCTGCACCTCGACTGTCAGAGCGGACCGGTTGCACGGTTCATCTCAAGGTCGAGGGCCTCAACCCCACCGGGTCGTTCAAGGACCGCGGCATGACGATGGCGGTCACCGAGGCCGTCGCGCATGGACGTCAGGCGGTGCTGTGCGCGTCGACCGGTAACACCTCGGCGTCAGCGGCGGCCTATGCCGCGCGGGCCGGGATCACCTGTGCGGTGTTGATCCCGCAGGGCAAGATCGCGATGGGCAAGCTGGCCCAGGCGGTCATGCACGGCGCCAAGATCATTCAAGTCGACGGCAACTTCGATGACTGCCTGGACCTGGCCCGCAAGCCCACCGCCGACTACCCGACCATCTCACTGGTCAACAGCGTCAACCCGGTCCGCATCGAGGGGCAGAAGACCGCGGCCTTCGAGATCGTCGACGCGCTGGGTACCGCGCCGGATGTGCACGCGCTTCCGGTGGGTAATGCCGGCAACATCACCGCCTATTGGAAGGGCTACACCGAGTACCACCGGGACGGCCTGACCGACAAGCTGCCCCGCATGCTGGGCACCCAGGCCGCCGGCGCGGCGCCACTGGTACTCGGCAAGCCGGTGAGCAATCCCGAGACCCTGGCTACCGCCATCCGGATCGGCTCCCCGGCGTCATGGGACGGCGCGATGGCCGCACGCGAAGAGTCCGGCGGCAGATTCCTGGCGGCCACCGACACCGAACTGCTCAGCGCCTACCGTCTGCTGGCCCGCGAGGAGGGCGTATTCGTGGAGCCGGCATCGGCGGCAAGTGTCGCTGGCCTGCTCAAGGCGGCCGAGGACGGCTGGGTGCGTCCCGGTTCGACGGTGGTCTGCACCGTCACCGGGCACGGCCTGAAGGACCCCGACACCGCGCTGCGGGATATGCCATCCGTCACCCCGGTCCCGGTCGACCCGAGTGCCGTTGTCGCCGCCCTCGGGTTGGGCTGAAGAACAGTGAGCCGTCGGTGACCGTTCTGCTACCCGCTGGGCTGACCGGCACCGCCGAGGTGGCAGCGTCCAGCGCCAACCTCGGCCCCGGCTTCGACAGCATGGGGCTGGCGCTGGGGCTCTATGACCAGATCGTGGTCGAGACCACCGACGTCGGCCTGATCGTCGAGGTCTCCGGAGAGGGCGCCGGGCAGGTGCCGGCGAGCCCCGAACATCTGGTGGTCGCGGCCATCCACCGTGGTCTTGAGGCCGCGGGTTTTCACGCCGCCGGCCTGGTGGTCCGTTGTCGTAACGCCATCCCGCACTCCCGCGGCCTCGGTTCCTCGGCCGCGGCCGTCGTGGGTGGGTTGGCGGTCGCCAATGCCCTTGTGGCACAAGTGAATAGCGAACCGTTGACCGACGCGCAGTTGATTCAGCTATCCTCGGAATTCGAAGGTCACCCGGACAACGCCTCAGCGGCGGTGCTGGGCGGGGCAGTGGTGTCTTGGACCGAGGTCGATACCGGCACGCCCGGCTATGCTGCGGTCCGATTGCGCCTGCACCCCGATATCCGGCTGTTCCCCGGAATCCCCGAGGTGCGGTCCTCCACTGCGGAGACGCGGGTGCTGTTGCCGCCGCAGATCAGCCATGAAGCTGCGCGGTTCAACGTCAGCCGGGCCGCGTTGCTGGTGGTGGCGCTGACTGAACGCCCGGACTTGCTGATGGCGGCCACCGAAGACGCGCTGCACCAGCCGCAGCGCGCTGCGGCGATGCCGGCCAGTGCGGAATACCTTCGGGTCCTGCGGGCCTGCGGGGTACCGGCGGTGCTCTCCGGAGCCGGTCCGGCCGTTCTGGCGCTCACCACCCGCACCGAGTTGCCGGCGGAGGCGCTCGACTTCGGCACGGCTAACGGGTTCGCTATCGGCGAGATGGCCGTCGGTGGACCGATACGCTGGGATTCGGGTGTCGCGACGACGGTTCCACGCCCCCACGGGTGAGCTTTGTTGCTTCGGGCAGCAAAGGCGGCTATCCTCAGTGAGTCCGGCAACCGCAGCGTGTTCACCTGCGCCGAAACTAGGACTATCACCAAAATCTTCGCACTGCAGTCAGTGGACTCACGGTTGGCCGTCACGCGCCGACCGCCGCATCCACCCAGTCGACACCGATGACTGGTGATGTGCCGCGTACAGCGAATCAGCTGAACGCCAGAAACCCCCGCACCATGTAGGACGCGAGGGAAAGAAAGGAAATCCGTGACCGATACGGACCTCATCACGGCCGAAGACCGCACTCCACCGACGGAGTCGCCGGCCGCCGTGAAATCCGAAAGCTCCGACTCCGCCGACGGTTCGCTGGCGACCATGGTGTTGCCGGAACTGCGCGCGCTGGCCAACAGCGTCGGTGTCAAGGCGACCTCGGGGATGCGTAAAAACGAGCTGATCTCCGCAATCCAGGAAACCCAGAACGGCGGCGGTACCCAGGGCAGCGATGGCAGCCGCAGGCAAGCCACTGGTTCCGACGAAGCCCCCCGGGCCGATACGGAGGCCTCGCGGCCCGAGTCGAGCGGCGACGACAACCGTCGTCCCGAGCGCAACGAACGCAGAGGCGACGGCACCGAGCGACGAGCCGACAACCGCAGCGACAACCGGGATTCTGCCGACCAGGGTGGGGAGCCGAGCGGTCAGCAAAACCGTGATGACGACGGTGATGGCCGCGGCGGGCGCCGCGGGCGGCGGTTCCGCGATCGGCGTCGGCGCAGTGAACGCCCCGGCGGCGAAGGTGGTGCCGGCGGCGGCGAGGCTGAGCTGCGTGAGGACGACGTCGTCCAGCCGGTCGCCGGGATCCTCGACGTTCTCGACAACTACGCCTTCGTGCGGACCTCCGGTTATCTGGCCGGGCCCAACGATGTGTACGTGTCGATGAACATGGTCCGCAAGAACGGCCTCCGCCGTGGCGACGCCGTCACCGGTGCGGTGCGGGTGGCCCGTGAAGGTGAGGGCGCCGGCCAGAACCAGCGCCAGAAGTTCAACCCCCTGGTGCGCCTGGACAGCGTCAACGGCGGCCCGGTCGAGGACGCCCGCAAGCGTCCCGAGTTCGGCAAGCTGACCCCGCTGTACCCCAATCAGCGGCTACGCCTAGAGACCACTCCGGAGAAGCTGACGACTCGCGTCATCGATCTGATCATGCCGATCGGCAAGGGCCAGCGCGCCCTGATCGTCTCGCCGCCCAAGGCCGGCAAGACCACGATCATGCAGGACATCGCCAATGCGATCACCAAGAACAATCCGGAATGCCACCTGATGGTTGTGCTCGTCGACGAGCGGCCTGAGGAGGTCACCGATATGCAGCGCTCGGTCAAGGGTGAGGTCATCGCCTCCACCTTCGACCGACCGCCGTCAGACCACACCCAGGCCGCCGAACTCGCCATCGAGCGGGCCAAGCGACTGGTGGAGCAGGGTAAGGACGTGGTGGTGCTGCTCGACTCGATCACCCGCCTGGGCCGCGCCTACAACAACGCTTCGCCGGCCTCGGGGCGCATCCTGTCCGGTGGCGTCGACTCGACCGCGCTGTACCCGCCGAAGCGCTTCCTCGGCGCGGCGCGCAATATCGAGCACGGTGGTTCGTTGACCATCATTGCCACCGCCATGGTCGAGACCGGATCCACCGGCGACACGGTGATCTTCGAGGAATTCAAGGGCACCGGCAACGCCGAACTCAAGCTCGATCGCAAGATCGCCGAGCGTCGGGTGTTCCCGGCGGTTGATGTCAATCCGTCCGGTACCCGCAAGGATGAGTTGCTGCTCTCGACCGACGAGTTCGCGGTCGTGCACAAGTTGCGCCGGGTATTGAGCGGTCTGGATTCGCATCAGGCGATCGACCTGCTGATGAGCCAGCTGCGCAAAACCAAGACCAACTACGAGTTCCTGGTGCAGGTGTCCAAGACGGCGCCGGGCTCGATGGACTCCGACTGACCGCTGACGCCTACTTTGGCTGAAGCTCTCTGACGTGGCGGACACCGTCCAGCAGTTGCTGCGCGACCGTTCTGGTGACCCCGGCCCCGCGGTGAAGTATGGCGACCGGGTGTGGAGTTGGCGTGAACACACTGGCGAGGCCGCGCGCCACGCCGCCACCCTGATCGCTCTGTCCGACCCTGACCGGCCACTGCATATCGGGACATTGCTGGGTAACACCCCTCAGATGCTCACCGCGATGGCCGCTGCGGGTCTGGGCGGCTACGTGCTGTGCGGGATTAATACCACCCGGCGCGGGGACGAACTGGCGCGCGATATCACCCGGGCGGATTGCCAGGTGCTGCTCACCGACGAAGCCCACCGCGGCCTGCTCGATGGGCTCGATCTTCCGGATGTGCGAGTGATCGACGTCGACTCCACCGAGTGGGTCGCACTGGTGGCGTGCGCGGGCGCCCTGACGCCACACCGCGAAGTGGGCTCAGGCGACACCTTCATGTTGATCTTCACCTCTGGTACCAGCGGTGAGCCGAAGGCGGTCCAGGTTGCCCACATGATGGTGCCGTTCTCCGGAGTGTCTCTGGTACAACGGTTTTCGATCACCGCGTCCGACGTCTGTTACCTGTCGATGCCGCTGTTTCATTCCAATGCACTGATGGCCGGTTGGTCGGTGGCTCTGACCGCCGGGGCGGCCATGGCGCCGGCAGCATTCTCGGCCTCGGGTCTGCTGGGCGACCTTCGCCGCTACGGCGTGACCTATATGAACTACGTCGGCAAACCGTTGGCCTACGTCCTGGTGACACCTGAGGAAGCCGACGACGCCGATAACCCGCTGCGCGTCGCCTTCGGCAACGAGGCCGCTGAGCGCGATATCACCGAATTCGGCAGACGCTTCGGCTGCACGGTGTGGGACGGCTTCGGCTCCACCGAGGGCGCGGTGATCATCACCCGTGACGGCCAGTGCCCACCCGGCTCGGTCGGTCGCGGATTTCCCGGTGTGGCGATCTACAACGTCGATACCGTCACGGAGTGCCCGCCGGCGGTATTCGACGATTCCGGCGCGCTGGTCAACGGCGACGAGGCGATCGGCGAGATCGTCAACACAACCGGCGCCGGGCTGTTCGGCGGCTATTACAACGACGCGCAGGCCACCAGCGATCGGCTGCGCCATGGCATGTATTGGTCTGGTGATCTTGCTTACCGCGATGTCGAGGGCTGGATCTACCTCGCCGGGCGCACCGGAGACTGGCTGCGGGTGGACGGCGAGAACCTCACGACCGCGCCGATCGAACGAGTCCTGCACCGGTTGCCGCCGATCAACCGGGTGGCCGTCTATGCCGTTCCAGACCAGCAGGTGGGGGATGCGGTGATGGCGGCGATAGTGCTGGCCGACGACGCGGGCCTGACACCCGAGGAGTTCGGCACCTTTCTTGCCGAGCAACCGGACTTATCACCCAAGGCGTGGCCGAGGTACGTGTGGATCGCCGATGATCTGCCGGCCACAGCGACCAACAAGATCGTCAAGCGCACGCTGAGCGCCCAGGGCCTTGACGTGCCCGGTGGCGTGCTGTGGCACCGCCAGGGTCGCGGCGGGCAATACCGGCCGTTTGGGCCAGTGGCATCCGAACTGGCATAATTGCCGTTGATAGACCTCAGGTACCGGTTCACGCCCCCGGGAATTCCATCCAGTCGGCGACCCGGCGACACAATGCAGA
>Ga0164294_10002470_pt1 | contig 16682 bp, 11 predicted proteins | sample GEODES005metaG_FD_111479 | JGI IMG/M metagenome (GOLD analysis project Ga0164294, IMG submission 111479) | Oligotrophic lake water microbial communities from Sparkling Lake, Wisconsin, USA - GEODES005 metaG | ecosystem: Environmental > Aquatic > Freshwater > Lake | place: USA: Sparkling Lake...
CACGCGGAAAAGGTAGTGGCGCACCTCCGGCACTCCGAGCTGGTCAATAGAGTACTGGGGCTGGGCAAGGCTCGCAAGGATAGAGGCGCGGAAGTCGTTCTGATGCTCGAGGCGCGCCACGAATTGCGCACGACACTCGGCAACCACGCCGAACCCGTCCGCCTTGGGTGTTAGCAGCACCAGGCACAGCTCGGGCAAGACGAACGACACGTGGCCATACAGAAAGCCGGCTGCATTGTATTTCGGTAGGCAGATAGGAAGCCACACCTCGTCCTCGCGGAAGGAAAAGGAGGAGCCGACGGTGTTCATCACGAGCAGCAGGTCGTCCGGGTGGAGCGCCGTGCGCTTCGGGCGGAGCAGCGTCACCAGGTGGTTGTGCGCGACCAAGACGCCGAAGAGGACGTCCGTCTTTGCGCAGACGCTGAGCAGCAGCTTGGCGAGTTCGTCGCGCACGAGTGGCGGCATGCGCAGAACAGGCGTCGCCTGCAGCAACAGCGTAGGCTCCACGGCGGCCGAGTGCAGCAGCGAGCGCATCACGCGGTCTGTGCCGCCGAGCAGCCCGCGCGCGTCGTATGAGGCGTTGCGCGCGAAGATGCTCTCCACCTTGGAGGTAAGGATCGAAAAGATCTGTGCGTGCAGGATGCCGAGCTGCCGCCACGTGTGCTGCACGGGCTCGCCGACGCTGCTCGCGGCGACGAGGTAGAGCGGCCCGCGCATGAGGAACACGATGTGGTGCCCGCCCGCCTTGATATAACGGATCGTGTCGCCCTGGTCACTGACGAACGAGATGAGCGCCTGCAGCACGCCGAACGTGGGTGCCAGCTTGGACTCGTCGCCGTAACGCGAGAAGATGGGCTTGCCAGCCGAGGACAGGATGAAGATGTGCTTCTTGTGCAGCGACCACGACTTGTCGGCGTACGGGTCCTCGAGGTCGTACCGCCGACGCGCACGCTCCAAAGCGAGCTCCTCAAGCCGAGCACCCGCCGCGACGGGTGAGCCGCCGGCCAGGGCCGCAGCGGCCGAGGCGGCGAGCGGTGGTAGCGTGTCCTCGTCCTCAGAGTCGTGGCCCGCGAGCAGCTCCGTCGCTGCTGGGGCTTCCGCGGCAGCTGCGCTCATTGACATTGTTTTTAGCTCAATGGCTGTGAATGTTGGCTGTGAATGTCCGAACTTCGCAATGGGAGAAAAACTCCAACTGGATAATATGTTACACAGGACCGTGCACGGTTCAGGCGCGGAGCGTACGGCCGCATCTGAGATCGGACGGCCTTCAAGCTCGGCCACCTCCATGCCCGCTCCAACGTTGAACGTACTCGTACCCCATCCCGCGAGCGCATTCAAGATTCATCTAAGATTCATCCCGATCCCCAAGCCCAACTATAATAATCCGTTAATCGCTATAGCCTATATATATATATACATGCGGCGCGCGCCGCGGAAAGCGCGCCGCCGGCCTGCGCAACCTCCAGGCGGCCCTACTTGGGCGCGGCCCTACCGGATGCGCGGCCCTTTCGGAACACACAACATTCAACACACGGCATGTACACACATAGAAGTAGTGAGTCAAGTAGCTCTCGCCATTGACAAGCTGTGCCTTCTTCTGTCGGCACGCACGCACACGCACTTTGTTGGCTCAGTTCGCCCACCTACGCTGAACGAACGAGTCGCCTATCTGGGCGTCTATCTTGCTGTGTGCCTCGCCGAGCCATTACTCGAGCCAATAGCGAGGTTGCGAAGCAACGATTTGAACCGAAGGGCTGCGACGGCGCTGCCACGCTCTGTCTGGATCGGGCGCGGACTTCGTTGGCTCAGTTCACTCATGTGCTTGACGAACGAGTCGCCTCCACGAATTGATCCTGAATGGCTGCTGGCTGGCGAGTGCGACGGCGAGGACGCGGACAACAACATCAACGGCGTCGGTAGGTTCGACGAAAAGTAGAGGCCCTCCATGCACGAGATCAGCGACTTGGCCGCCGACTCGTCGAACCGGTCGACCTCGAAGGTGTCGATTGCGATGCCCGTATCGGTCGAGAAGGCGGACAGTCCCGCGATGTTGATCCCGTGGGAGGCAAGCGTGTTCGTGATGGCCGAGAGGCTGCCTCGCCGGTCGACGAACACGCATGAAAGCGCGACGCCGGGCCGGTCGTGAAGGGGATGCCACGAGAGCTCGACCGAGGATGTGTGCTGCACCAGCCTTTGGAAGAGTTGGGCGTGTGTAACACGCTCCTGCGCGGTGGTCGACGTGATGTACGACGAGGGAAGATGTGAACTGAGAGGACGTTCCTCCCGCGGGTCCACTGTCGCCGACAAAACCTGCCTCGATGCGGCGAGGCCCTCCATGCACGCGATCAGCGACTTGCCCGCCGACTCGTCGAACCGGTCGACCTCGAAGGTGTCGATCGCGATGCCCGTATCAGTCGAGAAGGCGGACAGGCCTATGATGTTGATCTTGAGCGAGGCAAGCATGCTCGCAATTGCCGAGAGGCTGCCTAGCTTGTCGATGAAGACGCATAAGAGCTCGATGACCGGCCGGCCGCTGCGTGGTGAGCTGCGGGGTTGCCACGAGATCTCAATTGTGGTTTTATTGTGGACCAGTCTGTGGATGAGCTCCTGGGCGTACATCTCACGTTCGTGCACGTTGGTCGGCGTGAGGAACGGCGGGGGAAGGTGCGCATCGGGTGCCGGGGCGTTGTCCATGGACCTATGGGAGGTTGTATCGAGGTTGAAAGGAGCGCTGGCAGCAGAGGTCGATTGGGGACGTGTGCCCCCGAGAGAGCTAGGAGGGTCGAGCCAGGACGATCTGCGCCGTGTGGCGGATGTGATGGGGACGATGCTTGCAGATGCTTTGGAGTCGCCACAAGGTGCGTGGCCGCGCTCCCTGGCTCGGTCATTGCCGTCATCCAGGGACCTCCTCAACGTGAGCTCGCCATCCATCGAAGTTGGCGACGCCTCTGCGATCTTCGCGGCGACCTTCTTGAACTCGATGATCTGCTCCTCGACCTCACATTTCGAACTTGGCGATGGATCCGCTCCATGAGCGCAGAGAGGATGGGCAGCGAGATGGCGTTGCGCCATCCCGAAAGACCGCTTCTTTTTATTGCGATCCGACTCGAATCTCGAAGATATATTTAGAGAGGTCTCCCACCATTTATCTAAACGTTTCGTGACGTCATCATCTGAATAGTTTGAGGACGATGAGATATAAAAGAAACGTCCAAGAATGTTCTGAGTTTCGAGATTCGCATTTGTTCTTTTGGTCGCGCGTGAATTTCTTTTTAATGATCACACAGTGCATATAGGGAAAATACATGATAGCATGACGCGTCATGTAAGCGTCATGCGAAAGATGCGATGAATGCTCCATGGAATGCTCGCGCCTGAGCTCAGGGCTGCGGCTTCTCCACCCTCGACTTCCGTATCTCCCCCGAGTCTCATGTGTGTCATCCGCTCGAGAGGCTCATGTGTCATGAAGTACGAATTCATTGGCAGGACGAACATCTCGTGAATCTCGTCGATCACCACACCTGCTCGCGGCGCAGCGCTCGTCGTCCTTGTAGAGGCTGCGCGACGCTCCTCCTGCGGGCGCTGCCTGGCCGTCACTGGATGGTTTCCTCGTCGCAGCCGAGGGCAGCTCCCACTCGTCGTCATTGAGGTCGGCATCTTCGTTATCATCTTCGTCGCCATCCTCGCTCTCATGGAGCTCATCGTGCTCCTCCTCGCGGCTGCGAACCCGCTGCGGACGCATGCGAATCCTCATGCTGCCTTGCTCGACGTGCTTTGGCAGCTGCTTGCAGCACGCGATGAGCGCCACGCCCACGAGAACAAGTATCAGCACGAGGCCACCTGCTCCAACCACGAGCCGCAGCAGTATCCTGGTGTCCATGCTGGTGCTCAATTCAGAGCCCTCGATGCCAGTGACGAGCCAAGTTGGGAGCCATCCGCTGTTGGCGCTCCCGCCTCGACTCGACCCGCCGTGGTCGGCGCGAGAGGCGCCGTGTGAGGCGACGCGTTCATGATGTGCGCTGCAAGGGGGGTGCACGCAGGGCGGCGGCGGTGGCGGCGGTAGCGGCAGCATCCATGCGTCGGGCGGCGTGACTGGGGGGGAGCTGGGGGGCGTTGAGGGCGGGATGGGAGGTGCAGAGGGTGGCAGGATGCCGCACTGCACATCGAGCACACGCACATTGGCACCCCAGCCACGCACGCGCACTGCGTCCTTGACGAGGCCGCCATCTTTGGTATGCACCGGCTCGAGCTGACCGAACGACTTGAGTGCCGCACTCACGCGCAGGCATGAAGCCTTGCCTTCTGCTCGTCCTTCGCCGACGTCGCCGCTGACGCTGCATGTATGGATCTTGCGTGTGGAGCGCTCGATGTTGACCATTTTGGTGACAGTGAGGCCGTTGTCGCCCACGAGCTGGATTGAGATGAAGCCGCCTGCCCAGCCGGCGGTGAAGATGACATCCAGCTGGAAGTACGAGGCGGCCTTCAGATGTTCCTTCGGCTTCTTTTTGTCTTCGATCGTCTCCGCAGGCTCGTAGCTCGCGTCGGCGCCGTAGGACGCGTCGGGCGTAGAGTAGGAGTACGAGTCCTTGTACTCGAGCAGCTTGATCATGCCCTTCTGTGCGAGCACAACGTGGCCCTCGGCGGCACAGCTCGACTTCTTGAGCGTGTAGACGATCCGAGGCGGCGGTGGGCTCGGAGGTGAGGGCGGGCTCGGCGGCAGCGAAGGCATCGGGTGCAGCGGCAAAGGCGGGAGAAGTGGCGGCGGGGGCGGGCCGGGCGGCTTGGGCGGCAGGTACGGTGGTGGCAGCAAGGGTGACCTGTTGCGGCGGTACGTGCTCGGGCACCAGCCACAATCCATGCAGGCGCAGTGGTTGCAGTGCTTGCACTCGTAGCATGCATGGAAAGCGTCCCCTTCCACCATCGTTGCTGGGGAGCACCATGAGAGGCACTCAAAGATGATGCTGTCGGAGGCCGTAGAGGATGCAATGGGCGCGCACGCCTTTGCGCTGTTCACGTCCCTGTCGTAGAGGATGCAAAACTCGCATGGTTTGCACGACTCCATCGGGCAGTGCATCTTCGCGTACGTTGGAGAGCACCATCCCGCGCATGTCGGCGTCTTGAGGACGTCGACCTTCGGCGCCGTGTCGCGCGCAACGCATAAATGCGCGAGGAGCATCATCGCGTACGGGCGACGCTCCTAGGCTCCTTCGCCGTATTTGTGGCTGTGGACACGCGTCAAAACAATATATAAAAAGAAACGGGCAAACGGCCATTACATGCACGTGTGAAATCCCGCCTCTGCACACCGCCGAGAAGAATCAATAGAATGTGTATAGATCGGTATGGAACGCGTCGCGTTGGCAACCCCGTCCATTCTCCAGACGGTTGATGCACCGCGACGGTACGGGGCGGATCTGGGCGAGACGGGCCACACCGAGAGACTTGACGCGAGAGTACTGATGCCTGAACGAGGTTAAGAACGAGGTGGGTGAGCTGTACGTAGGCCGAGTCGATGTATGTAGGGAGGGTTTAAGGGAGGGTTCGACACAGGGTGGAGGGTGAGGGTCGTTTAGTCATTTATGACGTCTTATAGACGTGATTAAAAAGACGAGAACCCGTCGCTACATGCCCGTCGCGCGATTTCCGGTTCTTTCGAGTTTCGTTAATCACGCGTTTGTGTCTGACACGTCATTACGATTGAGGCCTCGATTGTACGCAGCGCGATTACGTGTCATTCGGCGCTCTCTCGTCTAAGAAGCAACCCCGTCTCTCGCTCGCTCGACGGCGCCACGCCAAGGTCATCGGCTCCCGCTGATTTGTGGGAGGCATGCTTCATGTGATGAGCCGTCACGAGCAGGCGCGCTGCGGCCGCCCGCGTGAGTCCGGGCAGCTGCCCTTCTCGCTCCCACAAGGCCAGCCAGGCGGAGCGTACACCGTGCAGCCATGCAGGCGCCGAGAGCGCCGCGTCACGCATCATGTAGCAGTGCCGCTGCCCGTGGAAGGTGAGACGGAGAATCTCCTCATTCGGGTTCCCGCCGCCGCCGCTGCCGCCTCGATCATCTTGGCCACCTCCAGCTGTGAATCCTTTGTCAATGCCAGCAGCGGGCGTCGCGCGCCGGCGTCGCATGACAATAACTGGATGGCGCTCGCAGCCTTCGAGGCGCCATTCAAGCAAGCTGCCCGGCCACACTGGCCGCAGAGCGTCGGAGCCTGGCGGAGTGACGGGTTGACGAAGCAGGCTGCTCAGGGCGACGATGTACGAAGAGGGAGAGGGGAAGAGCTCATACGCATTTGAACGTCCATCTCGATCGCGAACGCCGCTGCCGCCGCTGCCGCCGCTGCCGCCGCTGCCGCCGCTGCCACCGCTACCATCGTCACCACCATCGCCACTCATGTGGTCGCGACCCTCGGGGTTCGTTCCAAGCATGTAATGAAGGCCGGGGCGGCCAGAGCACAGATCGTACCACCGGCGCCCCGCATCGCCCCCAATGGGGTCACCACCGGCCCCAGCCCCAGCGAAAAAGCGCACCACCTCAGGGTCTGCCGTCGGCGGCAACAACTCGGGTCTGTAACGGCCGGCATGAGGGTCCCACAGCGCAAGTCCGAGGGCCTCGCGTAGGCATGCCTCTACGCAATCGGCCATCGGCGCCTGCCCACGCCAGCCGTGCTGCTCCTGCACCACCTCGGGGGCGCAGCCATGCCGCGCAACTGCAGTGAAGGCCAGTCGCTCGAGTGCCGCCGCACCCACCCGGCCCGCATGCAGATGCTCGAGTTCCGGCGCAGAGGGCGCCACCGCCACTGAGCCGCCTCCAAGCAGATAATGGACCTCGGCTCCAAACGCGTCTGTCTCCCACTGCTTTGAAAAGTCGTCACTCCACGGGAGCGCAGCTGCCGATGTGAAAAGGGTGCCGCCGTCAAGCCCCCTGTAGTGCTCGCCACCGGGTGAGAGTGGCGCGTCTGGCTCGTGCTTTGGGCCGTTTCGGTCGACGGGACGATGATTGTGGTGGTGGTGGTGGTGGTGCTGCTGCTGCTGCTGCACGTGCTCGCTCAGCGCGTGCAAAAAAGTGCGCAAGTCTGCCTTCGAGGTTGCTGTCGCCCACACGTAGGCGAGGAACACGTCCACGCCGTCCAGACCCGCCACGAGCGCACGGGACAGCCCATCAAGACGGAATGGTGTCTCTCGTGCGGATGCATGCCGCTGAGGGGAAGGCAACGGCCGAGCCGGCGCGGTAGCCTCGGTGAGGAGCGCACAGAGCCGTTCGAAGTGCGCAATCGATACGCGAGTGTCCTTTGCGATGCGCGCGATGCCATTCGCTAGCAGTGTGCGGCGCACAACCTCGGCCGAGCCACGGCGAAGTGCGAGGCCCAAATAATGGGCCTGCAAGCTGGGGTGCAGGTGCGCCGCTGGCAGCGAGCGATTGCGCGTCGGCCGCAATGGCCCTGAGTGATCGTGGCGGTGAAAAAGGGCGCGGGCAAGCCGAGAGGCTGCCGAAGCACCTTGGAGGCTGCCATCTTGCCACAGCCACTCAAGGGCCGGTGATCCGTAGAGAAGAAGGCCGTGGCAAGGAGACAAGTTCAAGTATTTGCCTGCAATAGCCGTGGCGGTGCCCTTGCAGTGGCGCGCGTGCAGGCCACGCTGCACACGGCGGAACGTGCATTGGCGACAAAGCGCCGACCTTCTGCTCAGCACAGGCACGACGGTCGGACCCCAGCCCATGCTGCTCGGAAGGTGTGAACGCGTCGCGTTGGCTCATCCTTCGGATGTGAACGTTAACACGTCAGACGTGACAACCGGTGCTACGGCACTGTTACCGCCCGCTCAGAATACACACACCTTACATGACCCCATACATTGTATGAGACACGGAGCATGCGCGCGCTGGCGGCGTTCATGATGTTCGGCGTCGGCGTGAAGGTACACAGTACACGATCGAGTCAAGCACTCAACCGCGAGCTTTCGGAATCTGGGAGGAGGGATTTACTGTGGATTCCTATTTGGGGAAGTTGGTCACACTTTTTGAGACCTCCGTGCATCGCCGAGGGATACAGCAGCACGTCGAGACTGAAACATTGTGCCACATACCATCATGGACGAGGCTCGGCCTCCGCAGGCGCGCACATTCCCGCATGTGGGCGGCCATCACCGCCGTGGAGGCCCCCTCCCCCACCCGGTAGACGGGCTGGAGACGCTCCCGGCGATCGGAGGCCACAGGTGGCCCGAAGGCGCACCATGCCGCCCTTCCTTCATGGTCATCGGCGCGCCCAAGTGTGGTACGACCAGCCTCTTCGAGTACCTCGAAGCCCATCCGCAGGTCAGCGCACCAGCTCGCAAGGAGCTGTGCTTCTTCTCGCCGTTCAAGCGCTACCTTCAGCGTTACCGCAGGGCACCATCGTCAGATTGGGATCTCTACACTTCTGCGTTTGCTGGTCCTGCCGCACTGCAGCTGGCGATCAGCAACAAGAACATGGGCCGACGCCACACCCATGGATCGGCGGTTGAAAACCGGTCGCCAGGTGCGGTGGTTGACTGCGAGGCACGCAAGCTGCAGGCCTTCGAGGCCTGCCCATTCTATTTGGGCGAGGCGTACTCGGCGGCCGTCATCCACGACGTCTTTCCGGCGATGCGGGTGATGGCCATCCTGCGCAACCCCCGCGAGCGCACTATCTCGGCGTTCAACGACTACGTGCGCATGGGGCGCATCCGCGGCGAGCATGCCTCGGAATTTGGTATGGACAGCCTTGTGCGCCACCGCATCCAGCTGCTGCAGAGTAAGGAGCGCACGATTGAGGACCACGACATGCGAATCCTCACGTCGGGCGTGTACATCCACGGCCTCGAGGCGTGGGGAAAGATTTGGCCGACGTCGCAGCTGCTTGTGCTACGCGCCGAGGACATGTTCGCTGACACAGCGAGCACCATGGCCCGCGTCCACCGCTTCCTCGGCCTCGACCAGCACCACTCCAGCGTCTACGGTCAGGCGATGAATAAGAACCAGGGCAAAAAGTCACGCTCTTCACGCGCGCTCGACCACATGCTCGACGACTTCTTCGCTCCGTATAATGCGCAGCTGTACGCGTGGATGGAGCAGCGTGGCGAACGTTTTGAGCCCTGGCCGATTGCGAATGTGACTTCCGAAGTCGACGCGACGTGACGCGTGAACCGGACCGGTGGCTTGGCGTTCCCCGTAGCACCAAAGGGGAGCGACGCATACGGCTCCGCGAGGCGCCGGCTTCCTTTTCGCGCGTTGAGAGCGGCCTGCCAAGATGTTGAGACCCGGCGCAAGTGGCTCGGCTCCAAAGCGGTATACGGAAATGCGTTCTGTGATTCTGGCAATCGTTTGTGGAACGCGCCACAGACCGCGCGACCGTCCACCGTCCACCGACGTGCGAGAGGAGAGCGCAGCCCCGATACCCGACCGAGTGGAGACGGAATCGGGCGAAGTCGACGGAATACACTGTTATCGGACCGCATGGCGCATGGGGGTGCGGGGTGCATGCGTTCCGGCATGGCCGGGTGTGAGCGGATCTCGGATGAGCGCGCCGGCCCGGCAGGGACGGTCATGAGTGATGAGACATGACGAACTTCTTGAAACGCACCGTATTACAGTCGAGTTTTCGTTTACACACGGTGCCAAACGGCTCGGAACAGGTCACGGAACAGGTGAGCACTGTCGTTTGCTCGTACGTTCCGTGTCGCATACCGCGCGTAAGTTACAAGTTCTCTCTCTGTCGCATACCGCACGACAAGCACATGCGGAAGCATCGCATACCAGCACGGCGCTCGACGGTCGCGTCGCGGCGCACGCCGCGTCAGACTCGGCTGGGGCTGCCGGGAGGAATGGGTCGGCCCAATCCTCCTCCTGCCTGCCCTGAAGCCCATACGTTGTGCTGAAACGGTCCTGGTCTCCTGGAGGAGGAGGCGACGCCTGAGGGGCTCGAGCTGTTCCTTGCGGCCAGCCGGTCCTGCACGGACGGTCTGCTCGTCATCGGCGGCGGCGGCGGTGGCGGTGGCGGTGGCGTCGTCGTCGTCGCCACCCCTGGACCTCGCCACACTGCCTCGGCAGCGGCACTCACGGCTGGGGGCATACTCGCGCGCATCTCCTGCTGGAACTTGACGAAGACATTCCGATACTCGGCCTGCTTGCGCTCCAGATCGTCCAGCCGCGCGAGGGCGCTCGGCCCGTCGTGGCCTCGCAGCCGGCGGAGCAGCTCGCGCGCGGAGGGCTCGTCGATCAGCTCGGCCGCGGCCTTGCGGGTGGCGTCGCGCGCGCCCACCCGGGCGAGGCAGGTCGTGAGGGTCGCGTCTCCCGGGAGATCGAGCGCGAGGGCGAGCTGGATCGTCTGTGCCTCGATGGTCTTCTCAGCTTGGCACATGCGGCGAACTCGGCGCAGAGCACCTTCCGAGTCAGACGCGCCCACCATCTCCCGCAGCGCCGCGCACACTCCGCCGGCCGAGAGGCCGCCGGCCGCGGTCGCCTCCGCAAACCCGTCGCCGATGGCCTCGGCGACCAGACGAGCCAGTTCGGTCTCGGCCTCGCCGAGGGCTCGCCGTGCTGAGCGCGCGCCGCCGCGCCGCGCGCTGCCGCCACCGCCCAGAGTTCCGATGAGCTTCCCGCCGAGCCGGCTAGGACCGATAGGCCTCGCGGTCGACGGTTCTCGTGCCCTCACGAGCCCCTCGATGCCACCAGCCGCGGCGATCGCCGCCTGTTTGGCGGGATCGTCGCTCGGGTCGTCGCCATCCGGTTGCTGGCTCAGCACCTTGCCTAGCTGCGCTTCGAGAGCATATCGGAGGATGCGCAATTCAGCCAACTCGGTGCGCTCGGCTGCCCACTGGCGCAGCTGCCCGAGCAGCCAGCGCGGCGTGTGGAGTGCTGTCGCCTGATCCGGGTGGCCGCCGGTGATCTGCGCCTCGAGCTTCGCGCGCAATTTCGGGTCCAGTGAGGCGTCGAGCTTGATCGCTCCGACGGAGCGTGCGTCGCCGCGCAGCCGCTGTGGGCCGGTGATGCCGTCCTCGATGAGCTTGCGTGCCGCCTTGACAAACGTCTCAAGCGCCGGGGTCTTGGACGCGACCGCGGCGAGCTTGACCACCTGGTCGCGTACGGCGTGCACCGACGAGAGACTGAGCAGCCGGCAGACGTCGATTAGGAGCGCGTCACGGTCCGCAGGGGTCATCGTGTCCACGTCGGCGTTACCGCCACCCGTGCGCGCGATCGCCTTGTCGCGCGCGATCGCCTCGCGCGTGGGCGACTTGTGCCGAGGGACGAACTGTACCGGCCAGAGCGGTTCCCTCTTGCGCCGCTTCTCCTCCGCAATCTCCGCCTCGAGCTCAGCCACGCGTACCGTGAGGTCTTTGACTGCGCGGCAGCTGGGCCGGCCACTTAGCTCGATCTCGAGGTTGGCCACTTGGTCCCGTAGCGCATTCACGTACCCTTCCCACTCTGCCGCGCGCCTAGCGGCCTCTTCCACCTGGGCGCCCATGGCGCGCAGCGTCGCTGAGCCCGAGGCCGTCTCCGCCGCCTGCGCCACGGACGCCTCCGCCGCACCCATTGCCGCGTCCGCTGCCTCGCTGATCGCGGGCGACACACCCACCGCTGCGGCCGCGTCGGCTAGCGTCAAACCGGCACCGAGCAGCAGCCCTAGACCCGCCGCCTCGCCGGCCTCATGGGCGCGCTCGATGCGGTCGAGAAGCTTGGTGACCTGTGGCATCACCTGGCCGAGCGAACGCGCGGAGGCAGCCGCACTGCTCAGGGCGACCAGTTGCTCGTGCAGTGCGCGCCGTTCCGCATGCGCCGCCTCAAGCTGTGAGAGCAGCGTCTGCCGCTCCGCCGCCGCCGCCGCCGCACCGGCCGCCGACTCATCGTAGACCTTCTGGTTGCCCTCGAGCATACGCTCGCGCGCAAGCTTGAGGGCGTCGAGCTCCACCTGGGTGGCAGCGAGTTGCGCTTCGGCTTTCTCGTATCGCTCAGAGGCCTTTCGACGGGTCTCGGCCTCGGTGGCGAAGGCAGCGGCCGCTTCTTCCTTGTCGCGCAGGGCGGTACTCGCGATACGCTGCTGCGCCTCTCGCGCCTCCTCTGCCGCCCTCACGGCCTCCTCCGCCTTCCGCTCCAGGCTCGCCAGGCGGTGCGCCGCCTCCTGCCCCGCCTCCGCTGCCCTGGCTGCCTCCTCCGCCTTCCGCTCCAGGCTCGCCAGGCGGTGCGCCGCCTCCTGCCCCGCCTCCGCTGCTTTGGCTGCCTCCTCCGCCTTCCGCTCCGCCTTCTCGACCACGCGCTGCGCTGCCTCGAGCTCCAGACGCGCCGTCGCGAGCGCCGCCTCCAGCCCACCTACCGCACCCTTGGTACGTGTATGCTCCTCACGCTCCGTGCGCAGGGTGCGTTGGAGCTTCTCGATCTCGGCCGCTGCTGCCTCGCCCCTTGCCATGGGGCCTGAGCTGTAGGCACGGCGCAGTGCCGCCTCGGCTGCCGCCTCGACGGCCGCGGCGTGGGGCATGGGTAGCTGCTCCCTCTCTGACTGCTGCCGAAGGGCCTCGAGGAGCTCGCGGCTGAGCTCGCGCTCCTCGAGGAGCTCCTCTTGCAGCGCGGCCGCACGCTGCTGCAGCGCGGCCACATCGATGGCGATGGCGGCACGCCCCTCGGCCGGGCCGCTTGCAACCTCGTCGTTGGCACCACCGCCGCCGCCGCCGTCACCCACGGTAGCAGCCTGCATGGCGGCGGCGGCCTCGGCAGCCTCGCGCAGGCGCTCCTCCGCCTCCGCCAGTTTGCGCTCCTCTTCGCCCACGAGCCGAGCTGCCGCAGCCGCCGCCTCCTCGGCCGCCGCCACCGCTGCCTCTGTCGCCGACAACCGCGCAGGTGAGGGCGGCGCCACCAATGGTGGCGAGGGCGGCGACGGTGGCGAAGGCGCCGCTGTCGGCGATACCTTTTCTTCCTCTGCTGTCTCCGCAGTCTTCGCCAGCCGCTGCCTCCGCTGCTGCTGCTGCTGCCTCCGCTGCTGCCGCTGCAGCCGCCTCGCCGCTTTTTCGGCCGTCTCCGCCTCTGCCCCTGTCGCCTCTGTGGCTGCCGCCTCTGCCGGAGCCTGTTCTGCTGCGGCGGCGGCAGCCTCAGCACCTACCATCTCCGCGTTGGAAGCCTCGGCCCAAACGTCTGCCTTGGCCGCCGCCGCGAGCAGAGAGGGCACCTCGTCCGCTGTCGCCTTCTCTGCCTCCGCCGCTGCCTCTGCGGCCGCCTCTGCTTCAGCCTTTTCCTTCGCCGCTATGATTTCCTTAGCTTTCACCTCCGCCTCAACCATAAAGGCGCACTTTGCCACGGCTCTGAGCTTCACGCCAAAGGGATTCGGCGGCGAGGAGCTGCGTTCGACACCGCTGTCGGGTGGCGACATGGGTGGTGAAGAGCCACCCGCTGTGGGTGGTGAAGTGCCACCGGGCGGCCGCCCTGCCGTAATCTCTCGCATTGCTTTCTTCCCGCCCAGTGTGAACGTTTAACACCACGAAAACCCTCCCCATCGTGATCGTCACACCACGCACAATTTCGCCAGGCTCGCACACCTCTCGTGGTCTCGTGATAAATTCCCCCAAACAAGCATCAGAGTTCCAACACTCGCATCTACTCGGAGTTTTCGCTTTCAGCTGAGGCTCAACGTCCAGTCATCCAGTTATCGCTGCGGGATTTATTCCCGGAAGGGCGGCATGCTATCGCCGGGCTGCGGCCGGTACGGCACGGGCACCGCAGGTGGCGGCACAGGGGGATCGTCGGAGCGCGGGATCGGCACCCCGCCGCCACCGGAAGTCCCCAATCTGCCCGGTCGCACGGCTGCTATACCGGTCGCGCCCGGCCGAGTGTGCTGTAGCAGGCTGCCGCTGCTTGCGGTGCTGCCACGTGCGCTCGAGGAGCGACCCTGGCCCACCGGGGAGCGGCCGCTGGCGCTACTGCTGCTGTAGCGCGGGCTCGCTGCAGGTGGCGCGTTGGCGCGCCCGCCCGCGCTCGAGCGCAAGCTCGCGCGCGAGCTGTCATGCGCGAGCGCAAGGGCGGTGACACCGCCCTTGCGTTGGCGCAGCCGCTCTGCATGCTGCTGCGAGTCGAGCTCGGCCTTGATGTTGTGGTAGCGGCGCAGCAGCCGTTCGAGGTCCTGCTGGCGCGCGACGCGTTGCTCCTCAGCGCCCGTCTGGATGCGCTGGCGCAGCGCGCTCACCTCCTGGTCTTGCCGCTCCGCTAACCCGCTCTCGAGCTTGTGCAGGTGCTCCTCCCGCTCGACCGCCGCCCGCTGCGTCTCCTCCGCCTCGAGCTTCTCGGCCCGGTCCTTGACCTTCTGCGCCTCCATGTACTGGCCCTGCTTGGCGAGCGTGCGTTCGACCTGGCGCATATCGAGCACCTTCGGCGACCACTTCGGCGCGGTCACTGCCGCCTCGTGCTTCGCTCGGAACTCGCGTGCGTCCAGCTCGTGGCGCTGGCGCATCGCCTCGAGCAGTTCGCCCGCGCGTTCCTCGTACTCCTTCATCGTGTGGTCCCACATGGCGTTGAACTGCTGGAACTCGAGCATGTGGGCCTCCTCGACACCCAGGCGCTGCGCAACCTGCCGAGAGCGCAGACTCTCCTCACGCCGGCTCTCCTCGTGCTGTCGCAGCTCCTCAAGGCGCTTCCTTGCAATCTCCGCCTCCACATACTTGCCGCTCCGCTCGCAGTTCTTCATGTGCTCCTCAAGGATCGTGAGGAAGTCCGCCACCGCGGCGCTGTTCGTGGCCTCATCGCCGCCTTGCTCCATGGAATCACAAAAGTCGTTTCGTTCGTCAAAACATTTTAGCTGCGTGACACTCAGCACGCGGAGCATTTTCAAGGCGTCGATTTGGTTTCGTCGTTCGTCGTTCCGCCGGGGCCTGGCGGACGGAGAGATTTAGATGGATTCAATGGATGAGTCCATTCGTCTCAAGAAGCTCTGCGCGGCCAAGGACGCACAAATCGAGGCGCTTTATGGCCGTGTGGAGATCCTCACAGACGACATTGCCGTGCTGCGCGGCGAGCGCGCCTACCTGCACGAGGCAGCTCAGAGCAGCAAGCGCGAGTGTCACACTTATGAGATGCGCGCGCGACGGTTTGAGCAGGACGCACGCGCTGCCGCCTTGCGCGCCGACGAGGCGGAGCGAGCTCTCATCGCCTCTGAATGCTCGTTTGCCAAGGATCTCGACGCGCTCCGCACGCTCCTGCGCACGAGCGACGACGCCCAGCAGCAGGCTGCAAACACTGATGTGGAGACGGTGTCGCTCATCTCTCAGATCGAGACGCTGCGTGCTGAGCTGCGGGCGCTCGACGAAGCGTCACCGTATACGGCTAGGCTGGCTGCCGCTGAGGCCTCGGCGGCGACCGCCGCGGCGCAGGAGCAGGCGAGTGCTGCGCGTGCGGCGGCGGCGGTGCTAGTGGAAGAGAATGCATCGCTGCGCGTGCAGCTCCAAGAGGCCGTGCGGCGGCAAGAGGCGCTGCAGCGCCAGCTGGCCGCCCGCGAGGAGCTAGCACGCATCACAGCCGAGCGCTTGCAGCTCGCCGCGCGCCGGGAGGTCGAGCAGGACGAGCTCATCGACCGTACTGAGGAGGAGTTGACGAATCTCTCCAAGGCGGAAGTGCTGCTGCGCCGACGGCTCGAAGGCGGTGGCGCTCACGGAGGCGCGTCCGTGAGCGGCGATGGTGGTGCCCGCGGCGACGATGCCAAGGCGGCCTCGCTGCTGGAGGACGGGTACGCGGCCGAGGAAGCGGCGGCCGGGCAAGTGGCGAGAGAAGCGGCGCCCGCAGCGGCGGCAGCGGCGGCAGCAGTGGCGGCGGCCGTGCACTCGATGACACCGGCGGCGGCGGTGGTGACGCCGCGTCACGCCGCTCCGAATGATAGTCACGAACGCGCGCGTGAGCAGGTGAGCGCCGCTCGAATGCGCTGGCTACAAGAATTGACCAGTCATACAATGCCCTCGCCAGGAAATCCGCTCGCGCAGCCGCCGCCACCGCTGCCGGGGCTGCTGAGCGCCCGCGCGTCGCGCGTTGTGCACGACTGCGACGAGGCGCCGCCGAGCAGCATGGGCCGTGGCGATGGCAGCGCGCCACCGCAGCTCTTCTGCTTGCCTCAGAGCTACGCTTCGGCGTACGCTCCTTCGGCTGACGCAGATCGAGGGAGATCGGGGGAGATCGAGAGCTACGCGCGAGAGCTGCAGAGCTACAGCTCACAGAGGGGCAGCCGCGCACAGGGCCTGCGTGAAGAGCTGCAGCCTTGCCACGCGCTTCCTCAGGCGATGACGGGAGGGGATGCGATGGCTGACTTCCTCGCCGCTGCGAGCGCGACGGGCGTAACGACGGGCTCAACGGGCTACGTGAAGGCCGCCCGCCTTCGAGCAGGCGAAGGGCGCCTCGCCCTCGCACAGGAGAAGGGCGCTGCTCAGGAGTCTCGCAGCTATCCCGCCCATCTCTTTGTGCAGACGACGGCGGAGCGCCGGACACGCGAACAGATCAAGGCACTCCTGATCGCCAAAGAGACGGCGCTCTCGGCGGTGGCCGCTCTGTAGGAATCCTAGCGTGCCAACATATCTCGCATCACGCTCTACACAGCGTCAGCGGACCTCCCCTCACCCCTGCGTATCCGCACTCCTTGACGCGCTTTCGCGCCAGATCTCCTGCTCAACCGCACAGTCACGCCGCTCGACGCGGGCCCCCGGACCG
>Ga0164294_10002471_pt1 | contig 16679 bp, 7 predicted proteins | sample GEODES005metaG_FD_111479 | JGI IMG/M metagenome (GOLD analysis project Ga0164294, IMG submission 111479) | Oligotrophic lake water microbial communities from Sparkling Lake, Wisconsin, USA - GEODES005 metaG | ecosystem: Environmental > Aquatic > Freshwater > Lake | place: USA: Sparkling Lake...
GCACCTGCAGTGTCATCAGAGGCACTCAGCGGGATGGCGAGCACCTGCAGTGTCATCAGAGGCACTCAGCGGGATGGCGAGCACCCGCAGTGTCATCAGAGGCACTCAGCGGGATGGCGAGCACCCGCAGTGTCATCAGAGGCACTCAGCGGGATGGCGAGCACCGCGCACGGCGTCACGTCGCCGTCCAGGTGGAGCCAGTCGGTCGACGCAGCACGAGCCGCCAGCGTCGGGTCGGCACCGACGGCATCAGCCTTGTTGAGCACGAGGATCTGTGGCTTGCCGCTCGCCTCGAGCTCTTTGACGATGCCCTGGACGGAGCGCACCTGTGGGGAAGGGATCGGGGCGCCGTTGTGAGCACGTGCATGCGAGCGAGGCTGTGAGTGCCGTGCACGAGCGCCCTGGACAGAGCGCACCTGCTGTACGGCGATCTCTGAGGAGGCGTCGACCACGTGCACGAGCAAGGTGGCATCGACAAGCTCATCGAGCGTGGCGCGGAAGGCGGCGACAAGCTTGGTGGGCAGCTTCTGGATGAAGCCGACCGTGTCCGTGAGCAGCACCTCCTTGCCGCCGGGCAGCGCGTGTAGCCTGCTCGTCGGGTCGAGCGTCGCAAACAGCAAATCGTCCGCATACACCTCCTGGGAGCCACAGAGGGTGTTGAGCAGCGTGGACTTGCCTGCGTTCGTGTACCCAACGATGGCGACGACGGGGCGCCGATCGCCCTCGCGCCGCTTGGCGCGCAGCATGTCGCGCTGCGCCTGCACCGCCGCCAGATCGTCCTCAATCTTGCCGAGCTGCTTGCGAAAGAGTCGGCGATCCTCCTCTAGTTGGGTCTCACCGGAGCCCTTGAGGAACATGCCGCCGCCGCTGCCACCCTTGGCATCCATACCCGCACCCTGCGTGAGGAAGAACTTGAGACGCGGCAGCATGTACTTCATCTGCGCCGCAGCCACCTGCAGCTTGGCCTCGCTCGTGCGCGCGCGCTGCGAAAAGATGACGAGGATGAGCATTGTCCGATCGAGGACCTGCACCTGCTCGCCGCATGCCTCGATGAGCACGTTCTGGATGTTACGGCCCTGGGCCGGCGTGAGCTCCTCGTCGAAGATGACTGTGCTCACGCGCATCGATTTCACCAAAGCCGCGATCTCGTCGAGCTTGCCTTGCCCAATGAAGGTCGAAGGTGACGGGTGCTGAAGCGTTTGGTAGTCGCGGCCAAGCACCTCGAGACCCGCCGTCTCGCAGAGCCGCTGCAGCTCATCAAGGGAGTCATCGATACCCCACGAATTGACTAGCGTCTTGTATCGGTCGCGTTTGACTACCGCGCCGACGAGATAGCACTTCGCACCGGGCTCCACGTTGATGGTCTCTGCGCCAAAGGCGGCCATGGCGGCTGGCGGCGAGCGACGACGGATGATACAGCCGCTGCAGCCGCTGCAGCCGCTTCGGCCGGGCACGGCAAAATGAAGTGCCGTGGTGGGCAGCAGCCACAGGCTCAGCAACTGAGCGTGACCCATCATTTCTTTCTCTGTGTTCTCGTGCTCCGACGCGACGAGTTCACAGTCGTGCAAGTCAAGTCAAGTCAAGTCAACTACGAGGCGAAGGTCAGCTCAAACTCGCGCCCCCCAGCTAATTAAGTTCTTGTCTCTCGAGAGGTCCCGAAGCAACCAAGCCGAGCAACCATGCAAGTGAAAGGTATTGGTTTGAGGGTGTTTCCGGAGCGACGTCGTGACCGCGTGTTCGTATTTTATGTGAACTAACGCTCGCACACTCATGTACCAGGTGCAGTTCCACATTGAGATGGAATCACATCCTTGGGCAAGACCATTGGAGACCCAGATGGGCGATGAACTGAAAGACTGCACCTTGAGCAGGCTCGTTGCAAGAGCTCCGGAACCAACACCCCTTGGGGAAAGCCATGGTATGGATCGCCCTCAGCTGACACGGCCGCATGGGCACCTGTGAGCTTGGGTGTAGCCGTCATGGTCATGGTCAGGTCTGAAAGGTCGAGAATCCCTACCCTGGCATCTTGCGCTGCAGCGATCGCCAAACGGTTGAGCCAGTGATGGAGTCCGTTGACGACACTCGGGTGGTGGGTGCTTGTGTTGTTGGAGCGTGGACCGATGTGCATCGTCTTCCACAGGACACAAACATTGGAAGGGTACGCAGTGGCATGGCGCCTCAGCAGCGCCTTAGTCCCCATCATGTAGTCGTCAACCCATGTTTGTGGCATTCTCCAGCCGTCTTCTACAGCGGTGAAAAGGGTCTGCTTTGTTTTTCCTGTCCTGACCCGGTGATGCTCTGGAAACTTGGCAAAGTGGTGTGGACCGCCGCCTTCTAGGATGACGATGACTGGGCCTCCGCGCCTGGCCGCCTCGAGGACGCGGGCTTGGTCTCCGGCATCGTATCCGTCGCTCTGGAAAGTTTTCCACCTGTAGTTCATGTTGAATTTGGAGCTCGCATGCATGCACGACGCGTTGATTCCGCCCATGCCGCCGTAACGATTTTCGCGGCAGAGCCCATCTCGTAACTCGGTGAAGGCAGCTGTAACGCTGAGGCGAATGGCCTCGTGCTTTAGATCCCTGGACGACATGTTGAGCATACCCTTCGCCTCTCTCGTAAATCGACTTTTAGCACCGGCCTGGAAGCACATTGGCGTGACGCTGGAGACGGTCAGGTTGAAGCGTTTGCAGCTTCCAATGTACGATCCGCCAGCAAGCTTGCTGCCACTCGAAGTGCACTGCTGCGAGCATGATGGCAGGCAATCAAGCTGCTCACGAATCCATGTGACGTGCCGACCAACTTCACTGTAACCAAAGAAGAAGAGGTGGGACCCATCGAGGCAAATTGGTGGCACCCATGACGGCGACGGTGGCAGTGCCATCGATCAAGAAGCAACTGCCGTGGAGAGGATGAGGTAGCGCTCGCGGTCGGAGAGCTGACGAAATGAGGACCCTCGGTATCGGTGCTGGAGACGAATATCAGTGATGAGCGCAGCTACTACTGATAAAAGCAGACAGATGAAAACAGCGACGAATGCCTGCTTGACGTTGTCCTCGGGAGAGGAGCCTTTCATTGCTGATGCTCAATACGACGGCCATTTGGAGTCTTTTATCCGGCACCGTAAAAACGGGGGGGAGAGGTCGTACTGTAGTGGGGGTTCGTGTACCAACAATAAAACAAAGCGCCTTTCGACAGACCCGGTGTCTTTTTACCGGTAGCCATGCGCACAATGCCTTTCTTTCGCATGATACCCGTATCGATCGTGATGTCGATCGCATTCGCGACGCGGCCGAACGTGCTCTTCATCCCCAACGACGACCTGCGGCCGATGATCAACCGCTGGCCAGAGCCACAGACGCTCAAGTACAAGTACATGATGACGCCAAACCTTGACAAATTCATGGATGACGCGATCCTTCTGACAAACTCGCACGTGCAGCAAGCTGTGTGCTCGCCCAGCCGCACGAGCGTCCTCTATGGTCGCCGCCCGGACACGACGCACGTCTACAACCTGTATGATAACACGCGTGAGGTGGGATGCGCCGACTGCATCACCATCCCCGGTATTTTCACGGCGGCCGGTTACGTCACGGTGGGCATGGGCAAGATCTTTCACGATGGCCACGCATCCTATTATGATGACCCGAATTCGTGGACCGACTTCAACGGCACGACCACGGGCAAGGACGGTTGGTTCTTGGGCCAGGACGACGGACCCGGCCAGTGTCAACCGAAAGCCGATTTCTGGCCATGGCACGAGGGCGACATCTCGGAGCTGCAAGCTTCGGAGCAAGGGTCAGGGCTCTCTTGGAGGTCTGTCAACGAGAGTGTGGTCGGCCTGTGCCAGGACTCGCAAGTCCGTGAGCACGGTCTCATGTGGATGCGCCGTCTCGCGGCTGCCCAACGCTCTGCGCTCGTTAATGGCGAGACCCCACAGCCGTTTTTCTTGGCGGTGGGGCTTCGCAAGCCACATCTGCCCTTTGTCGCGCCGTCGAGCTTCTTCGACCTTTACCCCGCAGCGGATACGCAGCTCGCGCCTAACCCGTACGCGCCCTGGGACATGCCTGCGGTCGCTTACGCATCTGAGGAGCTCCAAAGCTATAGCGACGTCGCCGCCCTGGGCTTCACCGGCGCCATCAATGAGACTCTCCCCGACTGGAAAGCCCTCGAGCTGGTGCGGGCGTACCAAGCGGCGTTGAGCTTCACGGATAGCAACATGGGCGCACTGCTCAACGAGCTCAAGGTGCTATGCCTCTGGATTTCGACCATCGAGCGCTGTGTGCTGATGACCACTGATGACCAATGATGACCACTGATTGCTTCCATCATCAGGTGCTAGGCCTCTGGAATTCGACCATCGTCATCTTCTGGGGCGATCATGGGTGGAAGCTGGGTCACCATGGCGCCTGGGCAAAGCATACCAATTTTCAGGAGGATACCCTGGCGCCCGTGCTTCTGCGTATCCCCGGGCTGACGGATGGCGGGCTCGTCTCGCATGCCCTCGTCGAGCACGTGGACATCATGGCGACGCTCATCGAAGCCGCCGGTCTCCCGCCGGTTCCTGTGTGCCCGGTTGCAAAGCCGTGGAAGACGGCGCTCTGCACTGAAGGCACTTCCATGATGCCCCTCATCAAAAACCCGACGCGCGCATGGAAGAATGCAAGCTACTCACAGTATCCGCGGAAGGGGAGCCCGCCCAAGATCATGGGCTACTCGATGCGCCTCGTCGAGGTGCGCTTCACCGCGTGGGTCGACTTCGATGGCATCAGGAACGAGACGACATGGACCATGGACCAGAAAGATTGTGGCTTTGAGCTCTACAATTTGACGGCGGATCCGCTCGAGAACCGCAACTTGGCCTATCACGACGGGATGCAGCAGAAGGTAAAGATGCACTTTGAGCAGCTCAAGGCTGGCTGGCGCGCCACGGCGAGCGCTCTGCCAAGTGCAGCCACGGTGGAGGCGTGAACACACCACCCGGCACCCGACAGCGACACGGCAGTCGGCACACGCGCGGCCCGACGGGAAAACCCAATTGTTTCTGAGGACCGTTAGAGCTTAGACGCCGGTCCGACCGTGCGACGTCTTCGCGGAACTGGGTGTCCGCGTCAGCTGTCGTGTAACCTGTATGTGCTGGGTCCGGGGCACACGATTGATTAACTCAAGACTCAACCTTTCGGACAGACCGCTGATCGTCCGGCGTGCTCGCGGTCTGCGCTCATTCTCCTCTGCGTGTATACGCTCTCGTGTCTGAACTCGACTCGTCACGGTCGCTCTCTGATGTCTGAACTTGTCACTCCGCTCTCTGATGTCTGAAACAGCTCTGCGTCAAGCGCGGCAGCCGGCGCGCGCGCGCGCACTGACACACGCCTTTCCTCACACGTCATCCCCCGTTGGAACCTTCTGGCAGTTCTCTCATCTCGCCGGCCTTTTCCGCACTCGGATGTCGCGGCGACTGCGTTCAGTCAACCGCGAGATCCCCGACTTGCTGCTCGCTGTCCATGGAGTCATCGGCCACATACATGGCCGACGGATCCGTACCGGTATCCTCGCTTGCACTGTAGCCCGCTTGACGGTTCCAAGGGGCGATGGGCAGAAACTGCTGCGGTGCGCGCGCGTCGCTCGTCATGTCGCCGGTCTGCATTGGGGCAAATCCAGACTGCTCGGCAGCAGGCCAGCCAGGCTGGACACCGGTCGGCACTGGGGGGGGCGAATTGCCCACGGGTAGCGTGACCACGCGCTTCCATCCTTGCCTCCAGTCGTATCCGTCCTTGCCAGCGCCCATCGCCGCGTCGCGTTCCCTCTTGGCACCACCTGTGCCACGACCACCAATCGGCCCACGGCCACCGCCGCGAGAGCCTCGACCGCGGCCGGTGGGTCGCTCCATGAAGCCGAGAGTACTGATGAGACCGGTGGGTCGCTCGGCCTCATGAGTCACCTCCCTCATTGCATGCAGCTCGCGATCGCCTCCCTCATTGCATGCAGGTCGCTCGGCCTCATGAGTCACCTCGTCCACTTCGTCAAAGCTCCCTCCGACGAGCGATGCTGCCGGCTGCGCCGCGGATGGACCGCCGCCCCTGCCCCGTGCGCTGCGGCCACGCCCACGTCCGCCGCTCGCTGCCCGCCCGCCCACGCCGCCCAGCACGGCGCCCACGGCGGCCTTGGACACCTCGAGACCCACCGCCTCCTTGGCGAGCTCCTTGGTCAGGCGCCTCTCGCTCGCCTGCTCGCTCTTGCGGAAGCGACAGTGGAGGAGGTCGCACGGCTCCTTGCGCAACCGCTTGAGGATGCCCACGAGCACGCGATGCTGCTCGGCAGGTGGCATCTCCTGGATAGGCAGCTTGGGCGCCGTGCTGGGCGTCGTGCTGGATGCCGAGGGCGCCGTGCTGGGCGCGTCCTCGAGCGATCCCTCGGCCTCGTCGGCGGCAGCTGACGGGGTGCTGCACCCAGCCGCCTGCGCGCTGCTGCACGCCGAGGCGATCGCGTGGTGCCGGCGCGCGAGCGAGGAGCTCAACTCGGCATGCGTGTTGACGAGCGTGGTGATGGAGGCTTCGGTTGGCGGCGGAAAGCGGCGTACGGCCGGCGTGGTCGCGCGCAGCTGCAGAATCCAGTCGGCATGCACATGGCTCTCACGTCCCGAGATTGAGAAGCGTGTGTAGTCGACGGTAGCGAGCTGCCCGGAGGCAAGCGGACGGCCCGCGAGCAGCACGAGGCGCGGAACCCAGCTGCCGTCGGACGCTCTAGTACGACAAGCGTGCAGCTCGCACGTAGGGTTGCATGAACAATGCTCGGCGAGTCGGCCATGGGACGCCACACGAGAGATATCCATGGCAAGCGACGAGGTGCCCAGCCGCAGGATGTATAGCAGCGGTGGCCACACGGTGTGGTATTTGGAGAGCGCGCGTACCATGCTGTCGCAATCGACGACAAGCTCGCCGTGGTACTCTACGATGACGCTGCCTTCTCCCACTGGCTCCTGCAGCACCAAGTGACGATCGCCCTCGCCCTTGCTCACTCTCGTACCCACTAGCCCGCCGTCGTGCGCAAGCATCTCGCCGCCGGCATCGTCGCCAAGAGGAGAACCCGCGCCTGTGGGACAAGGGGAAGCGGGCGCCGTGGTGAGCACTTGCATGCCCGGCAGGTCATCCGTGGCCATCAGCGTACCCATGTCGCCGCGTGGAGAACCGGTCTCACTGCCCTCGCCGTCCTCGCGCTTAGCGCGAGGTGTAGGCTTTGCAGTCCCAGGCTCGGCGTCGACAGTTTTGTCAAGAGCTGGGTCGGCTGTCCTGTTGGCAGCATCCAACGCCGAGCGTGCAGGCAGTACCCAGCCACGCGGCTTGAACTCTGTCGAGGCGCCAACCGTGCCCACTGCCCTCATCCACTCAACCCAAACAGCGTCACGCTCACCCAAGAAGTCATCAGCCGAGCTGTCATCACTCGGGTCAACCTTGCTGAGAGGCGGATGATAGGGTAACTGTTGCAAGATCTCCGGCGCGGCCGGTGGCAAGCTCATGATCGCCTCGTGCAGGGCCCTTGTCCACGCCGCGTCGCGCCCTTGACCAGAGGCACCACGATTGTGGTGGTGGTCGCCGCCGCCGCCGCCGCCGCCGCCGCCGCCGCCGCCGCCGCCGCCGCCGATGGTGTCGTCAGCACCTTCCAGCTTAATGGACTCGGTGTTGCCGCTGCCGTTGGCCTTCGATGGAGCCGGCCGCCAAGGGCCATCCGGCTCGGGCTCGAGAGGAAGTGTGCCGTCCCGATCTCGATCTCGATCTGGATCTCGATCTGGCTCGGTCTCGGGAGGAAATGTGCCGTCCCGATCGACGTCATTGCCGTCGTCCACTAGACCGATGCGCTCGCCATCATCGCCCTCGCTCACACTGCTGCCGACGCCGCTGCCGACACCGACACCGACGCCGACGCTGACGCCGACGCCGACGCCTCTGCCGCTGCCAACAATGGATACCGTGGGTACGTAGGCATGCCTCTGGGCCACGTTGACATTGATCAGCTCGAAGCGTTGGCTGGGCGGCAGCACGGGATAGCACGTGCTATGGCGCGTCAACTCGGCGGGAAGCACCTCCACCCTCGGCAGCTCGCGCGCACGAGGCGCGCCGCCCAGGACGGCGCTCCGCGATAACGAGAGCGAGCGGAGACTCGCACCCCTTTCTGGGACCTGCCCTTCGCCAGCTCCCGGCGCGAGCTCCGGAAGCACGAGCAGATGGCGGTTGACCGCCCGAACGCCGGCCTCATCCATCGCATTTGCCTGCAGCATCTCGATGAGCAGGGTGCCTCCATATCGGTCCATGGTGCTGTAGAGGCGGCGCACCGCGTCAGGGAGGCGCGCGAGCGGCGGCAGCGGGTATGGCTGCGCGTGCCGCTCTATGGCGATAGCCACCAGCTTCTCGAGCCGGACGCGCAGAGGGCGCTCCAGAGACGCAGGCTCCATGCCCGGTGGCGCACCCGCGGCTGCTGAGGCCCCCGGGTTCAAGAAATGGGGCAGCAGGCCGGCTGAGGTGACGGAGACGGCGATGACCTCCAGTGACATAGCAGCTAACAGGTCGTGCATCGAGGTGCACTTGGCCGACCCACCACTCATTGCCTCGGCCGCCACGTCCATGATCGCCACCACCATGTGCACCAAGTACCTGAGAGTGTGCGATGGCCACCGGAGGTCAGATTGAGGTCAGATTGAGGTCACTCCGAGATCACTCCGAGGTCAGATTGAGGTCACTCCGAGGTCATTCCGAGGGCACTCAGAGGGCACTCCGAGGGCACGCGCTACCAGAGAGCGCCCCGCTCGGCGATGGCCGCAAGGAGCTTGTCGGCCATGAGCAGAGCACTGGTGATCCTGAGGAGCGGGGCGAGGCCGCCAAAGCGCGAGATAATCGAAGCTTCGCGCGCTCGCGTCTGCAGCCCGAGCAGCAGCAGATCCAGGGACGCCTCGAGGTCGCTCGATTTGGCAAGGTCGCCCAACGCATCCGCGAGCGCAGCGCTATCGGGCTCCGACTGTGGCGGAGTGCCCAACACCGCGTCCCAGAAGCGGCCGAGGACGAGCGCCGTAGCGGGCTCCTGGGCGAGCCGCAGCGACGCCTGCACGAGCAGCGAGAATTTCGGCCACCCGCGGATGAGCGCGCACGTCTGGCGCGCTGCGGGCAGGTCGACAGAGGTGCTTGGGACCACAAAGCTCGAGAGGATGTTGAGCGCGAGGAGTGGCTGCCGGTTGGAGCCGACCCAATAGTAGCAAGCCGAGACGACCTTGCGAAGGAAGTCCTCGTGCATGCGTAGCATTGGGAGGATCAGGGCAGCGCAGGGCGTCTGGGCCGACTTGATCGAAGTGATGGTCATCAGAAGCGACTGCACCTTCTGTACGTACTTATCGTGGTCGTAGATGAGGAGGTGCATGACAGCAAGCAGGATCTCGGTGAACTCGGCAGGGGCGGCGTTGCTTCCGCGTAGCTGGACTCGCACGACAGGACGCACGGCGGTACGCTCCCCTGGCAGCGGCACCCGCGCGTGCACACTCAGGCACTGCGCGAGTTGCTGCGCCGGCATCATCAATGAGTCGAGCCAGAGCGATGCGAGCGCCTGCTTCTGATCTTGCGCTTTCTTTAGCTGCTTAGGAGCTGTACGGCTCGTCGGCTCCGACCTATCCGCCATGGGCGGAGAGAAAGGACCTCGATCTAGCTACCCCGATCGAGCCGAAGCGGAAGCGGTGCGAGGCCCGGGCGCGCTTTGCTTTGCTCGAGAGTCGCGACGGTAGACTTTGGAAATCCATTTTCCAAGAACTGCTCAGAAAGAGAACAATGTGCGACGACCAGGCTTTTCGTGAGCAGAAAACGGGTTCACACGAGTCAACAAACATGGACCTTGCCGCGGCATGCCGCGGTCGCGCGCGGTCCGCGGTGTCGAGAGCGTGCCCTTCACAGTTTACACATTCATCCCCCCCCTTCCCTTTGAGCGCGGGGGGACCGCGACTTAACTTCTGACTGGACTGACAGCGTGAAAGGGCCGTTTCGACCACCTGACGGGTTTCCCGTTTTTCCCAATTCACGGAGCCAACGCAGCGAAACGAAGTATTTCTCTTTGGGCCGGCACTTTTGGCAGGCTGGCACGCGAAGCCTCTGCTTGGGGTCGCCGCGAACATGGCACCCAAGCCCGCCTCGGCATCGAAGCCTTCGCCGGGTAAGAAGCCTACCTCAGCCAAGAAAGGAGAGAGTGGCACGACTTCGATCGTCGCTGCGACCACCGAGCCCACCGACGAGGTGCAGACGTTTGCGCCGGCAAAGACGAAGGAAGAGGTGCTCCAGCAGGTCAGCTTCGATGGCCTTCCGGTCGCCGATCCAGCGCAAATCATTGAGATCCTGAGCAGCAAGTACAAGCAGCTCATCGAGGTGTTCGCGCACTGCTGCAAATTCTCGGATTGCAAGACCATGGAGATGGCGACACGCTGCAAGCTTGGTGCGCTCAGCCACTTGGCCCAAGCTCACGTGGGAGCCCCCCTTGAGGGGGCAAGCAACTACCGTGCCATCACTGCCTCGTCTTGCGTCTCCATGCATTACGCCCCATCTCCCTTTTCCTTTGCTGAACACACGGCGCCGCAGCGCCCCTTGCACTGTGAGTCATGCCACCGCCGCCGCCACGCCGCTCACCCATACCACCCTGCCACCCGTGCACCGCGCAGCTGGCTTCAAGCAGCTCATCAAGGATGCGCGCCTTGAGCTGAAGGTGTACGACATTACCCAGATGACTCGCCTCTTCAACCTCAAGGGCGGCGCCAAGGGCATTGGTCTTGATTCGGAGGATGGCACGTCGCTCGGCGTCGAGCAATTCCTGACGCTGCTCATCAACTTGGCCTTCTACCGCGAGAACCCGCGATACACGCCGCAGCTGCCAGGCGCGCCCAAAATGACCCAGGAGACCGTGCCGCTGCTGCAGTGCGTGACAAACATGATGACCGAGTTCCTGCCCAAGATGAAGACCGGCAACAAGACCGAGTTCACGGCGGTTCTCAAGGGCGATGCTGAGGCCAAGGCTGTGATGGACTCGTACTCGGAGAAGACGGCGGCGTGGCTCCAAAAGCTGCACGAGAAGGCGGAGAAGACGAACACGGACGTGTTCACGCAGTACATTGCCGCTCTCGAGGAGACTGGCTCGCTCGGCATCCGTACCCTCGACGCCACCCAAGCGAGTGGTATCCTTGTCACACACAAGTCGTCGCTGACCGAGCTGCAGGCGCGCCACGCCTTCATGGACTCGCAGACCGCGCAGGACCTCGCCGTGAACATGCCCAACTACGAGCTGCCCGCCATGCTCGAGGCGCTCGCGCGCTGCGGCGACAAGAAGTACATGACGGTCATGGACATGACCTTCGCAAAGCGAATCGAAGGCATGCTCAAGAACGTGCTCAACGAGGCGACGGAGCTCGAGGTGCTCGACGCGGCGACCTTCTCGGTGGGCGACGACATGGAGGGCGCCTCGGCGTACGACGAGAAGGTCAAGGCGGCGGTGCAGAAGAACTGGCTCGTCTGCTGGAAGAACATGACCTTCAAGGATCTGTACGGCTACCCGCTCTGGGAGACGCAGCTGCACGACGTGCTGCAGAGCGCCTTCCCCGAGCTCCAGGCCATCTTCCTGTACTACTGCGGCGCTTCGATCGCAGGCTCCGAGAACATCGGCAACGCGACGCGCATCGGGCTGATGGAGATGCTCTCGGTCGCCAAGGACTGCGACATCTGCACAAAGGAGTTTAAGATCGACGAGCTCACGCGCCACTTCACGACGGCCAACTCGCAGGCCAAGGTCGCCACATCGGGCTCCTCGGAGCGCAACAAGGCGCCCAAGTTTGGCACCATCGGCGGCCAGATGACGGTGCGCGACAAGGCGCTCAAGGCGCAGCAGGACCGCAAGGTCACCGACTCGTCCAAGGGCGCTCGGGTCGCCAAGGAGGTCGACGCGCAGCTCAACCTCTTTGAGTTCATCAACCTGCTCGTGCGCATCGCCTTCTGGCGCGCCAACCCGCAGTGGGGCTCCAAGTACAACAAGAAGGACCTCACGCCGGTGCCCGAGTCGACGCAGATCTTGCTCGAGGAGTGCATCCTGCCCAACGCGCGCCGTGACACCTCGGGCGAGTTCAAGAAAGTGCTTCAGGCAGATGCGGCCACGCAGGGCGTGCTCACGGAGTACCGCGACCGCCTGCAGGCGTGGCTGCGCCCCATCCTGCGCAAGGAGCGCTCCACGCTCAACCCGAACCCGAAGATTACATACAAGAGGTGGGTGGAGCTCATGGACGGGCCCGACGCGGACACGCAGGGGGCGCGCGGCGCCAAGCCGCCGTGCCCCAAGATGGTGGGCGAGTGGTACCTCTCGCAGGAGTCGCAGATCACGGGCGACGAGCGGACCGCCAAGAAGAACCAGATGACCTTCAAGGCGAAGCTCTCGATCCCGCAGTGCCGCTGGAATTTCCTGCGCTCGCAGTCGGTTGAGCAGGTCGAGGGTGGCGAGGTCGATGCCGACTCGTCGGACATCGCCACACTCGACTTCAGTGAGCTCCTCGAATGCATCTGCCGCTGCGCGGTCAACATGTACGAGCACATGCTCACGACGTACCTGCCCTCGCACAACCGCAAGGCGATGACCATGGCGGACGCCGTGCGCTCGTGGATCCAAAACCTCTTCTTCGAAAAGTCGCCCGAGATGTGCATGTGGGAGGCCACCGTGATCAAGGCGGACCGGTACGACTGGCAGAAGCAGACCAAGATGCTCCCCGGCTTCTCGCCCGCGCAGCACAAGCTCTGGTGCCAGTGCTGGGAGAACATGGTGCTCGTCGACATCCACCACTTCCCGCTCTGGGAGAAGGGCGTGCACGACACGCTGCAGGGGCACTTTTCTGTGCTGATGCGCATCTTCTCGCACTACACCAAGGGCATCTCGGGCATCGACTCGGCCGCCGACGCGCTCGAGATGGAGCTCGAGGAGTTCCACGACTTTATCAAGGACTCGAAGCTTGAGACGCGCATGATCAACTTCACGACGATGACCAACGTGTTCGCCAAGGCGAACGCGTCCGACTCGGCCACCGTCTTCATGGAACGCATGGCCGGCCGCCGTAACGTCCAGGTGCAACGCGAGCTCGAGGAGATCGCCCGCCAGGCCGCGCGCTCGGCGCACGACGGCAAGAAGGGCGAGACCAAATTCCAGGAGCTGCCCAAGCACCTCACTTGCGATCGCTTCTCCTCGGACTACCCCGAGCCTGGCTCGATGAAGATCAAGAAGCCCGACAACCGACTGACCCTGACCGAGTTCCTCGGCTGCCTCGTGCGTATCGCCTTCCTGCGCGCCAACCCGAAGCACGGCCAGTACGACAACAAGGCCAAGCTCGTCGAGCTGCCGGGCTGCCTCAAGAAGATGCTCGAGGAGGTGCTGATCCCGAACGCGAAGCAGGACATGTCGTCGCTCTTCCGCGACGAGATCGCGCAGGACGCCGAGGTGCAGGCTGTCTTCGAGGAGTACCGCTCGAAGCTCACCTTCTACTACCAGGAGGTCAACCTCCTCACCGCCGTCAAGGGCAAGATCGACAACAAGCTCTCGATGGAGACCTGGATGGACATCGCGCGCGGCTTCCTTCAGTTCACGAAGAAGAAGGGCTCGAAGCACATGGAGAAGGCAAAGGTCCAAACCAAAGTGGGCGAGGGCGCCGGCCTGCCCGAGGGCGCATTCGTGGGCGACTGCACCGTCCAACGCGAGTCGGACATCACGGGCGACGAGCGGTGCAAGGAGAAGTACACCTGCCGCCTCACGATCCTCGAGGCCAAGTACGCGTTCCTCAACTCGCAGTCGCTCGAGCAGATGGCTGCGGGCGACGCGGGTGACAACGACGCGATGGCCACCCTCGACTACGGCGAGTTCCTCGAGTGCCTCTCGCGCTGCGCGCGCGACAAGTACGGCGAGATCAAGCTCATGTCGCTCGCCGACGGCGTGCGCGGCGTCTTCCAGAACATTCTTGGTGAGAAGACGGACGAGGCTGTCATCCGTGATGCGACCTACATCCACGCGGAGCGCTACAACTGGAAGCTCTCGAAGCCGCTGCCCGGCCAGTCGCTCGCGGCGCACCGCAAGTGGTGCGACTGCTGGCAGAACATCGAGATCGCCGACCTGCACTACTTCCCGCTCTGGGAGAAGGGCGTCTTCGACTGCCTGCAGGAGTGCTTCCAGGACCTGACCAACATCTTCGCGCACTACGCCAAGTCGATTGGCGGCTCGACCACGGCCGAGGACGCCGTCGAGATGACCATGACCGAGTTCAAGGACCTCGTCAAGGACGTTGGGCTCGAGACCAAGGACCTCAAGTTCGACGTCATGTGCAACATGTTCAAGAAGGCCAACGCGCTCAACTCGAACGCCGTCATGCAGCAGCGCAAGCAGGAGGCGGGCACCTCCGCGGCCAAGATGGAGGGCGTGGGCTCGGCCTCGAAGGCCATGTCGCAGACCAACAAACGTTCCAAGTCGGCCAACAAGGGCCGCGAGGACGAGATGGATCAGGAGCTCGTGCTGTACGAGTTCGTCGAGGTGCTCATCCGCATCGGCTTCTGGCGTGCCAACCCGTTCCACGGCATCAACAAGCTCGCGAACAAGCTCGTGCCGCTGCCCGACTGCCTGCATCAGATGCTACACGAGGTCGTGCTGCCCAACGCCAAGCGCGACGACTCGGCTCTCTTCAAGGAGCGTCTCGCGGGCGACAAGTCGATGCTCACGGCGCTCTCCCGCTATGAGAAGCGCCTCAAGGAGTGGTTCGACGTGCACACGCAGTCCATGTTCCTCCGTGGCGAGGGCCGCAAGCTCCAGTACCAGCAGTGGCAAGACCTGCTCAAGAAGGGCTGGGGCGCCGATGCGCGCGCGCAGGGCTACACGCCGGGCAACGGCGTGGGCAACTGGGAGATCTTCCAGGACTCCGAGATCACCGGCGATGAGCGCTGCCGCAACAAGTTCAAGATCTCCCTCTCGCTGCCGCAGGCCAAGTTCGCCTTCATCAACTCGCAATCGCTCGACCAGCTCACGGTAGGCCAGGCCAAGGACACGGACGCGATGACCACGCTCGAGTTTGACGAGTTCAAGGAGTGCATCGCGCGCTGCGCGCTCGACAAGTACAAGCCCATCCGCCAGATGTCGGCCGCCGTGATGATCACCTCGTTCTGCAAGAACCTGCTCGGCGAGGAGAACACGGAGGAGTGCATGAACACGGCGACGCTCATCAAGGCGGAGCGCTACAACTGGAAGCGCTACTCGCAGACGCTGCCCGGACAGTCGCTCAAGGAGCACAAGAAGTGGCTCGAGGTGTGGCAGCGGCTCGAGATCTCGGACATGTACTACTTCCCGCTGTGGGAAAAGGGCGTGCACGACATTCTGCAGAAGCACTTTGCCGAGCTCACCCTCATCTTCCTCGCCTACTGCCGCTCGCTGCTCGGCTCCGGCTCGGCTGAGGACGCGATGGAGATGGAGATGGCCGAGTTCCACGACTTCATCGATGAGTGCGGCCTCGAGACGAAGCAGGTCAACTTCGACCTGATGACCAACAACTTCATCAAGGCGAACGCCACCAACAGCGGGGCGGTGCGGGATCAGCACGCGGAGTCTCGCCGCTCCTCCGCCACCAAGCAGGACGGGCGCACGACCGAGGTCGTCGCAAAGGTCAAGGGCACCAACGACGGGCAGGAGGCCAAGAAGGACCAGGAGCTCGTGCTGTACGAGTTCATCGGTCTCCTCGTGCGCATCGCCTTCCAGCGCGCCAACCCGACCTTTGGCAACTACGGCAACAAGAAGGCGGTGGTCCACCTGTGCAACTACCCCGGCTCGGGCATGCACGACAACGGCTGCCTGCAGACGATGATCGAGGATGAGATCCTGCCGCGCGCGCGCAAGGACACGTCGGCCGTCTTCCGCGAGACGGTGATGACCGAGCTCTCAGTCCTCAAGGTGCTCGACGAGTACCGTCCCAAACTCAAGACCTGGTACAACGAGGCCACCTCGGATGACTCGAAGCAGACCGACATCACCGACAAGCTCGGCATGGAGCAGTGGATGCGCGTCTGCGACGAGAAGGATCTCGTCGGTATCTGGCAGTGCTACCGCGAGTCGGACATCACCGGCGACCCCGCGTGCAAGACCGAGTACAAGTGGCGCCTCTCGATGCCGCAGGTCAAGATGGCCTTCATGGACTCCCAGCCGTCGGACCAGATCGGCGCCGCCCAGAGCTCGGGCACCGATGCGCTCGCCGTGCTCGACTTTGAGGAGTTCCTCGAGTGCTGTGCGCGCCTCGGCATCGACAAGTACCGCGCCGTGCGCGAGGTCTCTCCCGCGCTCGCGGTGCAGGGCTTCTTGCAGAACCTGCTCGGCGAGAAGACCCCCGACGAGGTCGTCATTGAGGCGACGTACATCCACGCCAAGCGGTACGATGCCAAGGAGACGAAGCCGCTCAAGGGCGAGTCGCAGGCCGACCTCGACAAGTGGCTCGACTGCTGGTCGCGTATGGAGATCATGGACGTGCACCTGTGGCCGATCTGGGAGAAGGAGGTGCACGACATCATGCACCCCCTCTTCAAGGAGCTGCAGCTCATCTTCCTCGCGTACACGCGCTCCATCTCGGAGGACAGCGCCGAGGACGCGATGGAGATGTCGATGGACGA